>Ga0325401_1000398_pt1 | contig 30565 bp, 28 predicted proteins | sample PopdelMetagenome_FD_205666 | JGI IMG/M metagenome (GOLD analysis project Ga0325401, IMG submission 205666) | Populus deltoides microbial communities from Bellville, Georgia, United States - Xylem-PdKOR-R2 | ecosystem: Host-associated > Plants > Phyllosphere > Stem > Wood/Secondary xylem | place...
TTAAATCTCGAAACAATTTTCAACACGTTGAATATGCGCTAAAATGAAATTAAAATTGAATGAAAAAGACAATGCTAAAGAAAAAACTTTCAAAGGATCGAATTAAAGAAAACTACAGCTTGAAGTTGAAAAGGAAGAAATAAAAACTTGATGGACTAAGAAGGAAATTCACCGAGAGCATAATGCTTATAAATAAAAAAAAATTAAGAGATGATTAACAAGACGATTATAGTAAAACATTGTCTTCTTTTAGTTTTTTTAGTTAAACGTTAATATTAATTGACTAACGTTTCATGTATTTAGTAAATTATTAGATAAGTGTTTGCACTATACCATGGCCTCATAAAAAATATTTTGAACTAAAAAAAAGTTCACCTGAATTTCATAGTCTAACTTGTAAAAAACAATTTGAACAAAAAAAAAATGACTACCTGCATAAAAAAAAATTTAAATTAAAAAAAATCAAAACTCTAAGTTTTTAATTGAAACTATTTGGGGTGTCAAAAATTGTTTTAGGATTTAATGATATGTTGATTTTGCAAGGAAGAATTTAAAATTGTTTTAAAGAACATTATTAAAAAAAAAACAAAGGTCAAATTTAACATTAGCAATAATTGACATTATTTGTTAGGGGTGAGCAAAACCGGTTCGGTTCGGTTTTTAACTAAAAAACTAACCAAAATCAAATTTTAAAAAACTTAAAAATTAAAACCGAAACCGATTCGAACCAACCGATTTCGGTTAGGTTCGGTTTGGTTTTTTAATAGAAAAACCAAAAAACCTGTCTCTCTGAAATCGGGGCCTTTCTAGCCCCCTTGTCACCTAGTGGTTCCTCCATTTTTAAGCTAAACAAGCCTGCTTCTCAATTAACCACACAACAACAAGACATCCTACTGTAAGAATGATCGAATTTAATTTATAAAAAAAAAAACTAGAAATTTACATGCTAAAAGCGAAGAAGAAGATAAAGCGAAACATATATCTTTGGATTCAAATGATGGCGCTTGGATCCAGAAACAAATGCAACTTCCTTAGCAAAACTCCAAGCTTCCTCTCCTCTCTGTGGATTCAAGTGGAAGGAATGTCCAAAGCCAAACAAGTAGATCTAGCTAGAGAAGGAATTGCAGCTGCAGCGTTTCAAAAACATGGAGTGGAGTGCTTTCAAACAGAGGGATGTGGTTGACTGGCGTTTGAAGATGAAGATGGTGAGAGAGGGATGTGGCTGGCTGTGGTTCTGTAGATGAAGATGGATTGATTTCGTTACAGATGTGAAATTGTGAATTGTGAGTTGAGGGAGCGGCTCAGGAGAAGGAGAAGGACGGCTAGGGTTAAGAAAGATAACGTGTTTTTTTTATATTTATACTATAGTACCCCTTAAACCGTGCTTTATATCGTTCCACCGATCCATCAGGTTGGAACTTAATAATGTATACCCATTTGCAGCCAATAGGTTTAATTCTGGTAGGAAAAGAAACAATATCCCATGTGTGATTATCCTGAAAGGCCTGAAGTTCCTCTTTCATGGCCTGTTGCCAACAGTCTTGGGTAGAAGCCTAGGCATAAGTCTTAGGCATAAAAGTATTATCAATAGTAGTTGCTGAGTATCCATACCTGTTTGGGGCACGTGAAACTCGAGTTGGTCATCTTAGTTGAGGGGAATGATCAGATGTCGGTTCCGTGTTCGGAAAGGGTAAAGTGGATGGTAGATGACATCTTTGATATACAATTCCTGGCTTAAAACGTTCAAAGATATAAGATGGATTGTCATCATCAAATGTGGGAAGCTGAATTGGAGTGGATTCTGTAGAGGGATAAGAAGGGGAAAAATTCTGATTTTCAAAGAAAATCACATTTTGAGAGATACGAATTTCATGAGCATTTGCATCATAACACACAAACCTTTTATGAGAATTACTATATCCTAGAAAAGCACAACGAGCAGCTTGGGCTGAAAGTTTATTACGTTCAGTAAATGGTAAGTGAACAAAACAAACGTACCCAAAAACATGGAGATAATCGTACTCAGGAATAACACCAAATAAAATAGAGTATGGAGATGCAAAGTTTAGAACTTGAGAAGGCAAACGATTAATTAGATGAACGGTTGTTGACAGAGCTTTTACCCAAAATCGAGTAGGTACCGAAGAATCAATTAATAGGTGCTAACAACATCTAAAAGATGACGATTCTTACGCTCAGCAACTCCATTTTATTGAGGAGTGTAAGAACAAGATCTTTGAGAGAGAATCCCTTTGTTTTTGAGATATTCATAAAATTCTTTGGACACATATTCCCCCCCGGAGTCAGAACGAAGTATTTTAATATGAGTAGAAAATTGATTTTCAACAAATACAATGAAAGCCTGAAATGTTGAGAATACATCAGCCTTAGTTCGGAGAAAATATATCCAAATAGAACGACTGAAATCATCAATAAACGTGACAAAATATTTATACTGAGCATGAGAGATAACAGGGCTTACGCCCCATACATCAATATGAATAATTTCAAAACATTTAGAAGCACGACTACCATGTGAAGGAAATGATAATGCTTTGCTTTTACCCAATTTGCAAGAACTACAATCCAAAAATTCTGTTGAAAAAGAATTTTTATTCCCCAAATATCCATGTTTCATAAGATGAGTCAATACATTAGAATTGGGATGCCCCAATTTCTTATGCCAAAAATGAGGATTTTTAATGACAGTAGAATAAGCACAAGAATTAATACTAGGAATAGAAAATTGTATTGGAAATAAACGTCCCACTTTAGGCCCCTTTGCGATCACCTTCCCCGACACTTGATCATGCACACAACAACCATGATGATCAAAGTGAATTTCACAATCATTTTCTACCATTTGACCAACAGAGAGTAAACTTGTGGATAATTTTGGCGACACAAAAATATTTTTGAAATAAGACCTCAAATTACCAATCGACAAAATCGACAGATTATCACAATTGGCTACCTGTATATGTTGATTACCCATGTATTTTCGCACATTATACAACCCATTTTCATTGCTGGTCATGTGATTCGATGCTGCCAAATCCATTAACCATTGTTTATTATGTGCCGAATCGAAAAGAGAGTTAAGTTTATTTTTCTTACCAGAAATCCCGAGTGCAGAGAAGGCATATATTATCATCTGTTGCACCATCTCAGGAGTGAGAGTGCTCGATGAAGAGCTCACCGACGATGAAGATTTTGGTGTTGACGGTGAGGACACGACTACGGCAGCCATAGAAGCAGCCCCCAATTTCGTCTGCATAGTAAACTTTTGTCGATTCTGTGGTCGCAGACAACATTCCTTGATTACATGCCCCTCTTTCTTATAATAATTACAGAATTTCTTGCTGCAATTTCTAGCAATATGCCCTAATTCTTTGCAATTAAAACACTGCACACTCACACCCCTCTATCGTCCCCTTCCTTAAACCATGTAAGCCACATTAATCTCTGTGACAGTGTCCTGAGTCAACTCGTGTTGAGTAGCGAGTCGTTGTTCTTCCCGTAACAGTTACCCCAAACATTCATCCAAAGTGGGTACTGGACTTCGGTTGATAAAGCTAGTTCTCAAGACCTCAAATTCTGGCCGGAGCTTCATCAAGAACTAGTCCCTCTGGCTCTCGGCATAAACAAGGTATAGTGCTTCTAAACTCTCCTTCGGTATTTTAGAGTAAATTATGCTAGTATATTCACTCCATAGGTTTAGAAATCAAGCATAGAATTGTTCAATTGAGAGATTACCTTGTTTGTAATTGGCAATACCCATTTCAACTTGAAATTTTTGAGCCGAATTGTTCTGGGAATAGATGCGTCTGAAGTAGTGTCAAATCTCCTTCCCTGTGCCAAACGATCGAAGATTGTTGATCATATGGGGTTCAACAGACCCTAGTATCCAAGAGATAATTTTCGCATCCTTGGTAGTCCATATACTCAGCTCCTGTGGATCGGTTGGTGCTGGTGAAGATCCATCGAGATGCTCCCATAATTCCTTCCCTTTAACAAACATACGAAACTGAAACTCTCAACTGGCATAGTTTTTGCTATTGAATCGAGTAAGAAAAGCCTCTCCAGACATCCTAGGAACCAAAAAAAAATTACCAAATACTGACAAATTCAGTCTATAGACTGAAGAGAAGAACAAAGATCTAGATCAGAATAATTGGCTCTGATGCCATGTCACAAATATCAAATTTCAATGTAAAATTGTTCTCTGTTTTCATTGATCTCTGAAGGAAGAATTCAATCCTGTAAATACATGTAATAATCTCTAATTTACCGTCTCTAATCCTTGATTTGTAGTCTATAATAAATACAATAAATACAAGATATTCTATTACAATTTGGTTACCATATATTATTGATATAGATATTCTGTTTCAATTTGGTTGCCATACATTGTTGATATTCTTGCCATAATATACACTGACAATCGTCTCTTTATAAAATAAAAAAAGTGTGCACACTTGAGTTTACACATAGGTCAAATATGCATATCCAACTCATTTATGTCTGGCTCTTCAATTCTTTTATATATTTTTTAATTTAGCATTTTATAATTGGATTATTTTTAAATCAATTTAGTTAAATGATGTTTAAATGATTGCTTAATTATGTTATTATTTTTAAATAGTTTCATCTTTTTTCATGGTAATATTATCTTGTTCTAGATATAAATAAAATATCTATTTTAAAGATTCTTATTATAAGTTTTTTATATAATTTCCTCAAGTTTATTATAGATATATTTTTTAATACATTCATATCAAAATTATCAAAGTTTTTTTTTTATCAAAACTTGTTTTTTAAGATTATGATAAATTTTTGTTTAAAAAACAAAACTTTTGATAAAAACATTATATGATAAAAGAATGAATCAATAAGGAAAAGAGGTTTTGATAAATATATATTTTTTATACTTATTTCAAATCATTTGGATTCTGTCGGACATTGTTTTTAATTATTTACAATTTGTATTCAATTAACAACATGGCTAGAGAAATATATAAATCTGGCTTAAAAATTACGTTAAAAAAAAGAGTGTGTACTAACAATTATATATTTTACATAATTTAAATTATTATATTTGTGATGAATATCCATCTTTATTTTCATATAATTAATAAACATTTAAACAGCAACATGGATTACGATATCTCATATATATATTTCTTTGCATCCTGCTTTAATATTCTATCAACGGTTATTTTTTTTGTGACTTATATAATTTTTATTTTATTTAATTAAACACACATCGATTTATATTAAAATATTTCATGGTTAAAGAAATTCCATGCATTCTTCCCTCATGGTAAAAATCAATTAGAAATTCGCACTGTTCATCTTTTCATACATTCATGCTCTATGGGGGGGGTGGGTGTTTCCTATCCTCCGTGAGGGCCTTTCAAGTAGAAGCCAGATACTTATTTACACAAACATTTATTACACATCTCGAATGGGACAGATTTTAAATGCTCGCAATTATTATACTGCAAGAAAAAAAATTCAAAGCACTTATTATTCATCTGCATCAATCCAATAATATTAGAGCATAGCATCAACAGGGCCCATTACACAAACATGATCCAACCAAAAGGGTACAGCGAGACATGGACATCTGCCTCCTGAATCACAACTAACCTTGTGAAATCATGGCCAAATGAATGGAGGGAAAAAAAGAAGATGACACCCCCACACAATCCAACAAATCCAAACAAGATTAATGTTCTCTCTTGAAAGAATCGAAGGGAGAGTGAAGAATTAAAAGCAAGAAACCCTCTAATTACAGAGAGAAAAGAAAATATTTTTACCCCAGAAGAAAAAATGTCACAATCACCAGAGGAAAAAACAACAAACCCTAACCCTAAGAACAATCAAAAGCCACCACCAATACCAATCCCAACACCAACATCCTTAAACAGCAAAACAAGAACCTTAAGCTTGCCAGAGTTGTGGTTCAAAGAACAAGCGCTAAAGCATGTAACTTTGAAAATGAAATCTCTCTCAAAGAGCCCACTAGCATCACCTCCATCTGACCCAGATAAAATCTTTGGCCTCCCATCGATTGACCCGACCCGACCCGATTACACTTCCCTTCTCTCTGATGAGCTCCTCCTTCAAGTCTTCAATAAAGTCCCGATTTCACAGTATGTTTCTAACTCTCTTGTTTGCAAAAGATGGTTCTTCCTTCATGGACGTTTGGTGCATTCAATAAAGGTTATAGATTTTGGTTTTGTTAATTCGGGTCGGGTTTTTACCCGGTTCCCAAATTTGGAAAACATTGATATTGTTCATGCTTGTATTAAAATGCCTAGGAATTCCGGGATTTTGATCACCAGGAATAATTTGTCTGTTTATGTTGGTACTAAGCTGTTGTCTGGTGGGTTTATTGAAGAGAATGATTTATTGTCGTCGGATTTGATTGATAAGGGGCTTCAATTGATTAGTAAATCGTATCCCAATTTGAGGAGAATTGTTGTATTTGGCACGAGCGAAAACGGGTTGTTGAGTGTCTCGAGCAAGTGTGAAATGTTGCAAGAATTGGAGTTGCATTGTTGCGGGGATATGTCTTTGAAGGGGATTTCCGGGTGTAGGAATTTGCAAGTTTTGAAATTGATTGGTTGCGTTGATGGTTTTTATAATTCGGTGGTGAGTGATATTGGATTGACGATTTTAGCTCAAGGTTGTAGGAGGTTAGTGAAGCTTGAGTTATGTGGATGCGAAGGGAGCTATGATGGAATTAAGGCAATTGGGCAGTGTTGTCAAATGCTTGAAGAATTGACTATTTGTGATCATAGAATGGATGGTGGTTGGCTGGCTGCATTATCATTTTGTGAAAATCTGAAGACTTTGAGGTTGCAATCATGTAAGAGTGTTGATTCAAGTCCTGGTCTGCTTGAGCATTTGGGGTCTTGTCCTACACTTGAAGAGTTGCATGTCCAGCGGTGTCAGATGAGGGATAAGCAAGCGGTGAAGGCTTTATTTTTAGTTTGCAAGACTGTTAGGGAAATCATTTTGCAGAACTGTTGGCGATTGGAAGATGAAGTGTTTGCAGCTGCAAGCGTTTGTAGGTATGAGTTTTTGTCGTTCTGGTTTTTGCTATTATCTCCTCGAGTTTTTATTAGTTTCGAACTATGCCTATGATTTTAATAAGAGTTGGTAGACTACTTAAATTTGGCCTCCAAAAGGTGAACTTGAACCACAAAATTTCAATGTATATGCCATGCATGATATCCACTAATAGCTTTATTTATTTCATCATGTACGATCATGTTTATCCTTTCCAATCTCATAACTCGGTACCTTTCTTCATTTGGAATTGTGGATTAAAGCCTATTTAAATTTGCAGGAAAATTGACTGATGTAGATTATAATAGCCTGGATTTTTGGGTAGTTATCCTTTGTTTGCCAAATTTAGTATAAGAATGAGCAAGCAAGCTCCCACGTTTCGATACCATGGATCTGTACCTATTCCCATAACAATTATTTTTATAAAATGTCAAGAATGGAAACAATTTGAAATTTGGCATGTTACTTAATGCAGTGCTTTCAACCAATCTTTTGATGGGCCATTTTGTTTCCTTTCTTTATAGGAGGGTAAGGCTTTTGTCTTTGGAGGGATGCTCTCTGCTGACAACAGGAGGTTTGGAGTCGGTTATTCTGAACTGGAAGGAACTTCAAAGATTAACAGTAATTTCCAGTAACAATATAAAGGACAGTGAAATAACTCCTGATCTTGCAACACTGTTTTCTGTTCTGAAAGAGTTGAAATGGCGACCAGATTCCAGATCTCTCCTGTCATCAGGTCTTGCAGGGACTGGAGTGGGAAATAAGGGTGGCAGATTTTTCAAGGGATTGAAAGGTTGAGCAGACCATTTGATGCTCTGGGAATCTTGGCTTCAATATGGAGAACAAAAATGATTTTCTTGGCAGCTGTAAACTATTTTGGCACGAAGCATACACTCCATAGACAGTAATCACTATCATATCTAATTTAGATGATTTAGCATAGAGGTAACAGAGGAGGAATTGCTGGTGAACTTCATAAAGAGCCTGCTAAAGGGAGCTTATGTCAATGTCCTATCACCTTCTTTGATTTATGGGGGTGAAATGTATGTCAAGTTGAATATCTTTTGTTAGCTTGTAACTGGGGAAGTTTTCTCCAACATTCAAATAGGTTAGATATTCTAATTCAGCTAGTGAATAGTTAGCTGAGTTGTTAGAATTAGAATAAGCGCAACAGTGGTTTCAGATTGTGGATACTTCACCTTCCTCAGGAAGTTGATCACCACATGTAATATCACATTTTAATTTGTTGAACTTGCAGGTTAATGGTGCCCTGATACACACGCTAATACAACAACAATCACTAGATTGATTCATCCTTTATTTTTGTGGATCTCGTATGTTTTGAGAACTATGCATGATTCACGACTTTGCTGAGGATTTCTTTGCTTTCTTAATCTTGCAAAAATGACCAGCATAATTAAAAGCGATGACAAGAGCTATCCGTTGGATGTCTTCCCTATCCTCAGAAAAACTTGCAGAAGTTTCAGGCCTGCAGCGACGAGCAAATCATTTTTCGGTTGTCTGCAGAGGACAAGGATGCAGTGAGAAGTAAAATTACAGGCTGAATGAAGGAAGGGATGCTGTTCAGGCAGCAACATGGAAGAAAAAAGAGATCAAATGGCAATGTATACCGTATGAAACATGGATGATGAAACATTGAAGAAAGCGATCAGGTAGAGGACAAAAGGTGAGCATGAGAAGCCGTTATATCATTGATCTTGGGTCGTTTGACTATTGGGATGGGATTATCTTCTCTCTTCTTCTTCTTCTTCTTCTTCTTCTTTTTTCTAGTAATGGAATTGATGTTTGGTTCAATGCTCATAATTTCTTTTCAAACTAAAATAATTATCCACACGCAAAATTACTCAACTAACTAGTAACAATTTAGACTCAAATCAGTGGCTTGAATTGGTATATGTTCACAAGTCCAAAAAGTTCAAGTAACATAAGAAGTTAGATAATTAGTTAATTAATTATTTTGATGAATATATGGACTCTCTTATGGTTAAATAAATATCTTATTTAGAAAGATATATTATAATAATATTTTAGAGAGAAATGCTTTCAAACATATATGTTATAAAAAATAAAAATTATGTACTTTTATCTTAAAGGATTCATGATGTATTTGTAACCCATGAGTTGTCTTTTTATAGAGAGAAAGGGCTTAAGTGTAACTTCACATTTTATGATATTTTGAGTTGAATTATGAATTGTATTTTACTCATTTTATATTACTAAAAAATTGAAGACATAACGGGTTATGATAGACTTTAATACACTTAATGATGTTAGTGGAGTATAAATTTGTTTAATTAAGCTTATTATTGACAAATAATTCCTCTATGATTTTATATAAAAATCTATAAAATTAATAGTGTTAGAATCAATTATCTCTTGAGATTGGCCAGCGTTAGACCTACGTGTTTGGGTCAAACGCACTACCAGGCCCTGTCATGGAAGGGTCTGGCGTTGGCCAGACCCAATCATCTCCTGGGTTTGGCCAGCGCCAGACCTAACATGTTTGGGTCTAGCACAATGCCAAGCCCAATCATGGCTGGGTTTGGCTAGTGCCAGATCCAATCATCTCTTAGGTCTAGTTTTGGCTACATCCAACACGTTTCTACTAGATTATGTATGTTTCTACTAGATCGTATTTGGTGGTAGCGCGTCCCAACCAATTGCACCCATAAATTCATGAAAATTATATCTATATATTTTTTTTATTTAACATTTTTTAATAAAAATATATAAATATATACTAATAAAATATTGGCTCTTCAACCAGAACATTGAGGATTGTTAAATTGTGTGCGATTAACGGCTGTGATTGTGAATTCACAGTTTGGTCTTTTGTATTTTGGGACCATTGGCCGGCGCTCATCTTGCAACCTGAAGCAGAGGAGAGACAAAAGGAAAAGAACACACACACACACACACACAGAGCAGACCTCGGTATTAGACCGCCAAGCCAACTACCTATCCTTCTCAATTTGTTACCTAAACTATCAATTTTTTCAATTAGATTCCAAGCTACGAGACATTCCTCTACAAGTCCATTAACGACCCTATCAATAATATTTTAGAAACATTATTAGACAAAAATAAATACATATATGTTTGAAATACATCGTTCTCAATTTTTGTCAATGTTATTATTAACAACAACTAATTGATATTTGCAAAACACACTTTAGTTGCCGAGACATTTATATTATTCACTGAACAATGAAATAGTATTTTTTTAATCTTTTTATCCAAAAAAACATTATCACTGGTTTTCAAGGGTATTTAATTTTTTTTTTACATGATCTATTTATCATTTTTAAATTAATTAAGAACAAATAAGTCTTTCACATATTGAATAAATAGTAAAATGACTAAAATACTATTAAAAGTAAAAAATTTAAACCTCATGTAAATGAATATTTTTGTATTTTCAAAATGGTTTTTTGATTATTATAATTTAAGTTGAGGGGGATTTTGTATTATTTTCAAATATAAAAAATAATAAATAATTAAAATGCATACTAAAATAATGAAAATACCCTTAAATTAAAAAAAATTGGGGTCAAGGAGTGTTATTAGTATTTCATCATGATTTTTTTTTTGTAATTATAAAGTTAGATCAGATGCAATTTTGTATTTGATTAAATAAAAAAAAGGTTGGCATGCGTATGGAGCGCTTGGGGGTTTGTGGGAGGCACTGATACCATTCAAGCAGCGCATGCAACGCCTCCTAACATCCAAAAATATTCTTCATGCGCGTTGTTAAAAGCATCACCATGTTCTTTTTTTTATTAGTGTAGAATACATCACCAATGATGGTCTGGTTTCATGCTGATGGACCTTCTTTTTTCTTCTTTTCTTTCTCCTCCCTTAAAAATGTTAGCTTGACTTTCTTGGTTATTGTTATTTCAATTTCAGTTTTTATTATTTTGATTTTTAATTTTTGGTTTTGGTCATTTTATAGAAGTTTTATTTGTTTTTAATATCATCATTCAATCCTAATTTATCAAATATTATATTTTCCAATGTTGTCCTTATTCTTTGAATTTCTAATCTTTTTTCCTTGGCTATTTTGTAAAAGTTTTAGTGGTTTTCAATTATGTCCTTCAATTCAAATTGATAGTATTACGTTTTTCATTTCAGTTCTTATTTTTTTTTCTCGACTCTCTTGTAAAAGTTATTATTCTTTTCAATTTTACCATTTAATTACAACATTATTTTTATTTTTATATCAATTTTGATCCTTATTATTTTTTTAAAAAATATCCTTTACTATATTTTTTTCCGATTACACCCTTCTATTAAAGATAAAATTTATTTAGTATTTTAATTTTTATTCTCATTCTTTTAATTACTTTTTTTAAAAAAATCCTTTTGTATTCCTTTTTTAATTATATCATTTAATATTTCACTTCATGGTTTTTCCAAATTGAATGTTTAAGGTCTAATGACTTAATTCACAGATTTAAAAAGTTAACATGATTATTTTTGAAAAAAAAACTGTATAATTCCTTTTATTTTATTATCGGTTTGTTTGAATTACATAATCTAGACCGCAAGTTTGATTTAATATCTCTGGTTTACTTAACCCTAATTAGCATGGTTAAAAGCATGTCATAATTAGTTTATCATATCTTTTTATTTTACCTCATTCAACATCGTAACATTATTTTTTACACAAAAAAAAAATTGACCCGCAATAAAGCACGAGACTAAGGCTAGTTTAGACTATATCATTGTGATTTCTTTTAATATAAGGAACAATTGTCAAAAATATGGAGTGCAAATGTTTTCATTGAAATTGAATCGAATCCGTTTAAATATTTTCTGTCTAAATTTCTTATATTTTAGTCTAAATATCAAAATCACGGGAAGATTCTAAACATAAGATCCGATTTAGAAATTTGAAGTTTACCCAAGCTAGTTTCTTAGGTCCAACCAGTGAAACCAAAACAAGCCCAAGTAAAATACGCAGGCAGGCACACACGGGGCTTGTAGCTCAGTGGTCTTGGCAGGCTTTGCACTGCCTGAGTGCTCTGGTTCGAGCCCTCGTGTGTACCCAGCACTTGAGGGTTTAACTGTTGTGGTCCATTGTGGACTTGTTCCGCCCCCCTCCCGGGTTCGACCTTTTATGTGCATGCCTGTCACCCCAGCGGTGTCTTACCTGCTCCTGGGCTTGCAGGATGTCCAGTGGGCCGTGGGGAATAGTCGTGGTGCGCGTAAGCTGGCCCGGACACCCCACGTGAATTAAAAAAAAAAAAATACGCAGGCAGGCAGGCGTATTTGACGTCTAATTGGTTTGAAATATGACGTGGCTGAACACTATTGGCTATAAAAGCGTGGAAAGTATATAAGCGCATACGAACAACCCCGTTTATTAGAGCGTGGATTTTGACACCGCAAAAACGAAAGAGAAGAGAAGAAATCGAAATTCTAGTCCATCAAAATCTCTATATTTCTTTTTCCAATCAATTAAGGTGAATGCTTCATCTCGATTTCCATTTGATATCTTTTTATTAATGAATTTCTGGATCGATTTTATTTTTGAAAATCCTTAGATCTGTTTTTTTTTTGTTTTGTTTTTCTTTTTTGCATCAGATTGCTGAGATTTGCCCCTGAATTCTCTTTAAGAAAAAAAAACTAGGTATTATGCTAATTATTAGTATCTTCATATAGATCTACCTCATGATTGGATCTATTTTTTATTTTGATTATTAAGATTTAAACATGTTTTATTTCGTAAGCAATTTCGCAATCACAAGGCTTTGTTGAAACCGATAGGTTTTTTAGTGCAAAAAAAAAGGGGGGGGATTTGTTATATTTTTTGTGGGCTCGACATTTTTGAAGATATGGCCAATTAACATGTAATGGGGACTGAACTGGCTGATTTGTTTTTATTTATAGAAATGGCTGTAGGCGGAACTGCTCCCCCAAGAGGAAGTGCAGCAGCAGCTGCAAGCATGCGTAGGAGGAGGACAGTCAGTGGTGGAGCTTCAGGAGGAGCAGGAGCAGCGGGGACTATGCTTCAGTTTTATACTGATGATGCGCCTGGACTTAAGATCTCTCCAAATGTTGTTCTTGTTATGAGCATTGGTTTCATTGCTTTTGTTGCTATTCTCCATGTTGTGGGCAAGCTTTACCTTGTTCGTAGGGAGGCTTAAAATGATAGGAAGCTCCGTTTGGTGCCTTGAGCTTGAATTTTCGATTTTGAATCAATAGACTAATGTTTTAAGCAAATGGATGTTGGTTTTGAATCCTATTGACTAATTGTTGTAGCGATTTTCACATTTTCTGCTTACAACACTCTGAGAATCGAAAGAGTTTCAGTCATCTTGCCATGTATGATGATTCTATCGTTTGAGGTATTATCAACAAGGAAGGGTTTTCTTTTCCATCTTTTTGCAAGTTGTATGGAGGTAACAGGCATTAACCATCCCTCTCTTCTGTGCAAGTCTTAACCAGAAACTCTCATCTTATGAGTTAATGTGTTGCAGTTTTATGATCACAAATATAATTTTAACTGAATCGGTTGAAATTTGGCAGTTTTATGTTAATTATAAAGATGTCAAACACGTGGTTTTATGTTAATAAATATAATTTTGATTTTTTTAGTTAATAAGTATTAACCAGAAACTCTCATCTTATGAGTTAATGTATTTTTTTAGATGATTTTTTATTTTCTTTTACTTGGTTTAAAACTTTTTTATTATCTTTTCAACTTCGCTAACATGTTTTTCCCGATATATAATAAAGCTTAGAAGAGCGGTGATATTAAGTCTTAATTATAAAAAAAATATCAAGTTACAAAATTCTGAATTGAGTTTTGGTGCGGTGATTCTCCTTGGAGAAATTTTGTGGTGGTTGTTTTAGCTGTCTTTCTTGTGGTAGCACATCTAATATGATAGCAAAGGTCGAGCAAATCTACATTAAAAAAAATATCATTAACTACGAAAGAATCCAAGCGCATCCAGGTACAACAGATGATTAAACTCGGTAAAATCGGGTTCAGATTACCTGCCATACATCTGTACAGACAGGGTACAAATTAGGGTTTTCGAAATGTGGCCAAAATAATCTAGTCGCAGAATAATGCGTAATTTGAAAACTTCAAGTGGTGCATGCATGATTGTCAAGAAGGGTCAGTGTGCGCTCTCAGAAACCCAACCAGAGACCATGCTGTCATCCATGGGCTTCAAGCCCCCGCATGATCTAGCAACTGACTCAAATAGTTTCTCTATCTCCGGTGCGCACCTTATGAATGATCGATTCCAAAAGTTGTATCTAGGATTCTGCAAAATACACACAAATAAATCAAAATGATAAACCTGCAGTTAATTCAGATCACGCAATGCAATATTCTTAAGAGTGATCACCTTGATGAGCTCGATGAAAGTAATCAGAAGGCCCCACGGATGTGGTCGATTAACAATTAGACGTTCCAAAAGAACTCTTGTAATCTGCTCTTGGATAATTTCCTGCTGACGGCAAAAACCAAAGTAATGAACACAGGCATTTGATACAACCAAAGTAACTAAATAAATCATTTAATTCATCAAAACTGAAAAGGCCTATTTCATAGATTCCTGAAATCTGGAAAAAGAGGCCTTTCAAGTGCCCTCTTCAGATACTCACCACAATACCTCTCTCCTTGATTTAAGATTACAAGGGGTTATTATCAAGAGGGTGCCAGAGATATCTCACAAAAACGAGTACATCTTCTTCGGAATTAAAAATCCATAATAGACCCTGATTCAAATTTTAAGTGCCACTTACCAAGTTATACAACTAGATTCAGTGATTTGGAGGTGTACTTTTCAGAAACTAGATAGATGTGACTGGACAAGATAGAAGACACATTTGCAGCAGCAAAAACCAAACAAAAACCACATTTTACCTGGTTTGATTCAGCAAATAAGTAAAGCAAAACAAAGGAGAAGTAATGTGTGTGGTTATTTGGATAGCGCAGTTGATTAGCAACAGCATTTAGAAAGAGGTATCGGCCTTCTGTGTCTAGGTCCAGTATAAGCGTCTGGTAGATATCTAAAGCAGCATCCACCAAAAATACAGCTAAAGGAACAGTATTTCCTGCCGATTGTCCATGAGATGTTCTTGCCTGCAGCTGCTGGATGGCCTATATAACAATAGAACTTCAGTGAAGCCATTTTTTTTAAAAAAAAAAAAAAGAAAGAGAAAGAAAAGAATATGAAGAAATAAAGATATGAATCCATTGTTTTGCCGCCTATCCCTTTGCGTATGGAATTCCACCTGACTAAACTAAAAATCAACCAAAACTTCAGAAATCTAAACAGAACAAAAATTTCAACAAAGGGCATCAGCAGGGAAAGAAATGCAAGCATTCTCTCAAGGTATTTAGATCATTTTCCTAGTATGCTATCATCTTGTGCATTAGGAAAATTCTCTCACGGCAAGAGAAACTAAAATTAGCAATCCATGTGGTAAAAAAAAAAGGCTACAATTCCAAACGTATAAACACAGAAAAACACCATACTATACAAACATAGATAACAGCAGATAGTCCGTGAGACAACAAGAGGACAACACATGAAGAAAATGGCTAACAGAATAGACATACCTGCATTCCAGCATAAAGGACAAGGGAGTTGATCAACGGTACATTATAACGGGTTCCGGCAGATGCAGCTTCACTAGGTGAAAGGAGCAATCTCTGCTTCAATTCAGTCAGGAATGAAGAACCCTGTTGCCTAGTCTGCAGACAGATTCAAATTAAATAACTAAGAAGAAAATACTAACAAGGATGATATCAAAACAATATGCGGCTGGTCAGGATGTGAATGCTTTATAATGGTGTGTAGTGAGGGAAATAGAACAAAAAATGTCAAGCACAAATGATTGCAGAAAGTGATAGGTAACAGATGTATATGAAGAAACACGAGTGTTTTTATGTAGTTCAAGAACCAAGAGAAAACATCAAACTGTAGCATAGAGAGGGCGAACAGAAAATACCTTGAGATACTCATCTACATCAGCTTTCATCTGCTTTACTTTAAGAGCTGCATCAACCTCGGAGAGAATGTGAGGAGGTTCCCTAATTTCCGGAAGCAAATCAATCTGAAAAATTTAAACAAAGAACCAAACCCTCCGAGATCAAATTACACAACCATGAAAGTCATTACAGGATTTGTTAGATAAGTAATTGATTATTGAATAAAAATAACAGACCTTTAAGTTGGGAGTTGATGGATCTGGAAGCCTCATATTGAGGGGGAAAGCACTAAGAATAATATTACGCATTTGTATGCAGCTTGGAGGAATCACATCACAGAAAGTGAAATGGTAATCACAAAGGAACTCAGGGAAATCATGCAGCAGCACCAAAAGCACCCTAAGTGTACCTTTATATAGCAAGTGAACCTACAAAAAGGAACTAGATCAGACACAGCATATTAAGTTAACAATGAGCTGCAAGAACTGGGGTGAATGCAAGTGACATACTGGCGCTGCCAGCTCAGCATTCCTCAAATAGGGCTCCAGGAACTGGAACAAGTCTACCAGCAACCGCTGAACATAGGGCCAGCCCTTCTGTGCATTTCCTATGAGCAATCTTGGCATGAAACTCCTATGACTCACCAATGAGAGCCAAACAAAGCTGCAGAAGCATTTTGACCAAATAAGTGATGCATGAAAAGCAAGGGAAAAGGTACTTTCTGAGAGTAAATTGCCAATTCTGAATAGATAAAATCTATGGCACAACAAGTATGACAGATGAAGAACCGGATCTCTTTGCTCGTAAGTTAAAAGAATCCTAGCTGTGAATGGAGTGGGGAACAATGCACATCACAAAAATTTGGTTCTTCCCATGTATTGCATAACATTGGAAGCTTGTAAAAATGTGGTATGAGCATTTATTATCTACCATCAACATTGCACCTTAAACATTGTTGACACTAGTTCTTTATCACCAGGGAAACAACTTGACAGAACTTTCTACACCAGTTAAGAAAACCACAGCATTTCACGACAAGAATTTGAAAATCCAATTTATTGACAGTATTGAAACTGCACTCCTCATATCGGTGAAACATTATGCAAGATTGCTCACCATGATATGCTGGATTCACTACCATCAATATTAGAAATTCAGAAAGAAATTTCCTTGCGTGTAATTATAGGTGGCTATTGTCTTTCTTGAAAACATCACTTCCCAACTCCTTGTGATTTTGTTAATGGAATTTTTCCCTAGGGTCAACTTTGAGATCTGTTTCCTCCCTCATCTTCCCTTTTGTTTCTGATTGGAAGGAGGCAGGAAAGGTATAGTCTTGTTAAATCAAGAACTGAAAGGATCATTGAAGATGGTCAAAAACTGAGAATGGTCTAGATGCAAATAAAGAAGTCTACTATCACGGGACAAGCCTAAACACAAGGACCACAAATAGAACAATTTTACACAACCTTCCCAGTATGTTAAGTGGGTGTAACTGAATGAGGCATCTAGCGAGTTAGCAAAATTGTATTCTTGTATCCTACTTTAAACCATGGTCTCCAACCTATATATTTCTGTTATGGATGCCTTCTTTTATGCCAGCTACTTTACAAAAAGGAGCTCGATGTACCTTTCAGGATATTGTTATATTGTCTACGATCTTATCAAATAGCATTAGCTAGTAGTTGCACAGTTCATGATACAGACCTGAAACCAGGAACTTTAAGGGGCTGCAGATTGTGGAATGCACCAGCAAAGGCTGTCAAGATCTGTAGCATGTGCAATTAACATCAGTGAGCATATGCTTCTTTGAATAGGCACAATGATTGAGGGAGTCCAAATAAGCAATACCTGAAAGTTTACACCATCGACAACAGGCTCTGGGGAAAGGAGATCTTGAAGCCAACTTATAAACAATCTGAAATATGGTCTTGCATTAAAAGAATTTTTCTTCTCCTCCGAATCCTTTTGTATGAATCTCACAGTGATGGACAAGATCTGTTGAAATACCATAAATATCAGGAACAATATAAAAATCTAAGAAGAAACAGAGCAATGGTAGTGATTTTGCTCCAAGATAAAATTCTAATGATCTTGATGTAACTGAAAAATGCAAGCCCCCTATGGATAAGATTTACCTTTGACAAAGGAAAGAGTTTACTTGATCCCTGCTCCACCTGATGAGACGACGTATAAAATGAAAGATGTTACAGCATCATAAACTAAATACAAGATCAAAGGAACAGCAGTACAATGCTGTTAATTAGCATAAAAGCTTACCTTAAGGATTGCAATGACCAATTTTGCATAGATATCAATAGCAAGGAAGGAGAGATTCTGCATTTGATGAGGTGATTGCAGTACACTGGAATTGATCACCTCAGAGGACAAGCAGTGCGCAACAGAGAGCTCCTGAAATATTTTGTAGAAATTATAAAATTGCATCTTGAACATTATCCCTGAAATATAAGTTAAAAGGAAAGGAAAAGTACCATGAGTACACGAAAAAAGCGATCTGTCATCTCGTCCCCCTTCAGCAATCCATTTTGATGCAGCTGTAAGATGTAATGGTTAGAAGCTGCGTCATTTGCACCAGGAAGTTCACATATCCGATACCATTCCGCAAAAAGCATGGAAACCTACATTTCACAAGAACAACATAAACATCTGAAAAATACCAGAAAAGGCATTAATAATTTTCACACACTTCCCAACTATTAAAGCAAAACAAAGACAACACAATGGAGATACATGTCATCAATAAGTGAAGTTTGTGTTGCGTAAGAGTGAGGCAGAGAGATCAATGTATTCTAAAAATCCTTTTACCCATAAGAAGATCACATGGTCCCTTAAAATCTCAATGTATCTTCCAAGAAATGACCTTAGAGAAGCTCAAAACACTTTGATCAATCTCAGACAGCAAGTGGCATCGCTGTCAGGTTTCAGCAATTACAGGAAGCTAACAAAGCAATAGACTTCCCCAGGTAATGTAAGAAAAAAAAAACTGCTTGCAGATGCCAATTAGAGAAAAATCTGAGAGCCCTAAACTTCTCATTAAACTATTTGAGCTCCAGATACCTGCTCATGAAAACCATCTGGTTCCACCGTTTCAATGTTGCTATATTCTTCCCTGCTAGCTATCAACTGATTGGAAGGCTGTTTCCAAAAAAAAAGTACGAAGTTCAAGAATCAGACCAAGCACAAAAGGGAGTGATGTATAAACCATGCAATCTCCACTGACTTTGTCTCTAGACTGTCTTGTCTTGTCCTCCTTTCCAAGAGCTGGACTAGTTAGAGCAGCTGCATTGACACCAGGATTCCTAGCAATCTCAATAAGCTGTTGTAATGACTCGGAAGATCCAGGTTTTGCTGCAAGCTGCAAGTCAGAATCACCAAGAAAAGTCAAACAAAACAGCATAGAATGAACTCCTAACATAAAGATGTAAGAATACAACCTTGGCCAGAGCATCGACAAGATTGTGGAGTTCAGAGATGACACTGGATTCTTCCACAATCAAAGCTTGGATGAGGGAAACAGCAAAGTCCGTTGCAACCTCTGTTCATTTTATGGAATTAGTTAATTAAATCAAGTGCAATAATGTCTACCCATTATACAATAAGAATTCCCTAGACATACTATTCCTTCCCCCATCAATGAGTTTTGCCATATGAACATTGTACTCTGCAAGGTTGAGCAATTCACTACGCATCAGGCCAAGGGTAATATCTTTATTGAACTTTCGCTCCTCGTCTGAGTAAATCACCTGTAAAAAAATAGAAAACTGGTGTAATTAACATCCATAAATGCAAATAGAAGAACAATTAAACAAAATCAAGACAAGAAAAACTTGTTATCGTTTGAATTAAAGAGGAAGAATATAAGTTACTGCATCTGGACACCGACTCACTCTGCTATCAAAAGTCATGACTACAATACAATAGAGCTAGAGAATGTCATGCACAACCTAATATGTATAAAGTCAGTAAGGCATACCCAGCTAGTGAGTTCTTTAACCACAAGCTTGCACACATCACGAATAGCAGCCAGAATAGCAAGGCAGGCATTAACGTGAAAACTGTTTGATGCATTCTCATATAAACCCTTGAAAACCTGTATGACAATTAGAAAAACTCAACTCATGAAAAACATAGAAAAAACTATGAGCAATTGTTTAGTTCAATGGATATTAGAACAGCCAGAAGAAATCATTAGTGAACAAGAAGCAGCAACCACTATAGCCAGACAATAGAAAATATCATAAGCAGTCAATGAAAAAGGAAGCACACCTTTTGTGCTACAGCCAAGGCAGCCTCATCTCGACTGACACATCTACTTATGATTTCAGGAACCTCTGCAACTACCCCCTGAACACCAAAAGGACAGTTATATTTTACATGACCAAACTCAAATTCACATAAAAACAATTAAGATATGTAAGAGAATTAGGTGTGGGCAGAAGAATATAATTCAGAACCATATCAACAGATAGTGTAAAAGGATACAAAATTAGATGACAGTCAAGAACGTGTGATTTGGTAGCAACACATACCAAAAGGAATGGAAAGAAGCAGTACCTGGATTTCAGCTTCTCTAGAATCACTAGTCACCAAAGTCTCCAACTGAAACCATAGAAGATGGGATATCAGCAGAAGAATATAACCTTTTTCAGTGCAACAACTAAAACAAGTACATGCGAGAAGATCAAACATCTTCGCAACAATGACATCACAGAGGCCTCTGGTTACAATCACATCCCCTATCCCTTAGCCTAATTGGGAAGATAAATCATTTGACCTGGGTGCATGTATATATTCTTCTCCCAAAACCATGTCCAAAAGAAAGGATGGGTGCATCTTACATGAAAACAAATGTGCCTAGGCATACAACTAACCACTTGCTCTGAAACATAACAATCAATAAAATGGATGTGGCAATTTAGACACAAGCAAAAGGATTCAAACAAACCTTCTGCGCAATAATCTGGTACTTGTCCAACGCATCCCTAGTGTTCAATGAAGCATCTGCAATGCTACTCCCAACACGCTCAGAAGCAACTGATGAAGATGATGGTTGAGAAGAAACTCCCGCTTCCTTCAGATAAAAAGGTACCACATTTAAAAAAAAAAAAAAAATTGGCCCCAACCATGTCAAAACAGAAGTAGCAAAATTTATTCCAACCTTTACAACATCTGAGGATTCCGCTGGACTAAGTTCAGAGGAGGTGGTAGCAGAAATTGAAGCACTGGTGGAATTGTTTTCAGAACTTTGTTGGATAACACCATCAGCCGTCGCACTATGAATTGATGCAGAACTGAAACATAAAATGAAGAATTTTGAAACTTCAGCATTCAAAATTTTGAAAAACCAGAAATATCAAGTACCAATAAATAACCATAGAACACCTAAGAAGTGCAGCTGAATTAGATTCAATGGCTTCTGAAGCCACATCCAATGAAACTGAACCGTATGCACTAGCAAGACCAGTAGCACCAGAAGAAGAAGAACCCGTAGGTATGACATGTGAGCTCTGGCTAGATTGGTTTTGCCACGGAAGCCGAACAAAATCCTGCATACAATAGGGGAAAGGAAGGAGGGAGTTCAGGGAGGGAATTATTAACTTTTAAGTGCTTTCTTTCTGAGAACCACACATACCATATGGAAGAGATCAACAGGCATTTACCTCATAAACTCGCTGTTGAGAGGGAGTCAAGTGACCAGGCTTGGGGCGAAGGGCCTCAGGTACAACGCCCATAGAACTTTGGGTGTACATGTTTGCATCAAAAAATGCTGGACCAACACCATCTCTATGTTTCCTTCTTAGAAGTTGTTGAGCTATTTCCGTGTCAATGGTTTGTATGGCCTGCATGAAACACCCGTGACAAGAGGACTACATTAATCTGCCACATCTTTGATCAGATAGTGTAGAGCTATTTCATGATGGTTTTTTCATATTATTTACAAGAACAAGCCCAAACTAATATTGATTTCCTGCATACCATGCCTGGTTCTTTCTCAACAAAAGAAAACACTTAACTAGAATGAAAATAATGACTGGACAAGGATAAGCAACCAACCAAGAATAGAGAACATTAGCCAACAACAAACAATACCAAAGCAAAAACCTTACAAACTAGAACTTAAATTCTACTGAAAATTAGCTAAACACACTCCTGAAAGTGTCATAGAAGCAAAGTTCCATATGGAAACCAAAAAGACCACCCAATACCACAATTTCCTCAAATGTGAATAATTTTTAAGATTCAGGATTTTGATTCCATCCAATTAACTGTTTAGTGCCCCTAAAAAAGCATCTAATATATCCTACTCTCCCAGAGTAACTTCATATACAGCCATGATATGTTGCAAGGACTCCGCTTTGTCCAGTCACACCTGTGTTGGCATGACACAAGTAAATTGGGAGACACTGACAACAAGCAGCTTATGAATCTTGATGGCAGAGACAAAAGAGAATGCTATAGGCATTGAGAGAGAGAGAGAGAGAGACTAAATAACAAAGAGGGTTTTTCAGACAGCAGTAAAGAGTGTGAGCAAAACAGTAGCATTTAAACCAAGGTTACAAAGCCAGCCATTTTGTGTATTCAAATTGCCCAAATTTTAAAGCATGATTTTGTAATGAAGGAGTTGCAACAGTTTTGAACTAACCTAAATAAATACAGCCCTAGTGTAAACAATGCCCAATTCAAAATGAGTCTATTCCTGGTAAGCAGAAAATCCAATATTCTAAAACTAGATCAATATGTGGATATTCATAGTTAACACATTCCCTTGTTCATTTCCAAATTTTGGACACTGCTGAGTCACCATTTCCTAAAATTTAAAATTTACCAGTTTTTATACGTAGATCACACCTGTTGCACATGCCCAAGTAAAAAGCAACATAGTCAATGATACATGTCAGGCTCTTCATCCAACACCAACAAACAGAAGCTTCCAAGGAACACCTTAACTAACCCTTGCCTACTCTAAACTACTACTGGGATCTTGACATGAGCACCACAAATGGGGGAGAGCCAAACTCATTAACTAGCATAGACATGATATATAAATTATATGCATGCCACATTACTCAAGAATAAAAACACCCCCAAACTAAGAAGTGGTTAATGAAGTAGGTGTATATCAAAGCTAAAACCGGAACCTTATCAGTAGCAGCCTGTTCAATCACCGCACACCCAAGATCAAGGTTATCATTAGTAACAAGTTGCACAGCATGCTCCAGAATTTCACTTGTTAAGGAGAAACCCTGAACTGAATTCCTTAGCTGACTTGATATTGAACTACGTAATGGCTCCTGGCAAACAGAGAACACCAATTTATCGTAATGAGAAAAAAGAATATCAATAAAATAATCTCGCTTCAAGTTCCAAATAAACAAAGGAGAAAGAAGCGTTAAGAAGTTCTGTGACAGAAAAAACCTTGCATGTTACATGAGCTAAGCTTCCAGCCAAACTGGCAACCATTAAGTGCGCTGCATTATATATTCGTGTTTCATCGGATTCCATGGCATAATCCTATAATTGAGTAAGACATGATTGGAAGGCATTAGAACACGTCTGAGAAATAACAATGTTAAAAAGTTTCTAAAACATGTGGATATATTTGATTCCAGATAACAATGCTATGGTTAAGAGACAAAATATGAATGTGTTAGCAACCGAAGAAAAGAGAATTTTGATCGAGATGAGATGACAGCGCCTGTGGAGCTTGCTGCCAAGATAGATACAGCAAGCCCCGGTATATAACTATATGTGGCACTAAATTCTTTGTTTAAGTCAACATCCAAACCTTCAAAACAAGCTCTTTTGTTGTCTGTGTTGCAATAGAAACACTTCTCTGAACAATACCAGACACAATATCTTTGATGGCTCTGTCCATTACAGTAGGAACCAGTCTGTAAATTGTTAATGAGATAAAGACTATCAGACAAACACGAAACAAAGTAACTATAAAGCATGATGAGACTAATGTAGAAACAGTTTGAACCTTTGAAAATGCACATGTAAGCCCCAAGAATTTAACTTCTGATTGATAATAACATGAGTTCCGATGTTAGGTATTGCTGTGGGAAGCTGCAAACACCAGAGAACTTGTAAATTAGAGACAAATAAGTCAGTCTATTGTCAGACTAACAGCATATGAACTTCAATGCACCTGACTAGCTGGAAATGTTGAATGGGATGGAGTAGCTTGGAATAGTCCTTGTGCGGAAGGGAGCTGATCAGACAAGCCTAATGCAGCTAGTTTTTCATCCTCCATCAATGTACCCGAAGAAAGATGGACAGGAGAGGTGTACTTAAGACACCAAGCAGTTTAAACCTCAGAAACATATCAACAGCTGCTTAGAAAAAAATAGAAAACCAAATGCACACAAACCTGAGATAACATATGAGCATGAACGCCAGAATTAGGTGGGCTTGCACCCTCAAGTGGTAGCTCAACATGATTTAGGGGAGATATAATTCCAGATTTAACTTCTGGAAGCATCTGTGGTTGGGATGCTCCTACATCTTTATTGGAAAAATCAGGATTCCCTTCGATTTCCCTTTTCCGGTCCTTAAGAAGAGAAGTTGGTGCTATGTCCTTCATATCTACACCAAGGTTCTTGAACAATACCTGAAGTGCCAAAAGAATATCATTAACAAACAACCAAAAACAGCATCATCATAGTAGGGCTTCTATAACAAAAAAAAATGTACACGCAGTTGGCAAGTGCTGATTGTATTCCAATACCTCTATATCAAATTTGAGGTTCATTTTCAAGTTCGGCATTGAGTAGATCTCAGCCAGCAATCCAAGAATGCCCATAGTCCAAGGATTAGGAGGTTGGTACGCTAGACTGTTTTGGCATGGCTCTAGAACCTACAGCAAGTAACAGAATGTAAGAATTATACAGCAACCAGATTCAGAGACATTCAAATTGTCAAAATCCGTACCTTGGATGTAAATGGTATAACTGCAATCATCAATCCCTTCTCATATGCCTGCCCAATAACAAGATTAACTCGAGTGAATATATGATTCTTAATTGATAAAAAATAAAGATGAAAAAAAAAATCGAATGAGACTTGTTATTATTAAAGAACACCACTTCTCCATCTAAAAGAATCACCTCCATGATCAAAGATTTGGGATCTATCTCACGTGCCCTCAGAACTTGGTTCCTTCCAATAGTTAATTTCCCAAGCCAGCTTCCCAAATTTTTAAGCAATGAACGCTCTTCTGAACTAGATTTTATAAGCTCTGATCCCAAAAGAACCTGAAAACAGAACAAAAGGTAATACTTATCTATTCTACTTTTAAACTGAAAAGGACTTATTCATGCTACTTGATTTTCAGAAAATGAAGTTGCTTAACAATGTCCAGTGCACAAAGTACACATCATGACACAAACCTTGCAGTTTTCATATGTGGCTTGGACAATCTCCTTATTTAAAGCTTTTGAATTAACTTTATCAAGGAACTTCAAGTACAAATCATGAAAATTGGGCTCAATGCTTGCTCTGAATGAAAACATTAACCAAGACCAATAAGGAAGAGGAAACAACACAAATAATTAACATATTACTTAAACATAGAGATAAATATGCATAGAAAGAATCGGGAAAGGAAAATTGGGAGAGGGTTCTGACCTTTTCATGACCATGTACTGCGCAAACCAGGGATAGTACGGCTCCTTTAGTATTTCAGTAAATTCTTTTGCTTTAGGTTCAACATTTGCAACTGAAATATTATTAATCATGAATGATACTTTGTCATGAATCTCTGATCCTGGAGCCTGTAAACAAAAATTAAAAACAAATAACTACAGTGCACAAGAAAATATGAAATTATTTATTTTTATTAATATGTTATTTGAAAGAGAAGTAAAAGGCTTAGGACTCCTTCATATAAGGAACAAATATGAAAACAAAATAATTCAAAGAGAAATTAATAAGAAATTAACTTTGCAATGTTAAAGGCCATCAGAAAAAATTCCTGCAAGCAAACACCATGAGAAGACCAAGATTAAATTATATCCCACAACAGCCTCTTTAAGAGTAATTTTTTTAAAATTCTCTATTTTTAAATGTAGAAATATTCCAGATTCGAGGACCATTCTCTTTCCAAGCCACAAGTGCAAGGGTAAAAGCTCCTCTACCCACTTGGAAACACCCACCTATTTATCCAACAAAGGCTAAGGGCTTGCTACGCAACAACCTTGTTAGCAAACCATACAAACAAAGCTTCCCAAATGCTAAATAAAGATGACACTCATCATTACATGATGTGCAGTGTCCCCCATAGCATACAAATTGCTTGACCACCAATAACCAAGGTCCATTGAAAAGGAAGATTTCGGGAAATATTACATGGTAAAAGTTAGAGTAGATGGCTCAGCTCGGCCCCTTATGAAACAAATTGCCACTGTAGAATTTGAAGACTTCAAAATAAATACCAATTTTTTGAAACTTCCTAACTTCAAAAGAATAGAAAGGGTAGCTCCATTCAAAGTTTAATACTTAAATGACCAAGAAACTTTTTCTTTCCCAAATAAGTTATCAGCATAAATAAGGTGTGAGGATAGTAGTTGCAAGTAAAAAAACATCCCTTGATGGATAAAATTAATAGGGGGGAAAAGGGCAGTAGCTCGTATTCAATTTCATACTTAAAGGGGCCTCTACACATCTCTAGAGAAAAAATTGAATGCTACCATAGGCCTCCATACATTATCTGTAGAAAATACTACCACTTATGTGAAACGTCGTACCTCTATTGGTGTTTCTCTTCTCTCAGCAGCAGCCATAAGTGTTTCGATGTTCAATGCAGAGCCAAACCCTATATTGAATATTGATTCGTATATAATGCTGACAAAAGCATGTTTAAAACAGTTGAAGGTATGGTAGCTTAATGTAAATATCATGATCATTTAATGAGCTTACTGGTGGAGGTAACTACTCGGAAAGGACGGACAGAACCAGGAGAAGACAACAAAGCCGAAGAAGTAACTGTACCCTGCAATCACAACTTAAGAATAAGATGAAGAACTATAGGAATGAAGTTCAAATATTAACCCCATCACATTAATTGATAGCAGAGGCTACCTTCTGAATGCTAGAAACATCACTTGAGGGGGCAACTGAAGATTGCACACTGGAAGATAGAAATTGTTTACTCTCATTAAATGGAGCCGCAGATGCAAATTGTTTAGTCTCATTAAATGGAGCAGCAGATGCTTTCAAACGGTCATCAAGAGAACTTTCATGTCTCTGTTGAAGATGGAGTGTAGAGGAAAGCTGCTGCCCAGCCTGTTGAATGTTAATGCTATTTGACTGCAATGATGACACAAGGTTAGAGAACAAAACTACAAAGGCTGTTGAGACTATTAATTAGTTTGACCAACTAGTTTAGCCCCTAATCTAGTTGCAGTTATGATCAGATTATGATATAAAAATGTCATATTTCAATGGACAAACAAATTTGAAACAGAAGCAGTAATGTATTGATAAGACAATGCAATGGGATCAGGGAGCTGGAGGTACAATGGTCCCAGTGAGAAGCAGATGCAGAGATGGTGGTGCCAAGAGTGTAGTGGTAACATACAAATTAAAAGTTTTACCTGAACATGGAACACCAGCTCAAAATGTCCTCGATCACCTTAATTTTATTTCTTTAAGAGGGTAGTCAAAATACAGACTATTAATTGGAGCACTAAACATCCTTGAAAAAAGTTATGAGATATCTGATGCATTCACATGAGACAATATAAAATCCAGAGAATGTTCATAGTTGCAATCCATGGTTGAAAATAAAATGAAAGAAGAATCAAATGTGCTATGATTTATATATTTTGCAATAAAGAGATGGGCATGTATGTGTGCCCAAAACTCCAGCTCCCTGACACTATTGCACTGACTTATCACCAATTGCTACTTGTACTGCAAATATGTTTATGGATTGAAAACAAAGGTTAATAACAAAATTTAAAAAATTCCACCACATCAAAGAAACTAATTTTGATGTGAATTTTAATCTAAATATCTTAGATGGAACCCTTGCCAAATCTTCATGTATCAAGTTCCCATCATTTTAAACAAAATAATGTGAAATTATCTTCAGAACATCTCAGGTGGTAAGCTTGTCAAACATTCTTGGATCCAGTTAAAGCTATTAATGCTTAAGACAAAAGGAGGAGCACAAATTCTAAGCATCAAAAAAAAAAAAAAAAAAAAAACAGTTCCTAACCTCTCCATTTACTGAGGCAGCCTGAGACAAACCATGGTGATGAGCAGCAGAAGCATTGTTAATTCCATCTGATTCCAAATGCCCTGATGAAATCCTGGAAAGTGCTCGTTCAATGAAAGCAACAAGCTCAGCATGAGTGCCACGCAGATGCGATATTTGTAAGATGTGATTGCAATACTGTGGCCATTCAATCAAACGATCCACAAACTTCTCCAAAGCCTTGGTCCCAAACACAAACATCTGCAAACAGTGGTCATACATGACATTATATATATGCATATATAGATAGATAGATAGATAGATAGATAGATAGATAGATAGAAAGGTCGAATGTCGCTTAGGGATGATGACAGACTTTGGAATCTAGAGGTTTCCGAAGCGCGTCTAAAACACCACGCAAGGCAATCCCAAGAGTGAGATGAGTAACAAGCTGGTGCTTGATAACAGAACCTGAAATGCAATAACACGACCACATAAATCTGCTGAATACATTCCAAATCACATTTATTTGCATAAGTATATATATCTCGAGATTACTTAAAGCAGGTACTGAAACTCCAAGCCAAAGTCATGCAGATATTCACAGGTTCATGCCTCATGCTACAAAAATGCAAATACCAGTAGCAATCACAGGCAAATAGATATCTGATTTTATAAATGGATTTTCATTCAAGCAGTAAGCAGTCAACTTCTTCAATCAAGTTGTATGCAATCAAATAAAAAACATATGCTGCAATGCAAACTTATATCAGCTAAACTACATAGAATTCATCACAATATTTTTTTTGAAAGAATGATACAAAAATACAAAAAAAAATAGGTGTGTAGTTGTGAGTTACACGTATCAAAAATCAAATACCATTACATTTTTCTACAAAGGGGCCCTATTTTGGACAAGCAAATACATGTTGAAACTCCAAACTCATGGACAGGCAAAAGGAGGTTTAATATGATTAAAAACAACTAAGTATATGATAGCAGAGTTAAAATTGCACAAGCAGCACCAAGAACTTGAGCTCTTAAGCATAATTATTCAGACACAGCCAATCAAGGTGACTTGATACCAGGAATTGGACTAGAAGGCTAGAAAGATGAGCCATGCTATTAACTTTAACCTCTAAAATCAAGCTCACCAAAAAGAAGAGCAGCAATTTTTAGTTGCCTTTCTGGATACTTTGGGAAGAATCTATATTCTTCAAATAGATTGCCAATCATGCACTCAAAAATCAATTGTTCCCTGTAAGTGATTTCAACAAGTGATTAGTCGTACCACTGAAACCAAAAGTCTCTGATAGGACCCACAAAAAAATAAAAAAAAATTAAGCATCAAAATAAAATATTGAACACCAAAACCCTCAAATGAGCACCACAAAAATAATCTAAAACTAAGATGATACAGGTCCGAAGAGGTATCGTCAGCTTTCACACTAACACCTTTCATACTTGTCTGTCAAAAAAAACACTAATAAAAATAACTACAATCATTTCAAATGTTTGGAGGAGACAGACATGTGCAGCGTATGCAAAAAAAACAATTCAGGATGTATGAACAAAACATGGAGTAAGAATCAAACATAATTCTTCACCAAAATTATTGTGGTTAGAATAATTTTAAGGCTAAATTCCAAAACTCTATAATTGCACATTTATTATAATTAGATTACTAATAAAGTTTAAGGACATGGGATGTTTGCACATTTATTATAATTAGATTACTAATAAAGTTTAAGGACATGGGATGTAGAGTTTGTTTGGGAATGCGGTGCAAACAGCGTTCCCTCAAATTTTGAATTTTTTTTGCTAAAAATTATTTTTTTATGTTTTCAGATCATTTTGATGTACTAATATCAAAAATGATTTTTAAAAAATAAAAAAAATATTATTTTGATGCATTTCTAAGTGAAAAATACTTTGAACTGCATTCACTACCACAATCTCAAACACACCCGTAGTAAGATTCCAAAGGAAGCAAATGCTTTATAAAGATTAACATTATACCTTTTCACAGAAGATTCCTTGAATCGAGCAAGCATTTGAACCATGAAATCTATTGTCAGATGACCAGAAAACATTTGATGGAAATATGAGTTTGCCTCTGCCTCAACATCATCCGAAAACCCATCAGGGGTAGATGAATCTGCCAAGCTACCATTCTGCAGCCTTGGATTAGAGTCCATAACTGTTACATGCAACCTTTCCATTTCCTCAGAAAGTTGGGTAGATATAACTAAGCTGGTATGGGCTTTAAGGACCTGAAAAGTATGCAGAGA
>Ga0325401_1000400_pt1 | contig 30523 bp, 13 predicted proteins | sample PopdelMetagenome_FD_205666 | JGI IMG/M metagenome (GOLD analysis project Ga0325401, IMG submission 205666) | Populus deltoides microbial communities from Bellville, Georgia, United States - Xylem-PdKOR-R2 | ecosystem: Host-associated > Plants > Phyllosphere > Stem > Wood/Secondary xylem | place...
TTTATATAAATATAAATAAATTGCATGAACATAAGAAACTAGATTAAGGGTTAAACTTTAATTTAAGTTTAAAGTTGCTAAAATCGTCCTAACTTATTAAACTAGTTTTTAGAAATTTAAATGTATAAACTAAACAAAAAACTAGGTGATAAAGTCTTAAGTTTGTTGTAATTATTTATAGTGATATGAAGATAAAACTTAATGTCAATTTAGATTATTTGTTGGCTTAGTTTAAGTACAAGATACGAGTATATAAATACAGTCAATCTACAATCTTAAAACATTACAAGCATATTTGAATGAAATTGCATAAACAAAACTTAAAATATTTTTTTAATAATACTTACTTGTTGAAGTAATTAAATTTGATATAGATGAAAAAAATATTGTTATTAAAGATTAATTCTTTATCCTTAAAGTCTTATTACTCATCTCTTAATAGAAATAAAATGATTTTAATAAGACTTCTAGAATTTCAATAATACCATCTTGTTTAGTTTTACTCCTAAACAAAGTTTATGAACTTATGGAAATAACTCAAAATATCCCTATAATATAACAGAATATAAGCTCTAGAATAAAAGAAAAAAAATGAAGGAATAAAAAAGCTTAAAACTAAAAAAAGTAATCTAAAAAATTAAAGAGAAAAGAGTAAAAACAAATTGTGTATAAAACATTATTCCTTCAACTTCCTTTCAAAATGGATTTTAAAACCATAAATGATGTAGAATTAGTGTCAAAATTAATTCTCACTCTTTATCAACCTTCATTACTCTTTATAAAACAAAATATTCAAGTTGAAAGTTTGTTTGGCTTTAAAATCTGATTTTTTATATAAATAAAAAACATTCAAGCAAAAGAAAAAGATGTTTAAACTTTTTATTCAATGACAAGATAAATAAAATGGATTGGAAAAAAATAGTTTTTTATGACTCAATTTTTTTAAACAAACTCAAATCCAAGTCCAAAATAGATCGATAAAAACTAATTATTTTATTATCTAGTTAAAAAAATTATTTTACATAAAACTTAAACCCGGCTCGAGCCTAACTAAGCACAAACATGTGGCATAAAATCAAATCTCACTTTATTTAGGCTCATTTATATCTATTCAACTTCTTACTAAGTAAACTACAAGAAAAACTTGTATCTTTTTTAATGATAAGAATATTTTCATTTAAATTTTCTTTCATCCATCTTGTATCTATTTTCTTCTTCAAGTGGACTTAGAAAAGTAACTAATAGAATGTTATTAATTACACGCACGCACAATAAAATTTTATTTGGGTTTCATAAAAGTATATCAACAAGGGTGTTTTAGGTTCAATTTCTCATCTATGTTAATGTTCTATATTAAAAAAATTTTGTTAAAAAATAATTTTTAACTAAAAAAAAAAGGCTTCACAAAATTCTAACAAGTTTTATTTAGGGTTGAATTCTAACATAATTACCAAATCAACGCCAACACTTTCAAACGAAGGTCGTTAATGTCAATGCCTCTTGCGTAATACGCAATCGGTCAAAGTTCATCTTCCCATCAGACTTTTCCCTAGCTGAACGGTTGCTCCCAAAAACCACGGCGGAAAGCCATTGTTTTCTTTTTATGCTTGATTTCTGAAACTTGGACGGTTTTTTCTCTCCTATTTTTATTAAATTTCTGCTCGGCGTGGTTTTGAATTTGTCTTAAACAAACTAAATATAAACTTCCAATTCAAATATTTCGTTATTTGCCTGATCAAGGTCAAATAAACACTTCAACGTCCGAATGACCGGTCCAAACTTCCAGTGCCCGTCATGATTTCTTTCAACGCAACATGTATTTAGTCAAACTTTCCGATTCCAATGTTTGACTGTTAAAAATAATTGATATTATAATTCTTTAATTTTTTTATGGTTTTATTTAATTTTTTTTTCTTAATTTTAATGGTAGTCAAAAGAATGCGCGTTTGAGCATCCGAAAATAGTATTATTTTTTGTTTTCAAGCGATCTCCCCACTGTTGTTTTCAAAGGCTGGCGCAATTGGTGTCCAATGCTGCGGCAATATATTGGTGTATGTTGGTATGGATGTCTGTATATTTATTTGGTGTACGTACGTTGATGTATGGCAAAAAAAAACAAATGTTTGCTATTTAGGTGTGTCTCTCATATTCCGTGTTTTGGCTAAATAAGGATGGATTGCTATGGAATTCAATAGGTTAGGGAACTTGAATTTTTAAGTGTTTGGATAATTGATTATTATTTGTTTATATTAATTTTCTTTTTTTTTTAACCGATGGCCTAAAGGGTGAATGACAAAGGCATGGATTTCTACTAAACAATCCTTATAGGTGTGATTTTTTAGACCATTTGTTAGTTAAATAAGTTATTTTATAATGAAAAATAGTAAATAAATATTAAATTCTAAGAATAAGAATGTCTTAGCTCGTATATGATGATTACTGAGAACCTATTGAAGAGACTGAAAATTATGAATTTATTACCCGGATCATTCAAATAGTATTTATAACACTTGTTCCTTGAATTTTCTTTTTTTTTTTTGTTTAAGGGGTAGATTTTTTTCTTATTAACATCGAAGTAAAGAGAAAGTATCTTATATCAACATTAATGTTGATATTATTGTCTTTTTACACGACATTAAATGTTGATAGAAGTATCACATCTTTATAGAAGATGACTCTACGCCATTTTGTATATAATATTAATATCGATGAGATCAACCCATATAATCAACATTAATATTGATTGATATATAAACAGCTTTTAAATGATTTTTTTTACTTAACATTAATATTGATTGATGTAAGACATAGGGAGATGATAGCTCTAGATTCCTCTATTGTACATTAGGATCTGGGATGATCCTAGATCTAAGGATGTTGAGTCTAGTGTTTCTATAGGTCTAAAGATACCTAGGTCTACTGCGTAGCCGAGTCCAAGAAATTAAGTTAAGTTTGATATCTTGTTAGACTCGCAACCATTTAGGCTTGTAATGTGATCAAGCCTAAGGGAGTTAAGTTTGACATTTTACCAAAATCATAAACACCAGGGCTTGGAACAAAGCTAAGCCCAAGAAAATTGGATATGATATTTTATTAAACGCGCATGTACCTGACATGTAATCAAGTTAAAAAAAAATAGGTTGAACATCTTTCTAACTTTTTTTTCAATGAATTTTGATCTTTTTTAAGCTTTTATAATGTGTCGTCTTTTTCCTGGATGCTCTTTCCATGAGACATGGGAATTTTGAGTAAATGGATTTTAGTATCCATCATGCTTATCTATCAAAGTATCATGCATGGTTTGGCAAATGCATCACGCACTAAGTCAATAGTATTTAACTCGCGAGTCCAGTTTGATAACCACAAATACAAAAAAGGTAACCATAAATCTCTGCTACTGATCATTCTAGTAAATCTAAAGTCCACCCTCAAAAAATCACACTCGTCGCATCTCAAAACTCCAAAGTCTAGGTCTCCCAGCCCTCCTTCACTCTTTCCTCATCATATAGTCTTCACATTCAATAGCATTGGACGTTCCCTTTTTCTTCATTTATAAACACGTCTGTAAATAATGGACCTTATATTTTCTTTAGACGAATTAGAGAGAGTAAGAGAGAGAGAGAGGCTAATCTTTTGTGCATAAAGGTTCTGTGACATAGTGAGTTGCAGTGGAAATAAAAATCTTGGAAAGCACTAAATGGTGGAGGCTGTAAAAGCTCGATCTCTGGAGGAAACTCCAACATGGGCGGTTGCAGTTGTTTGTTTTGTGATGGTATTGATTTCAATCATTATTGAACACATCATTCATTTAATTGGAAAGGTAAGACTTGAAGTTAGCTACCTAATGGCTATAGTTTGAATTTCTTTGTTAAGATCGAATATATCTCAAACGATACACACACACACACACTTTGTTCTTTGCATGCAGTGGCTGAAAAAGAGACGCAAACGAGCTCTTTATGAGGCACTTGAAAAGATCAAATCAGGTTTGAAATCTCGTAAATTAGGCATATGTGCATATATTAGAATTGTGTTTTGGTTTCCAAGGAACTGAATTAGCCTTTGTGTATATCTTTCTCAGAGCTTATGTTATTGGGATTCATGTCATTGCTTCTAACAATAGGACAAGGACCTATTTCAGAAATATGCGTACCAAAGTCTGTAGGGGCTACCTGGCATCCATGTAAGAAGCAAGAGAAGGATCCGTCAGAGGATGAAAATGGGGGATCTGACAAATGTGCTGAGAAGGCATGTTGCCTTGATTCTTTTAAGTAATTTGTCTGTGATCTTGGTGGCGCGGACTTTAATTTTCATGGTTAATTTGGTGCGCTAAGAATTTGTAAATGAATTGCACCTGAAGCCAAGAAAACTTCAGAGTTATTCATGAAAAAAGCAACACGGCGGGCACATACAAGAGAAAAACGAACAAAATAACTCGATTTGGTGATAAGTTTTAGCAAAGCAAGGTGTTAATCCATGGCACCTCTTGATCTTTGCAGGGTAAAGTTTCTCTTGTTTCAGCTGACGGCATCACCCAACTTAACATATTCATCTTTGTGCTAGCGGCTTTCCACGTGCTCTGTTGCATCATCACTCTGACCTTAAGCAGAGCAAAGGCATGTACAGTCAGTTTCTTTTTCTTTTTCCTGTGCGATTATTATTTAGAGCAAGGATTTAGTTGTTTCGTTTACTGTTGGTGGATTGCAGATGAGGAAATGGAAGAAATGGGAAATTGAGACGACAACATATAACTACCAGTTCTCACATGGTGGGTATCATACAATTACATGCTGAAATGCCACCTTCGGGCCTCCAGCAAATCTCTAGCGTTAAGGAAGATGATTGATATTCTCCTTTGATTTCAAAATGGCATGGTCACATTAATGGTGAACATGGGAGAAAATCCGTTGAGAATTTCTTGACCACCATGACAAATTATACATTTTATCTACTTCTTTTCCAACATTTTCTATTTATTAAAAAAAGCTGGACGAAAAGGATTAAGCTATAAAAATAAAAGTTAAATATATAATTTCTGAAACAATGACAGATTTATTATTCAATGCGTCCTGCAGACCCGGAGAGGTTTAGGTTTGCAAGGGAGACATCATTTGGAAGGAGGCATCTGAACTTCTGGGCTCGCTCACCAATTCTCCTGTGGATAGTAAGTGAGAAAATTTACTCTTTGGGTTTTTTGTTCTTACAATTCCAATTGGCTAGCTCTCCTTGATAATAATCAATTGCAACCCATTTGAGTAAGTTTTCATTTGTCCAGGTCTGTTTCTTCAGACAATTTCTTAGATCAGTTCCAAAGGTGGATTACCTGACCCTACGCCATGGCTTTATCACTGTAAGTAAATTTTAATATCAGATGCCCATCAATACAAAACTGATTCCATTGAATACTTAGTAGCTATGTTTTGCAATTGCTCTCTAGGCACATTTGGCACCTCGGAGTCAAACTAAGTTCGATTTCCAGACATACATCAAAAGATCGCTTGAGGAGGATTTCAAAGTTGTGGTTGGAATCAGGTTACCTATCCACTATATTGATTATTAGCTTTCCTGAAAATGATAAGAGAGAGTAACAGAGAATTCAAGAAAATGACCTTTCTTTTTCGTGCTCGCAGCCCAACCATCTGGTTCTTTGCAGTTCTTTTCCTACTGTTTAATACATATGGTGAGCCGAAATCAGTATTTCTCTTGAACATCATGCATTTGTGGACTCAAAGATTTTAGCAATGCGCTCTCTTGTAGCATCGAAGTCGAACACTTTCCATGGTGTTTTTCCATTAGAAAACAAATTTTCTTTACATATTGCCATTATCACGAATATATAACTAAAAGATTTCACAAGCCAAACTGAAACAACGTTTGTTATGGGCAGGCTGGTATTCTTATCTATGGCTCCCTTTCATCCCGCTGATTGTAAGCAGAAAATCTGATCCAGTTAGTCATTCTATTATTGACTATACAAAACTGGAAAATCCATGAGCTTGACGTGGACTCTTTATATTACAGGTTATCTTATCGGTGAGTACAAAGCTACAGGTTGTTATAACCCAGATGGGTCTAAGGATTCAAGGCACACAGGTGGTGCAGGGTACCCCAGTGGTCCAACCAGGGGACGATCTCTTTTGGTTCAACCATCCACGCCTACTTCTTTATCTTATAAATTTCGTTCTCTTTCAGGTATCTCTGTGCATTTCGATTTACAATGCTTCGTGATCAACCTTACATTGAAACCATTTCTTCTTAACTTTTTCTATGTTGTCCGCCCATTTTTGTGAATGCAGAATGCTTTTCAGTTTGCTTTCTTTGCGTGGACTTGGGCAAGTTTTTTTGGCTTTATCACTGTTTATTTTGCTGGCAATTGGTTTCGCTATCTAAATTTAACTCTTGGCTTTCTTCTCCTTCACTCTGTAGTATGAATTCGGGTTGAAGTCTTGCTTTCACAAGTATCCAGAAGATCTAATTTTGAGGATCACAATGTGGTGAGCTTTTCCCTCATCACAACAGCTTTGAATCACACTTGTGACGAACCATCTAGAATTCTGCAAATAACACAAGCTTTTTCTGATTTGAGAACAGGGCAATAATTCAATTCTTTTGCAGCTATGTGACTCTTCCTTTGTATGCGTTGGTAACTCAGGTAGGCCTGCTGCCTTGCAATGCACAGCCCTTTCAGTTTACGAGACCCCGTGCCTTCTATCATCATCGCATTGTTTTCTCATATTATCTATCTTTAGTTTCAGTTTTATAAAATTATAGAGTTATCATCTTACTTATTAAATCAGATGGGTACAACCATGCGGCCAACAATCTTCAATGAGCGACTTGCCAAGGCCCTGAGAACTTGGCACCACACTGCTAAACAACACGTTAAACAGAACCGGCACTCGGGCACTGTAACACCAACAACGAGTGCACCAGGCACCCCATCGCATACCATATCCCCTGTTCATCCACTGCATGACTACAGAGGCGAGTCCGATGGAATACAAGCATCACTAAGGTCTTAATTTGAAACCGGTGACTGGAGACGGACAGCCTCAGTATTTTAGGTTCTCACAAACACTTAAAACATGGTGTAGAAGAAGACACGGAGAAGCTCTTGAACTGACCTCCATTCCTACTACAATTATATAGTCCAACGATTTTCAGCGTGACATTGACATGACAGATTTCTCCTTTGATGATCTAGAAAATAAAATGTGTTTGGGAATTATTAGGGTGATTTAGTTAACACAATTGCTGATTCTGTAGCAGGCAACTCCAGTAGTCTATTTTTTTTTTAATTTCTTTTATGTGATTGTGATTTGAGACCGATGAAAAACATAAGCGTTATGTGAAATGCAACATCGATTCCAAGTTACCTTCTCCTCCCAAGCACAGAATGCAAACAATTTAAGTAGAGAGAATCAAGTTTGGCATGTCAGAAATCTATAAAATATAGAATCACGCGGTGACACCAAACTCAAACCCCCAGATAGAGGGACCAGTAAACACAGCAATCATCGAACTGAAAATTGACAGAAGAGACATGATTACTTGTCAAAGTTTAATTTCCTATTGTTCGAAATGTGTGGATAACATTCTAAGAAGATCCAAGACCTTGATATCCTGGTTATATGCCTATTAATAAGAAAAACGATACCCATGAAACTGAGCATTGAACAGAGAATAACAGAAGAACAACTTAAACACTAGCGTAACCATAATCTAACGAGTTTCTAAGAGCAACCAAACAAGAAGACGACAATTATTACACTCAGAAATCACCACCACGAGGACGGAGCACGAGATTGATAGTAGACTCCTTCTGAAGATTATAATCCGCAAGAGTTATCCCATCCTCCAATTGCTTCCCAGCAAAGATAAGCCTTTGCTGATCAGGTGGAATACCTTTCTTATGTTGAATCTTTGTTTTCACGTTGTCTATTGTATCAGAGCTCTCGACCTCAAGGGTAATCAGAGCTCTCGACCTCAAGGGTAATTGTCTTTCCTGTTAGGGTCCTGACAAATATTTGCATCCTTCCTCTTAAACGCAGCACCAGATGACGAGTAGACTCTTTTTTAATATTATAATCAGCAAGGGTCTTCTATCTCCAAGTTGTTGATGCAATTAATCATTTTAATTTAAAAATTTAAATTATTAAATAAATTTTTAAAATATAATTTCTATTATTTTTTAATATATTTTTTTAAGTGAAAATTCTTTAAATTTAAAAAACTTATACAAGCATATATTGATGAGATTTCAAGATATGATTTATATTATTCTCTAACACCCCCAAGTAAAAGCCCTTAGATCTTGAGAAACTTACACATGCTTACATTATCTAATGTTTAATTTTTATTAAATAAATAAGGATGATAAGACTCGAATTCATGACCACTTGGTTATTAAGGCTCTGATACCATGTTAAAGAACCATCTTAATCCAATAGCTTAAATTATTAAGTGAGGTTTCTAGATATGATTTATATTATTTTCTATCAATTACTTCTCTGCAAAGATTAGCCTCTGCTAATCTGGAGGGATTCCTTCCTTGTTGGACTTAACATTATCATTTGTGTCAGTGTAAGATTAAATAAATGTAATATGCAAAAATTGCTATAATTGATTATGTATTAAAGTAATAGTCCATAAATATTAGCTTCATCACTAATAAAGCATCCAATTTATATTAAAATTTAGAGTTATTATGTGAATGGGAACAAGAGACTTTTGGTAATATTTTTTGGTTTAGGTCATAAATTTTTTATATATAATTTAATATTTATATTTTTATCCATCGTGAATGTGTTAGGCTCAATACTAAAGTTCAATAGACTCTAAGTTTTAGTTGTCACTTAATTATTTCATCACAAAACTACATGTTATTTAGGTTATTTTAAGTATATTTTCCAATATTCTTTCACTTGGCTCATATGACACATCTAAAAAGTGGCAATATCTTTATAAAATTTAAAATATCTAGTAAGTGAAAACACCTACACTTAAAATTTATATTAAAATTTAGGGTTATTATATGAATGGAAACAAGAGACTTTTTGTAATATTTTTTCGTTTAGGTCATAGGCTTTTTATATATAATTTAATATTTATATTTTTATCTATCGTAAATATGTTGGGCTCAATACTAAAGTTCAATAGACTCTAAGTTTTAGTTGCTACTTAATTATTTCATCAAAACACTACATGTTATTTGGGTCATTTTAAGGATATTTTCCAACATTCTCTCACTTGGCTCATATGACACCACCTAAAACGTAGCAATATCTTTATAAAATTCAAAATATCTAGTAAGTGAAAACACCTACACTTAAATAAAAAATATAACATATGAATTTAGAGGTCACATTTTATAATCATGCATTTCCTTTCATGTATTACAATATATTACATCTTAAAAAATAAGTACTTAATGAGCAAATAAACTTTATGAATGAATTTCCAATAAGTCTTTTAGATCCAACTTTATATATCCTAACACACACACACACACATAAATAATATTTTATTTGCACAAAACATCACTTCAATATCTAAGAATAATATTAAGAAAAATGTCTAGACAATTAACTAAAATAAAATGAATTCAAACATCAAATAGCTTAGCTGACCCATACAATCCACATGATCTCTATATTATGTTAATGGCAGTGCTTTAGTCATGGGATTAACAAACATTAGCTTAGTGCTAATATGCTCAATGAACAATTCATGTTCCTTTACTTTCTCTCTTATAATGAGATATTTTATCTCGATATGGTTATTTCAACTTCCATTCTTATTGTTCTTAGAAACGAAACTGCAATTGAATTATGACAATATATCTTTAATGGTTTTGATATGAAATCAAAAACTTTAAGCTCAAATATAAAATTCCTTAACCAAATCGCATGTGTTGTTGTTTCATAGTATACAATGAGTTATACTTTCATAGTAGACAAAGCAATAATAGTTTGTTTAATACTTCTCCAAGATATAGCTCATTCAACAAGAAAAAAGATGTATTTTGAAGTAGACTTTCTTATGTTTATGTAGTCAATAAAATTCAATTCTGAATGACCAATTACCTCAAGGTGATCATTGTGTTTATAAGTCAACTTGTAATTTTTGGTTCCTTGTAAGTACTTGATGACTTTCTTAGTAGCTTTTCAATTGTTCATTCCTAGATTACTTTGGAACCTTCCCAACATTTCTACTGTAAATGTCAAGTTAGGTTTTGTAATACATTAAACTCCCAACTACAAATGCTTAGAGATTGTTACTTATCTGTTCCCTTTTGAATTCATTTTATGGGTATTGATTCTAATTGACTATGTCCTCTTTTATAATTGGTGTTATTGAAGGTATGGAACTTATCTTTTATAATTGGTGTTATTGAAGGTATGCAATTTAATTTTTTAAATCTTTCCAAAACTTTTTCCATAGGCTTTTTGAGACAGTTTTAATGTCCTTTGAGACTTGTCTTTATGAATCTCTATGCCAATGACTAAAAGGCTTTACCCAAAACTTTCATATCAAAGTTTTGAGAAAAAAATATTTTATCTCATATAGCAAACACAAGTCATTACTTGAAATCAAAATATCATCTATATATAAGACACAAAAAATATATATTCTCTCTCATTAACCTTAAGGTATATATATTGATCAATAACATTTTCAATAAAATCGTATGAGATTATAACATTATAAAATTTAATATACCACTGTCGAGAGGCTTGCTTTAGTCCATATATAGATTTCTTTAGCTTACAAACCAAATGGCCATTTGTGTCATCACAAAAAACTTTAGGTTGATTCATATATACTTCTTCTTCTAAATCTTTATTTAGCAATGTTGTTTTCATATGCATATGATGTAGCTCTAAATCAAAATGAGCTACGAATGTCATTATTATTCTAAATGAATCCTTCCTACAAACTAGAGATAAAGTTTTATGGTAGTTTACACCTTCTTTTTTCATATAACCCTTAGCCACAAGTCTATCTTTATATCGCTCGATATTACCAGAAGCATCTCATTTGGTTTTATAAACCTATTTATAATTAACAGCTTTAAATCCTTCTTCTAATTGGATAAGGTCCCAAGCTTGATTTTTATACATAGACTCCAATTTTTCTTCATGAAATTATACCACAAAGTAGAGTTTGCTCCATCCATGGCTTGTGAAAATAAATTTGGATCATCTTTAGGTCCAACATCAAATTCATACTCTTAAAGGAATATAACACAATTATTAAAAATTATTGGTCTTGTTCCTGAAGATCTTTTTTATTCAATTTTCTCATGTAGGTTTACCTTATCATGAATTAATTGCTATTGGATTGGTTGCCCTTAAATGGGTTGTTTTTCAATATTATCTAAATGATTTTCTTGAACAATAACCAATTGTCTTTTATCTTTATACAACTTAGTCGAATCTTGTGTTTCCTCAAATTCTATCCTTGTAAAAATAAATCACTCCCACTAAGATTGAGATCCCCAAGAAATTTATTATTTCTTTCCTCTACTATTCTTATGCTATAATAAGGATAATATATCCTTTAGAACTTACTGTATAATTAATGAAATGTTAATTGGTTGTTCTTAAGTCTAATTTTTTTAGTTAAGAATTATAAATCTTTACCTTAACAGGACAACCTAATATTTATGTATGATTTAAACTAACCTCATATATATGTACCTCATATATATGTATGATTTAAACCTCATATATATGTACCTCATATATATGTATGATTTAAACTAGGCTTTCATCCATTCTATAATTTAAAAGGTGTTTCAAACATAGCTTTGGATAAAATTCTATTTAAAATATACATATTAGTCTTTAATGCTTCACTCCATAAGAATAATGGTATATTAGAATTACTAATCATGCTCCTTACCATTTCCATAAGTGTATGGTTCTTTCTTTTAGCTACACCATTTTGTCATTGTATGTCAGACATTATATATTGTACAATAATACCCTCTCTTATAAGGAACTTTGTAAATGGACCTGATATTTATCTACCATAATACTCTTTATTTCTATATGACCTTACAATCTTTATGGCCTTTTCATCTTATTTCTCTACCTTAACCTTATAGGTTTTAAAAGCATCAAATACTTAAGCCTCGTCAAATAAGATATAAAGATAAATAAATCTAGATTAATCATTAATGAATGAGATAAAATATTCGTAACCATTCAAGCATGAAGTATTAAGTGGTCTACAAAACTTAATATATATGATTTTTAAAATTTATAAGCTCCTCGTAGAACCTTTAGTAGTCTTGGTAGTTTGCTTTTCTTTTATACAATCTACATAAGTACCAAAATCAATAAAATCAAGAGTGTTTAAAACTTTATCATTCATAAATCTTTTAATTCTTTCAATGGAGATGTGATAAAATTTCCTATTATATAACATAGAGGAATCCTCATCAATTTTGATCATTTTAATACCAAAATCAACATGTATTGATAAATAGTTGAGCTCAAAACTAGGGATTAGATCAATTCTATATAAACCATTAACTAATATTCCACCACCAATAGAAACTTTATTTTTTAAAATACTAAAACTATTTTCATCAAATAATAATCCATAATCAATATTATAGACTCTAGAAATTGAAATCAAACTTCTAGAAAATAATGGAACATAAAAGATATTTTTCAAATCCAATATAAGTCTAGATTTTAAAATTAATCTAAAAGTCCCCATAACTTTAACATCAGAGTGCATCCGGTTTCCTGAATAGATGCCTTCTTTATTTTCCTTCAGCTTTCTTAGACTTGGAAAGCCTTGCATGGTAATAATAATAATAATAACAATAATAATAATAATATAGATTATAGAACGAAAATCAATCTACCATGTATTACTCGAAGCCTTATTGAAAAAAGGTTCATGACATATTACATATTGAGTTTACCTTTCTTTATAAGTCATTTCTTATACTAAGAGAAATTTTTCTTAACATGTCACCATTTCTTGTAGAAGAAATAATGGTTAATTTTGTCATGTTGTTTTTGTTAGCGTTATGGCTACAATGATGAGTTAATTATGTTTTGATGATAACATAAATATTGAATATTGATATTATTAATTAAGTAAGATGTTATATGTCAATAATTACATATTGGTTTGATATAGTTTTGATGAATACATGCACATATTCATGCATATAAGTATGTCATATTGATAAATCATGATATATGCCATGAAGCTTTTAAATGCCATGCTATAATACTTAAGTAATTTAATAAGTTGATGCCATATGCTACATGAAACATGTTTGTGCGCCACATGCATTAATCTTGTATTTGATTGTTAAGCAAAATACAATTCTTGTATGTGTGTGTGTGTGTGTGTGTGTGTGTGTGTGTATAAAGCTTTTAAATGCCATGCTATAATACTTAAGTAATTTAATAAGTTGATGCCATATGCTACATGAAACATGTTTGTTCGCCACATGCATTAATCTTGTATTTGATTGTTAAGCAAAATACAATTCTTGTATGTGTGTGTATATATATATATATATTATGTTGCACACACTTTTATGATGATTTAGACAGTATTACAACATTCAAAAAATCATCAAACAAGTAAGGAAATGATTCACGAAGGTCAAGAACAAAGAGCTTGTAAATATAACTATTATCAATTTTGCCAATCAAGATTTTGTAATAAGATTTTTCCAAATAACACTCAACTTATTTAGAACACCTTGTAATATCCATATAACATAAACAAACCTAAAAGGACCAAAGAAAACCAAGAAAAGACTAAAACACCAAAACAAGACAAAATTAGACATAGCTAAAATGGTCTGAACACTTTTTAAAATGGTCTAGCTATTTATCAAAATGGCTAGTCTGTTTCTGGAAAATTTCTAAAAACTCTTGAGCTTCTTTAAAATAATCTGACCGATTTTAAAACGATCTGATTAATTCTCCAACAGGTAGAAAATTGTGTCTAACAGTTAGTTTCATTTTTAAACCTATAAATAGCCCTTTCCTTAGCCAAAATGGGTGTGGAACTCCTAAGAAGAAAAAAAAACCTAAGCATACTCCCTCTAAAAAATAACTTCTAACACCCTTGTTTCACTTGTAATCATCTAAAAACAAGCTTAAGTGTGAATTGACAAAAATCCTCCAAAAAAGCTTAATTGTTATTCCAATCTACCATACTAAAAGAACATATTGTGGAAAGTGTAAGTGAAAATTTAAACACTTGGGAAAGTCTTCTCATAGAGACTAAATTGTGAATGGTTTAATACTTGTTCTTTAACAAGTATTGATGTAAGGTTTTCTAATCTTTAGCCCGTAAAAAATTTCAGGGTAACAATTTGATCCTTAGCTTGGAAGAGGATTGGGTTTGCTTCTTTACCCTGAAAAAGATTTGTTTGATCCTAAACCTGCAAAAGGATTGGATTTGATCTTTTACTTGTAAAAATATCGTGTAAAGTTTAGGTCTCACTTGCTATGAATAATGTTGTGTGATAGTGGAACTCTTGAACAGAAGCCCAAAGAAGAGGAGTAAGAGGTTTGTCAAACCTGTATAAAACTTAATCGCTCTCTCTAAACTCTAACTCTTTAATTTATATTGTTAATTTCTTCCATATTTGCTAAGTGTTTATAATTGTATGTTATTGGATAAAAAGTTTTTAGATTGTATTTTACCTTTCATATCTAATTCACCCCTTTCTTAGGTGTTATTGTTATCTTAATCCTAAGACAATAACTTTATTGGCATATGACAATATTTCTTCATTTTGAAAGTTGTTTTACCCTTCGTGTCATTTTTTTAGCTTGAGAAACCAAATGAGCACTTTCAGGTTTCTCCAGTCTCAATCCCTTTTCTTCTTGAACACATATGGTAAACAATTCATTGATCGACCATTTTTCTTTATGTGTTTTATAAGAAATCTTAAACAGACCATATTCCATAGGGAGAGAGTTTAAAATGAAATGAACCAAGAATGAACAAAAAACCTTAACCTCCAAGGACTTCAATTAAGTAGCCATGTCCTTCATTTTCATAATATGCTCGCGCACACCTTTAGAATAGTAAAATGATATATCTCAAAGCCTTTTCGTTAAGGTGTTGGTAAATGCCTTATGAGAATAAACAAATTGTTCCTCTATGGCTTTCAGGAAATCTTTTTCCTTAGAGCATCGAAGGATGAAACCCTTAGTAGTCTTACTTATGAGAGACTTTATAAGTATTAACTTATGTGATTTGATCGCTTTCACCACTTATAATCAGTCTTTTCCTGAGCATTACTTAATTCAATGGCGATGAATAGTTCATCTACACGTAAGGCTAAATCCAAATCCACACACCTTAATACAAAGTAGATATTTTCCTTCTAATCAATAAAATTATCACCACACAATATAGGAATACTAGATGTATCAATAAAAGCAGTAGTAAAAGTTGTAACAACCAAGAAAATACTTTAATGCTACGAAATATATATTTTATCTAAATTAACCAATGTCAATGTAGTAGTAAATTTCAACCTTCATGTGAGTAGATCATGCATAAAACTTACTAATTCTTTAAATAATAAGACTAATAAATAAAATACCAAGAATAAAACTTATTTACACTCGAGTGCCTAGAACAAAATTCATATTTAATGTCCATTTATTATCTTATTCCAATTAAATCCTAAAAATAACAATCTCTCTGTAGGGTCAAGTCATTACTTTTATAAAATAATTGAAATTAAGCCATGTACCTTATGAGCACATTAATTTAATAAACCTTAATATGATCATCAAAATAACTTAAGATATTGTGGCTACTCATAAGTTAATTACCATCACAATTTCAACATAGCATGCTTAATTATCAACTAAAAATTTGAAGTTGATATATCTTAATAATCATGTAAACTATATCATGATTTTTCTTTAGTAATTTTCTATAAATAAATATATTAATAGATCTCAATAAAGAATTATGAAAACTCCTAACAGATAGTTCCACAAATTTCATGATTAAGATCATAATTTAAATTGTCCATGATAAGAAATTGACTTTCAAAATTAATAAAAAATTAGATATAAATGGTTAACCAATGAGTACTATTAATCAGAATCAACACAATTCGGAATGCAAGAGTAGGTATAAAATCTCATACAATTTATCAATGGAACAATCAATAGTCTTGTGCCATAAATATTAAAACACTAAGACCTAGAGTCTTCACATATTTATGCTCTATACCATCATCATGATACAATAGACCCTAAGAAACACTATTGACATGAGGAAATTCCCAAATAACTCAAGCCCAGGCAAATAAAAGTTTGAAGCCCATTACTTCTGAGCATACACAATTCAAGACAAGTTTGTAAAAAATCATCAAATGCTTACTCCACTTGATTTTAATTTCTAATTAGCAAATCATGGAAAGCCACCTTTATATTCGACGTCAAAACCATATTATTTATGCAATCCATGGATGTTTTCTTGTAGCAAGTTTTGAATGTCAAACAAATACATGTATGTACAGACCGGGTTACCCATGCAATAGCTTTCATAAATTTAGCAATTTAGTATTAAAATAATTTTTTTTTGTTTATTTAACCTACAAAGTTCAATGGAATCTAAACTTTAGTTATGATTTAATTATTTCATAAAAAAAACCACATGCCATATGTGCCGGATATTTTCCAATAGTCAGAGTTTTCAACCTCGAGAGTTATTGTCTTTTCGGTTAGTGTCTTGACAAAGATTTGAATGCCACCATGAAGCTTGAGGACAGGTGGTGTGGGGATTCTTTTGAATGTTGTAATCAGTAAGGACAGGCATTGTTGATCAGGAGGGATGCCTTCATTGTCTTGAATTTTGACTTTGATGTTGTTGATTGTATCAAAACTCTCAACTTTGAGAGTTATAGTTTTTCTTGTTAAGGTTTTCATGAAGATCTGCATGTTTGCAGGGATTCAAGAAAACAAATAAAGAACTTAGATTTTGAGAGTTGGTGTAAGAACGAATGTGCACTGAAGTGATTTTCGAGGAGGCACTTTGTTTTTAAGAGGAGGTAGTTGCCTTGATGGAATGTAGTTGAATTCTTAAGATTGAAGGAAAGAAGAGTCAGTCGAATGTTTCTTTTTCTTATTAATTTCCACGCGTAAAGAACATTCGAGATAGAGGTGTTCATGTTTCGGTTTGAATTAAAAAAATTAACTAAACCAAATTAGATTGATTTTAGAAAATATAGTCCGGATCAAACCGAAATCAAGTTCAAACCAAATTAGTTTGGTTCGTTTTTTTATAATAAAATCAGTAAATCTAATCTCGTATATGAGCTTTTTTTTTTAAATCTATAAGATGATCGTTTATACTTTATAGCTTTTTTTAAACTATCAAGTGTTTCAAGTTTTTTTCTTTCTCCATTTATCTGCTAATAAATTTATATGTGTTTTTCCTCTCAAAATCACAAAAATGAAATTATTTGCCTACATGAAATAATAGAGTCAGAAAAATCAATGACATCTAGAAAGTTGATAGTTTTTTATTATTTGTTTGTTTGTGACTCACTGATTTCCACTCCTTGGTATCAGTTAAAAAAAAAAAAAAATAGATGCAAAAAGTAACTTGATGATATTCATTTCTCAAAAGGTATATATCAATATCCACAAGGTTAGCCATAAATCTTGATATCCTTGCGTAAAACAAGCCATGAGAGCTTTGAGTTAGAGGATTCACAATAACAAAAGGTAAATATCCTTGGTAGTTGTGTTTGGTTAAAATGCATAAAATTTAACTCAATAAACACAATATAATTACCTTCAAATAAGATGAAAAAACAGAAAAGAAAAGCTAGGGAGATGGAGATGTGGGTTTGTGTCCGGCTAGATAGTGTGAAAAAAAAAATGAGATGGATATGAGGCGCATGGGAGATGGAAAGGAAGAATGAGAAAAGTATTTTTTAGGTGGTGGCTTTTTGTGAGGGGGGTTATGTTAGGGTTAGGTTAATTTATACCCCTCTTGATTTTTATAGATATTTGGTTTTTTTGTTGGACTGATTCGGTTTATCAGTTTCAGTTGTAAAACAGAAACCGAACCAAACCGATTAGATTTTATGATTTTGAAAATCAGTTTAATCGGTTTTTCATCCCGATTCAATTTTTTCAGTTAATTTTTCTTTGATTTTTTTGATTTTCTTGATTGATCGAAATTTTTAAATACCTCTAATTTGAGATACGTAATGAACAGTTGAACATTACTAGTTTCTACGCTAATTATATATTAAAAAAACAATTATATGTAAAGTTTCACACAAACTTCGTGTATACCTGCTTAAACTGATTTGAGTATGAGTTAGATATTTTATAAATAGTTTATTGTTTAGGATAATGGATATTATTCTGCCTGTCTCGAAACCCAGTCAATATTCAACCTGAATTAATTTATATCCATAAAGTTTTAAGTAATCATATTAATTATAATATTAACTACATTGAGAGAGTTTAAGGTTATTTCTATTTCGTTGTCCTTTTCTTTTCCTCTTCTTCGTTTTTTTTTTGTTTGCATGTTGCTTTCTCTTCTAATGTTTTTGTTTTAATCTGATTTTTAACTCATCTAGAAAAAAATATATTTAAACCAAAAATGAAAATATTTCAATTGAAGGTTAAAAACTATTTCAAAAAAAAAAGAACAAAAAAGAAGAAGGATAAAAGAAAAAAAATACAAAAATGCAATTAAGGATGAGAATGTAGAGAAAAAATGAGAAAATAAATGAAAATTAGAAAGCTATGGACTAGATTGAAAAATGTGCCTATAGTGAGGGACTCCTTTATTACAATCAAAGCTGAAATCATGAAGAAAAATCGAGAAATGAATGAAATTAACTAAATAATTAAAAAATTAAAAGTCAATGATTATATTGGAAAAGACTATTAAGGGACCATTTTAAATGCGATCAAAGAAAATATGAAAGAAATATTGAGAAAAAATATTAAAATTGATTGAAATAAAAAAAATTAGAAGGATAATAACTAAATTAAAAACAAAGCGCTAAAATTATGGGATACATTTTTTTATTTATTTCAAATTATTAAAATTTTTAGTAAATTTTTATTTTAATCATTACTGCTTTTTATTTGAAAACCACGTTGTTAATAAACAATTATGTGATCGTTTTTAAGAAGATTATACTTTTTTTATGATAATATTATCGATTTGTTTATGAAAAAATTTATGTATTAACATGATATGTATAATTTTTAAAATAACATTCTTATTAATATTGAATAAAAATAAAATATTTATATTCTTAGTTTTTTTATTGTAATTTGTTTATATATTGTTCTTAGATTTATTGTTATTATACTTTTTCATATTGTTGCAAAATGATGATTAGTTTATGATTTTTTTAATTAATATTTTCTTTTATGATCATAAGAAGTTTTGTCTTAAAAAACAATGTTTTTTATTAAAAAAAAAAGATGTTTTCATGAAAACAAAAAGAAATGCTTGAATAAGAAATTATATTTTTTTAATTAAAAATATATACCTTTTCCTTAATCGTTATAATTTTCAAAAAACTTTTTCTAGTGGTTTTTTTGCTTTTTGTTCAATGAATTATGTTTTTAATAAAAATAATATTTTGTTGTAAAAAAATTAAATGGATCAAAAAAATAATTTCAATAAAAAATATAATTTTCCTCTATAATTTTATTTGTTATCTTTTATGCGAATATCCATTTTTATTATCTTATGATTAAATAGAAAATATACTAAAAAATATAGTTATTAAATCGAGTCAGGTCATGAACTAGGTTACAAGCTGGGTAGGTTAATCTGATTTAACTTGAGTCAATTCAAAATATCATTATTTTAGTGATTTTAATTTTTTTTTGTAAAAAATATGTTAAATTGATGTCCTTTTTCTATATTTTTTTTAAAAATCAAATCAAGATTTGATTGGATAGACGAAGTCATTAGTACACTTGCCAAATTATCATGATCACATCATGTTAATTCTTACTTGATTTATTTTAAAACTTGATCTGGGTTAGAATCTGGATCAACGAGTTACTATAGTAACTTGCTAGATTAAACTAAATTGTTTTTCAAAATATTTTTTACTAAAAAATATGTTAAAATAATATATATTTTTATTTTTTTAAATTAATTTTTATATCAAAATAATATAAAAAATATATTTTTTAAAAATTTAATTTTTTTAAAGCAACTACAAAAATAAATATAGTAGCAAATTTCTTTAGATAAAAAAAAGGGCGCAAATTACAACCTCTTTTGAAGTTATAGTATAAAATTATTCTGAAGTTACAAATTTTTTTTTATTTTTTTAGTTTAATGTGGGTGTTCGAGTTAGCTTGCATGTATCTCGATTAATTCTACGGGTCCTAAAGTTAACAACCATGTAAATCTCTAATGATCATCATATAAATAACTACATAGCTTAAATCTAAAATCATAAAAAAAAAAAAAAATTTCTTAATTTTAAATTCTTACTTCTAAACCACGGTTATAATCTACAAAATCCTTTCTTTACTAGCGCTAATGAAAGAGAGAGAATATCAAGTAATAAAAAAGTGTTGCATTACAGGCTGTAGTTGTTCACCTTACTTGGAGTCGGAGAGTTGAAAATTGGAACCGGAAAACCGCTTCGTGCTAAATTATTCCCTTCAAATCACCACCATAAGCTCAAAACCAAAGAAATTCAACTCAAAATCCTTCTCTTCTCTCTTTCATTTCTTCTAACCGATAATAATAATAAAAACTTATAAAATGAGCGTGATTGACATATTAACTCGAGTAGACGCGATCTGCAACAAATACGACAAATACGACATTGAAAAGCAAAAGGATCTCAATGTCTCCGGCGACGATGCCTTTGCTCGCCTCTACGCCGCCATTGATTCTGACATTGAAGCCGCTCTCCAGGTTTCTTCGATCTCTTTGTAATCAAATTGATTCCTTTCATGTTTCAAAATTAGTATCAACTCGTTGATTTAGGCTTTAATTAAATCAATTTATAGTTTTGGAGTGTAGTTTCTGTTAATTGGAAGGTTAATTACTGTATTTCTGCTTGCATTCTTGAATTTCGAGTGATTTGATCTATACAGAAAGCCGAGCTTGCTTCCAAGGAGAAAAGTAAGGCCTCTGCTGTTGCTATAAACGCAGAGCTTCGTAGAACTAAGGCTAGATTGCTTGAGGAAGTCCCTAAACTGCAGAGATTAGCTGTAAAGAAGGTTAGTTTTTGAAAACTCTTTCAAGTGATTTTCTCTGACTCGGTATAAAACTCTAGAAATTGATATCACTCACGATTCCTCCGTAGCATACATGAATTTCTCTTTGATCGCATCGTTTTTCTATCATAAATTGGTATTTAGCATCCAAATTATACAATTGACAGCATCAGGGTTGGAGTATTGACAGGTTAAAGGACTTTCTACAGAAGAACTTGCTGCACGAAATGATTTGGTCCTTGCATTGCCAGATAAGATTCAAGCTATACCAGATGGAACTGCAGCTGCGCCCAAACAAACTGGAGGTTGGGGGACTTCAGCTCCCCGTGCTGAAATCAAATTTGATTCAGGTTATTTGTTCACTTGACTTGAAGCTGTGTTGAACTGTGAATAGTACATTTTATTTCTCATGATTCCTAAGATTGTTATGAGTGGGAAGGTTTTGAATCATTTGTAGCTTATTTCAGTACTTAGGTAGTGATGTTTGATACTTTTCCTCCTTGTTGGCTCATGGTTCGTGGATAATTAGTGTATTCTACTTATATATTTCCTTTGGGTAATAGATGGGCAGTTTGATAATGAATACTTTCAAGAAACTGAGACGTCTAGTCAATTCAGGCAGGAGTATGAAATGCGTAAAATGAAGCAGGTAAGTCATATAAAGTAACAGTGTGTTTGTTTTTCATCTTATAATTGAAGGAAGTTGTTGGGCTCATGGTTTCCCTTGTTATTAACTTTGACATTCCCTCAGGATCAAGGGTTGGATATGATTTCAGATGGTTTGGACACGCTGAAGAATATGGCTCATGACATGAATGAGGTATTATTTTCAATAAATGTCTTATTTCTTCTCTCCTTTTGTGTGGCAAATATGTTGTAGCGTGGGATGTGCAAGCAAGGCTATTTGTAACTGATTGTTGGCAGATAAGTAATTATCCATGGCATTTGAATTTGTTTGTGCTACATGATATGTGCAGGAGATTGACAGACAAGTTCCTTTGATGGATGAAATTGACACTAAGGTGAGAAGCATTGCCGTATCCTTCTAAATTTTCAGTGCCACTCTGATGGAAATAGAGTTTACAAGAAGTGCGCCCTGTGCTTCCTTACAGGTGGACAAGGCGGCTGCTGACCTTAAGAATACCAATGTTAGACTTAAAGACACTGTTAACCAGGTGATTGAGCTTCATCTTAACAAAGTTTGATTTTTTATTCTTCTGAGATGCATGCAGATTCAGGCTTATTTTTTAATCTGACACAAGTTTTCATTCTGTTCCAGTTGAGATCTAGTCGGAATTTCTGTATTGATATTGTTTTGTTGATCATAATCCTCGGAATAGCTGCCTACTTGTACAAGTAAGTTCCTACTACTTTCATAAGTAGTTTACATGTCCACATCATTCATATGCAATCAAATGTTCTGCTTAATATCTCCATTATGTTTGGGTGAACTTTCTTTGTTTCTAATTCCTTGTACATTGTAAAATCAAGCTTTTTTGTAGGATTTAGTAGAAAATATGTCTCGTCAATGCAATTCTTAAATTAGGATTAGTTCATGTTTGTTAGATCCTGGCTCAATGAGTATTTTATTCTGCTATGAACTGATGCTGTAGAATCCTTTTATCGGAAGTTCACGTAGTATAGCTAGGATGAACTAGCTTTAACAGAAGTACCATGCTGGGAAATTTCTTGAAATGGGTCAAAGAAGAAGAGTGAAATTTTTACTTTCATTAACAAGTCAATTCAACTCAGCTTCATCCCACAGTTGGAAGCTACACAGATTTTTTCATTTAATTCTGTTGTAGGTGCTCTTTTTGTAATCTATTATCACACTATATCATTTTTTGTCACTTAAAAATATGTCTTTTTTGGTTGAACTTGTATCCTCTTAAGTCCCAATATTTTAAGATGTCTTTGTTACAAGTGTGTTCATAGATTTATGATGCATATTGATACCCCATTGAAAATCACTGTCTCTTTACTCATCCTGAACAGGTGCCATCTTCATCTTCCATGGATGGACTTGTTTCTTGTCTAATCATTTCTAGTGTGTACAGCATCTGTTTTAACACCTTTATTTTAGCTATGTTAATTAGCATGTTAACTCTTACTATTTTTTTATTTATTGAGGTGGCATAAACAACAGGAATCCACTGGTTGAATAAGAACACACAAAGAAATCAAACCCTGCAGTGGCAACTCAAGTTCTCATTTCCATAATAAGAGCTGTCCAAATAGAGAGTATTTTAATAGGCACACCTCAATTTTATGAACTCTAAATAGGAAAGAAAACAAAAACAAAAACAAAATCTTTATTGAAACATAAAAATATAGTTAAAATAATGAAATAAACATCTTAATTTCAATTGAGTTGGTCCTCCATCTGAAGCATTCTAATTTAATATTATTTCCTCCTCTTTTTTTTCTTGAGGTATGAATTTGGTTTATCCTGTCTGCCTTCTTCTACCTATATTATTGTTTATAGTTGTAGAGGCTTAGTATCATCAATTGTTGAATCATCAGTTGATCAAGTATTGGATATTGTAACTAACTGATGAAACAATATACTAAAGACTAGATCAAGGACTCCATAATTTAAGGGTATAACTCCGTCTCAGAGGTTTGTGCCAGAAACAATTTGATGTACAGGTTAAAATTAGGATCACCCATTGAATTCTACCCTCTTAAAGAACACAAAATCTGTTTTTCATGCTTGTATTTCCAAATCTTTTGAGTGCATTTTGTTAATCTTGTCTATCTTCTAGTTGTATAGTTTTAGAGGCTCTAATACCATTAGTTTTTGAGGTACAAGTCTACTAAATGAAAGTATGGATATTTGTGATGAATAATTGATAAAAAGGGTATGGTCAAGAACAAGAGCAATGAAGTTGTGAGAATTTGGAGATAACTGCCTTCTTAAGGAGGTTTAGCCACTTGCCAGAGACAATTTCATTTATGGATCTGTTACAATTACAATCACCTTTCCATTGGATTCTAAACACTTGAAGGGCATATTGTATTTCAAATGCGTAATTTAGTCTTTATTGTATTGCTGTTTATATAAAATCTGTACAGTTGTTGACTGGGGTCATCTGGCATCTTGATGGCTATGTAATACATTTAAAGTGTAAACTGCAGAAAGGAGATGATGGTCCAACATCGAATTATTTTAATATCTTAACATGTTATATGCGTTTATATGATAACTTTAGTGTTGTTGGTTTCTGACCTGGTTATTTAGTTGGGGGTACATATGAGTCATGGGACCTTCAAGTTATTGATTTACCAAGAGAAACTAGGAAAGAATTTGTGCTTGGTTTGAAATTGGTATGATTCTTGATTTACTATATTACCACTGGTCAGCTCATCTTTAGATTGCCCTTAAAAGTCAAATGTCCGGTCAGCTCTTCTGTTGTTTGTCAAGTGGGAAGTTTTTCTGAAAAAAGCATCTTCCTTTGCAGTGTGCTGAAGTGAAGAAAATGAAGACTCTACCCAATCTATTTCCATGGTACGGCAGTGGTGGCTTTTTTCTGGTATAATCTTGTATTTGAGGACTTCAATGGCGCTTGTGTTTTCCTTTGATTTGTTATCGTGCTGGGAGTAACTTCTCACACTTGAAAATGTATGTTTGTCATTCATGTACTTTTATCATATCTTAATATCTTGCAATTTGTTTCTCAGTTTGGGTATTTACGTGCTGAATCTGACCCATAGAAATCATCCCAAAGTTTGTAATAGCAGACTTGTCTCACATTGCCATGCCTAAATCTAGGAGTGTATTTTTGGTTTGTTGTAGAAAGAAGTTGGCGTAGGTGTGACTGGGCAATGTGCCTATATGGAAAATATTTTAGTGTTTTGGGAATTAGTGTTGATTTAAGGATTGACGTTTTGACAGTTGTTTCTTATGGATCTTGCATTTTGTTATTCTCGGATCCCCCACCCCACTTCCTTTTTAGCCTTCATCGATTGGGCTCTATAGGACTGCATTCTCTTCCCACCTAGACTGAGGTAGGACAATCCTAAGATTCAATTTTTCTAGTGTTTGTCCTGGATATATCCATGTCAAATGATGCTCTTAAACTACATGGAGATTTTTCGAGATAACCTCTTCTTTGCTCATGATTTTAGTTAACTGAGACAAAAGTCACCAACGCTGGGATTTGGATCCAGTAGGTTGAACAATTGATTCCCTTAATGCCATCTTTTCGCTAGTTTTGCTTAGATTATTTTACTGGTAGTGAACTAGCAAGTCATGGAGTTGTGGTGCTCCTCTCACCTCTCTGTGGTTGATTCTTCATGCTTTTGATGGATGGTCAAGAGGATTTGTATCATGATATGATTGGTGCAATGAAGATGAAGAGCTGGCCGTATTGAGGACCATCCTGCATTAAATGCAGCAGTTTGTGGACTGTGAAGTGACTGAAGGTAGGGTGAGTGGATGTCTTCGCAGAAGTTGGGCCGGAGTTAATATTTTATCATTATTACTTCTATACCATACGAATCGTTATGGAGCTTCACTGTTCTGGTCAAGTTTCTTTCTTTTTTTTTTTTCAATTTAGCTCCCTTTATTTCCCTCTATTTTTTTTAAATTTAAATTTTATTTTTTTGTCATTTTCATTCCTTAGATTTGTCTTAACAATCACTTAGATTATTTTTAGATCGACGAAGTTGAATTGAAATAATTTTCAAATAATTTAATTTTAAATTTAGACCAAGTAAAGTGTTGGAATGAGATTTTTTTTTAATTTTATCATTTTTTTTCTCAATTGTCCTTATATTTTTTTTACTGGTTAGTCAAGTCAACTAGGTCACATTAAAACAATTCATATATGGTTTGATTTTAAGCCTAAGTTAGGCAATAAATCAGATAAGAGCTTTCAAGATTGACTTGTTGGATTGTGCTAGAATAAAATAACAAAAGGTTTGATTTTAAGCTTACTGTTTAAATATTTTTTGTTACATTTTTTTTTTTTATATGACCTCTAGTGTAGCATGAGCTTGTAATCTAGTAAAACATACTAAAAAATCTAGGGGTATGACTCATCGCTTTTGTTGTTCATATAAATAGTTAAAGATTTTTTTTTTAATTTCTTCTTTCAATATTGAATTTGTATTTAATTTTTTATTGATTTTTTTTCAATTTTATTCTTCAATACTTTATTGATTTTAAACTCATTTTCCTAATTTGTTTTGGTTGGTTTTTATAATTTGTTTTGGTTTGTTTTTTATAAGGTTATAACAGTTTTGACCAAACATTCTAATATTTATTTGTGCTTAATTTTATGTGTCTATTTTTGTTATCGTATAACTTAGCAAAAATAATAAAAAAAATAAAGTTATTAAACCAAATGGAGTCCATGACTTAGTCGCGTGTTTGGCAGGTAAGTCGTGAAGCTCGACTTGATCTAATATGTTGCTGCCTCTGTCATAACCCAATTTTTGACTATTTTATTTTAATAATTATTATTATTTTATTTACTGAAAAGGATAAAAAAATGATGATGATGATAAAAAAAATAATAATGATAAAAAAACAAGTAAAATGAGATAAATGAAGAATGAATTAAAATTTGGGTTAAGGGTAACATGATTAGAAGTTTTGGGATTTAATTAAACTTTGAAATTAATCTAATTAAGCTTGGAATTAATTTAATTAATCCAATTAAGGGTTTAATTGGAGAATTGATAAATTTTGAGACTTAATTGAGCTTGGAATTAATTTAATTAATCCAATCAAGGGTTTAATTGGAGAATTGATAAATTTTTAGACTTAATTAAGCTTGAAATTAATTTAATTCATCCAATCAGGGGCTTAATTGGAGAATTGATAAGTTCTGAGACTTAATTAAGCTTGGAATTAATTTAATTAATCCAATCAGGGGCTTAATTGGAGAATTGATAAGTTCTGAGACTTAATTAAGCTTGGAATTAATTTAATTAATCCAATCAGGGGCTTAATTGGAGAATTGATAAGTTTTAGACTTAATTAGACTTTGATTTAATTAAATCAAGGATTTAATTGAAGAAATATTAAAGTTTGGGATCAAAATTACAAAATTAAAATCCAAGGATTAACTTGTAAAAGTTGCCGAAATGCAGGGGCCAATTACAGCTTAAACCAGGGACATAATTACAAGACTTTTGAAACTGCAGGGGTCGAAATGTAAAATGGTCACTTTTTTTTTTTTATCTCCAAACGGTGTCGTTTTGAAAGGGACGTTGTTCATCTTCTTCTCCTTTAAGTCAGTGACCGTTTCTGCAGTAATGGAGGGAGGAACGTTGCAGCAGTAAATCATCGTCCGTTGGCTTCAGTTATGGGCGCCTTAATGGTGGCCGACCGTTAGTCTACCGCCCGTTATCAACCCGCCGATGCCCTATATAAACCGAGCAGCACCGAAGAGGAGGAGGTTGAAGGTAGAGGGAGGGGAGAATGAAAAAACCAAGAGAGGCAGAATAAAAGAAACCCATAAAACAGAGATAAAGAAAACAGTATACATAGTAAAAACAGAGACAAAAGCAAGCAACAAACCCAGAATACCAACATTAACATCACTGTCTTCTTGATCGCCTCCTGCAAATAAAAAAAACCCCAGCATCGCCATCGTCTTCGTTCCTTCATCTCAAGAAACCGGGATAATAGGCTAGATAACCAGAAGCAAAGGAAACACAAATCACAGAGAGAAGAACGCAAGGAAAGGTGAAAAGGGTGCCCTGCCAAGCGTGGTTCAATCACACAGAAGGAGCTTTGTCATCGTCTTCGTCGCCTTTGGCCAACCAAGGTACGCCGCTTCCTCTGCCTTTCGTTCGGTTTCAACTTTGTCATTGTCTTCGTCGCCTTCGGCCAACCAAGGTAGGCCGCTTCCTCTGCCTTTCGTTCGGTTTCAACTTATTAGCAGCATACTGTGCAAGTGAATTTTAATTCACTTGCACAGCGCAGCAACACGCGTGGCTTGTCACACGCGTGTTGCTTTTGCTCAGCCAGGTCACTGGCTTGGGCCAGTGACCGGGCCGGGCTGGCTGGGTCTAGCCCAGCCGGGCCGGGCTGGCTGGGTCTAGCCCAGCCAGCCCAAAAAAATAAAATAAAATAATAATAAAATAATAAAAAAAGCAGAAAAATAAAAAAGGGTAGAAAAAATAAAAAATATGTATACATGAATAAAAATAATGTAAATTTATTGGTTTATTCACTGATGCCAGAGTCAGGAATAAAAATACCGGTTTAAATTTATATTATTTTTATTCGTCGTATTTTATTTTATTTAGCTACAAAAAAATAAAAAATATGTGCATGTGTAAAAATAGATTTATTTTTATTTATTTATTCACTGGAGCTAGAGTAGGGAATAAAAAATATTGATCTAATTTTTTTTCGTAGCTACGAATTTTTACCAACGCCAGAGTTGGAATTATTCGAGCTCGAATATTCACTGGTGCCAGAGTCAGGAATATTATAAACAAATCATCATAGCATAAACTAATAAATATTTAGCAATTTAAGAAAAAATCAACAATGCAGTCTATTTTAGGCAGAACGTTTAAGGGGTGATAATATCTTTCCTTTTACGTAACCAATCCCGAGCCATAGAATCTCTGTTGACCAGTTAGGGTTCCTAGTGACCATAATACTAGGTGGCGACTCCTCAAACAAAACCTTTTCCCCTAAAAAAACAAGATGGCAGAAATCTGTTCTTTTTCCACTATCAAGAAATATTTTGTGGGACCGCCGCGATGTCGGGTGCGACAGCCTCAATATTAAAAAATAAATGGCATCTCGAAAGTGTTTTTAAAGTCAAGCTATGCTTTTTGTTGGTGGTTTGTATTGTCTCTAGATCTATCAAGTTGATTAGGTTACATTGGGATTTTTCCAGTTAAATTTTAAACTTGACCAAGATAATGATGAAAGTTGGTAGGTTTCAAAGTTGACTTGTTGGGTTAGGTTTAATTATAATATCAAATAATTTTTTACAAGGTTACATTTTTTTTTATCTGACCTACTACTATAACATAGTATGGCCAATAAATTAGTAAATAACTAATTTATTGGTAGATATATTAATTAACTGCTAATATTATAATATAATTGCGACTTAAAAAATGTATCGACTTAAAAAATATATTATTACCTGCAAAAAGAAAAAAAACATATTCATTTTATAATAAGAAAATAATTATAAACTATCAACCATATTCATATTTACTAATTTATTGGTAGATATATTAATTAGCTACTAATATTATAATATAATTGCGACTTAAAAAATTTATTATTACATGCAAAAAGAAAAAAAAAACATATTCATTTTATAATAAATAAATAATTATAAACTATCAACCATATTCAGTTAATGTATTCTGAAAATACACTTTTATCTTTTTGTAATTTAACTGATTGCTTCATAATTATGGCAGTTCCAAATAATTAAATATAATTATAATAAAAAAGTTTCAGGCCACCTAAGATAAAGAAGAAAAATAAGTGAAGTGATATCTCCGAATAACCATGGAAACTTAGCAAGCACCCTTGCAACGTTTGGAAAATTCAGGTTCAAATACAACTTATTATAACAAAAGGAAAAAGAGTTCGGGATTTTACTCTGCTCACACTTACGTTATAAATAAAAAAAAATAAAAAAAAGTTGGAAGATCTTGAACAATGTTTGCTGATTCGGATAGACTTACTTCCAGGGTGAGACGAAAGTGTCTCAGCGTCTTTTTCATATATAAGTGGTGCATGTAGCATAATTGTTACCGGTTTGACATATATGATGTTTTGTCTTTTTTTCCTCTTTTCTACTTGATTTTTATGTTAGTTTTCAAAAAAATCAATTTAGCCCTTAAGGTTTGTTATTTTTAAAATCTTGTCCCTATTCTCTTTATTACAATTTTTTTATATAGAATAATTTATGAAATTAAGGATTTTTTTTAATTTCATCCCCATAGATTTTTTCATTTGTTAGATTTGGTACATATTTTTTTGATTATTATTTGTTTTTATTTAAGATGGTTTTTGAATTTTTTTTTACAATTTCATTATTCTTGAGTTTTTTTTCCTATCCAATCTAATCTTTTTTTTATTGTTGCTATTTTTGTTTTACCTTGAACGATTTTTTAGATTGATTTAACTTTTATTTTATTATGCAACATTTAGTTGGTTAAATATTTAACTTCTTAGTTGAGTTCGTATCTAGAATTTAATGGTTTGCGGGTTAAAGAGATTAACACTAGTTTATAAAGTTGATATGGGCTTCCTTGGTGTTTTTCTCTTTTTTTTT
>Ga0325401_1000401_pt1 | contig 30509 bp, 20 predicted proteins | sample PopdelMetagenome_FD_205666 | JGI IMG/M metagenome (GOLD analysis project Ga0325401, IMG submission 205666) | Populus deltoides microbial communities from Bellville, Georgia, United States - Xylem-PdKOR-R2 | ecosystem: Host-associated > Plants > Phyllosphere > Stem > Wood/Secondary xylem | place...
AAGTCGATCTAATAGAAAAAATCGGGCTAGAAGCTGGCGGACGGAATGTTTCCTGTTCTGGGTGAAAAATCAGTGAAACAAATGAGAAGAGAATTCATCCGAAGAAAAAAAAGGAGACTGGAGCTGATAGGAAATGGTTTTTCACCATTGAAACTTGCAATTCAACACTGGATGCGAGAGGAGGAGGAAGGAGATTGAATTAGAATTTGTCAACGATCTAAAAATTCAATCTAGAAAGAGTTTTTTTCCTTTTCTCTTCTTTCACCATGAATTCTATCAAGATTTTAGTTGGTAATAATTGGATTATGAGCTAAATATTATTGTGTAGCCTTCATGATATTCTTCAATATCTCATTTGTATTATTGAAGTACTTATCAATATGTGCATCAAATGCCTTTCAATTATTGATTACCATTTAAATGAATTATTGTGCATGTCGATAGCGAGAGATTCTACGTGCTATTCACTTATGGTGTATGGCATGGATTGAATGGAAGACAAGAATGTGGACATTGGCATGTGTTGAAATATTATAGAAATTATGGTATATTTGGAATTTTGGTAGCGGTGGTGGTTGTTTTTTCATTTAGAAATATATTAAAATGAAGTTTTTTTATTTTTAAAAAAATTATTTTTGACATTAGCACATCAAAACGATTCGAAAACATAAAAAAAAATCATTTTAAAAAAAAAAATTAAAATTTTTGGACATGAGCATGCAGAGGCAAGGAAACATAAAGCTCAGCTACAGGAGGGTAAGAAGAAGAAGAAGGGAATTGATACGGTAGAATGTAAGATGACTGTAGTGGAAAGGGATAGACCATGGGCTCAAAGTCTGACAGAGCTGCAACAGCTCTAGGAAAGAGAAGAAAAAACCCATGGCTCAATCGTTTCGCGGTTCACAACTTTGTGCGGTACTGCTGCTTCTGCTTGTAATCCCAACGATGCCAGTTCCTCGCATGTGTTTCCTTCCTGTCTGCTGGTTTGTTTCATTAATGGTTATTTTGATGTCATTTAGCCTTCATAACTCTTGTAGTTCGAGGCTTATAGACTGATATCAGAACGGTGTTCTTTTTATTTTCTCTTTTATTACAATATTTATCAATAACTGCTGCAGTATTTTCACAACAATAACAAATCCGACACTTTCCTTTTTCACAATTTTCAATTGTCATTTGAAATTTTTGATTTGTAAATTGGAATATTGTACTTTGTTCGGTAGGATTAGTAAAGCACATGCTACAACTCGATGGGGTGTGTTTCAATATGTTCTTCTTCCACCTTTTATCTTCTCTTGGCAAGCTGGATCGATTACGTTATCCTGGATGGGTACCAGGATCACATACTTGTACCATTTACTCAGAAAATCATCTCCTGCGAGATGGAAAGGATAAGATGGAATCTTTTAATCATGTTGGAGGATTGCACCAAGTCACAGCAATGGTTGTAAAACCTAAACGGCATTTTAACATTATTTATACAGCCTGCTGCCTTTAATGAGGCTTTGTTTATAGAGCTAAACGGCAGGTTTTAATCTGCTCTGTTTTAGTTTGGAGTTGGAGAGTGAATTTAATGAGGTAATTTATATACCTAACCTGAGTCTCTCACTTCTAAACCTTTTACATGATGCTAGGACGCTACTTTTAAGGTCTCTCGAGTTTTCAAATTGCAGTTCCGCCTGCTGGGTCTATTCCTGTGATTGCAAGATGTTACTTTGTGAACGAAAAGCTCTTAGAGACTACGCCCAGGATTGAAAGATCATTCTACCATGTTGTGTGTGTTCTGCCCCATACCTGCTGTAGGATTTCCGAGTTATGTCTCCCACACTTTCGTGCACACTGTACCTGCGTGCTAAATGCTGATGCTAAAAGCTTGCCGAGCGAAATCACAAGCGATGGATTGTGTTGCTGGGAGCCAGCTACAATTCGTTCTCGTGCTTTCATGACTACATTGATTATATCCCAACCTAACTTGACATCATTCTTAGGTAGCAAATGCCATTATATTTTACAGGTTAGCCCTCATTTGAGAATTGCGAGATGGCTCCACCAGAGGATTATATAATTGAGAGATGACTGCATGAGCATGTCCTCTGCACAGCACCTAGGCAAATCGACCCTAATTGTCGTTCAAAACTGCAACAGATGTGTACTAGATTGAGACTCGGATGCGGGAGTTAGATTAAATCGTCCCCCCTTGCAATCAATTTGAAAGGCCCGACAAAAGGGTACAGACCCCATCTACTGTGATAAAATTGATAGTGACACAAGAACTAACACCATGATAGGGGAGTCCCTAGCCATTTTATTATGAATCTTATGGCTGTATATGTAGAGATTCAATGGCATCCCCGCCTCCACAGAAACCCACACCCACACATGGATCTGTCTGGCTATATTTATCCTCAAGTTGAGATATTATCTGTATATAACTTCCTAGATTGGCTAACCCGCGGTGGTTTCAGTTTGATAATTTGGTCATGAAGAGTTGCCTATGGAGGTGACTCTGATAGGCAGCTTCTTCTTTAACTTCACTGTTGGAAAGTAGATAATGTCATCCTTTTCAGCAATCCATCTGCAGTAAGAGAAATTTAATAGCCAAATTACCAAATCAAAGAGCACTACCAACCAATGCATGGACTTTTTGTCTACAGGGTCAACCGCATTTCACACCAGATTGGCCAATAAAAGCTTCATTTTTTATGTTTTGTGGCCAACCACAATTTAAAATGAAGTTGGCTGCGTAGGAAAACAGGCCCTAAATATCTGTATGATCATTTCTCAAGAAATTATTCAGCACTTCCAGACAGATCATGCTCATAGATGTGAGAGGGAGTAGCACATCAGATGTAAAAGTATGAGATAATTTTAGGGACCAAAATTACCTGTAAGTTGTGACAAGATGGTGAAGGAAGATGGAGATTTCAAGCCTGGATAGTTCTAGACCAGGGCATAGCCTTTGTCCACCTCCAAAAGGTGTAAAGCAATTGTTTTTAACAGAAGCTCCTGTTTTCTGTAGTTAAAAAGAACAGCAAATTGTTCACAAGATTAGTTTTTTTCTTTTTGAATTTTTCAGCTGAGAAGAAAATTGAGAGTGACTGAAGCCTCCTCAAGCGCCCTGGTTAATAGGAAGTGACCCTTGTGGACAAAAAATTATTATCTTGCTAGACAAAGACAGCAGAGGTGATTCTAGGCTCTATCAAAATGGTTTTACAGCTTTACCTCCCATCTCCATGGATCAAACTCATATGGGTTTTCATAATTTTCTTCATCCATATGTACAGAACTGAAAGATGTCAGGACACACCATCCTTCCGGAATCAGAATTCCTGCAAAATTAAACAAGTTTCTTATAATTTTCCAGAAACATTACTTGCGTGTATCCTTACTCAATTTTTAGAAACATATTTTTCACAACGTCAGGAATTCCAAATCACAGTAGGAAAAAGAAAAAAGAAACAGAAAAGAATGATCACACACACACACCTTTGATCTCTACATCCTTGAGAGCTTTCCTCCAAACTGCATTGATTATGTTTGCTACTCTAAGAGTTTCATTTATCACCTAGGGTCATAGACAAACAAACAAATAATCTCAAGTTATAAACATAATTTCATAATCTATCTCATGAAATTAGCTTAATGATGAGACCTTGATCTACTGTAAATTAATATTCATCATTTTCATCTTCCCTTTCAACATTTGTTACTTACATTCTGAGTAAATTGCATGGACATGTAATCAGTCCAACAATAATCATCACCAGAATCAGTCTTCTGCCTCTTCAATTTCATGTTCTCCTCCTACACAATCACAGGAAACATCACCACCCCCCACAAAAGAAACTCCAATATGCAAAAAATACTGCCATGCATTCAGTTTCAACATTTCAAGAATAAATCACTGGTGTAGACGTGGCAAGGTATCCTTCTAGTACTAACCTAAGTACATAGCACCATAGCAGGACTACCTTCGAAAAAACAAAAACATGAGTGTATTTAAGTGAAACAGAACATTATATACGAATTAGAAGCGGTAGTAATGACCAAGAAGATACTACAGTAGTGGTGCATCTCTCTTCACTAGTAGTTTTTCTGGGGACTAAACGCAAGCCAGGCCAGGCCAAGGATAGCAGAAACCAAATCCTGCTTCAACCAGCAGCTAGCCAGTTCACGTTCGTTTATTTCAGGCAGTTCTTTTAAAACATTCCATTGTCTTAGTACAAACTTTTCTGCTCTTATCTTTGCTTCTAGTGTCAAGTTCTAATCCATCAATACATCATGATGCTAAAACGTAATGCAAAGGCAAAACCATGTTCTTGAATATTGTTAGATGTTCTCTAACAATCTTATCAACGTAACTCCTTTTTATAATCAATTTACTATGAAGTAATTTACTATAAAATAAACGTAGCATTTGATTACTATCTTGAAATAAAAATATAAAAAAACCAGAGATAGCAGGGACATGTCTTCATGCACTTCCTGATTTAAAAATATAAAAATTCATTACAGAACTATTTTTGTTTTGAACATATTTATGTTTTTGTCGTATCTCTTTAACTAAATACATTTATATATTTGTTTCTTCTATGGAACACTAACCCAACATGGAAATAATAAATAAATGGACAAGCAAAACATTTTTTTATCATAAATATCCATTTTGATTTAAATTTTTAAAATAAATAATCAATCAATCATATTAGAGATTAAGCAATTGATATCATTTAAAAGATTCATTCATATAACTATCTTATAATTTAAATAAAATTATTTTTCACAACCACGTCTAAAAATCATAATACAGATAATTTTCTCTCTAATGTTTTTTAGTACCTTGTACTAATATTGATAATAAAGTGATGCCTAGAGTGGTCTCAACCCAGGTGGTCCTTGCCCGACAGCCGTTCGACTCTATAATCGTACGGGTCATAAGCTTCCACGAGTTGTGGGGCCCTTTAAAAAGGGCTCACGTGTGTGTCCATTGAAAAAGACTTTTTAAGAAAAGTCAACCACTACACAATACGTGATGAAGCCGACAACGCACGGCCCATATAGCAGTGAACCTCGAATTATCCTAGCCGTTAGATTAAAAAGATGCAAACTCTATCTTGTGGTGGTTGATATATAGGGTAGAAGATTGAATGCATATAAATATACGTGTATATATATATACCGTTAATAGCTCTAGAGCGACAGGGCAGTCACTGAGGAATTTGACAGCTAAGGTCATGGACATGGGCACGGTTTCTTCTCCAGGGATCATCAGCTCAATAATATGTGAAATGATGAAATCCAACGATAGAGATTGCTTGTCATTTTGTTCACCAGAAATGTCACGTAAAAGCACGTCCACTGCATCATTAGGGATTGTATTTTGATGTTCTTGATCTTCTGATTTCTCCAAGCCCAATTTTCTTTGCTCAACAATCTTTTTTACTAGCTTGAATATTCTCTCTTTAGCCTGCATGTTTATAACAAGTTAAAACCTATGAAAATAACTTCGGTAATGACGGAGACAGTGAGACATTCATTTTACGCTGCCGTTTCAATATCTTCAACAAAACAGATTTCTATCATTTATGTCCTTTTCTTTTCTGTATTACAAGACACTAACTAAACATAACATGGTGTTTCTATTTTTATTTAGTGATAAGCAATAATACTTTCAAAATATAATTATTTTTTTTACCTTTAAGGATTTGTATAATCGTGTTCCTGGTAATTTGATCGGCAGACATATCAACCCTTTGATGAATTCATTGAATTCTCTCTTAAGAAAATCCAAATCATCACTTGGATCAAGACTTAGCAATGCTTTAACCAAGACTCTGAACGTGAACTGAAACATTCAGAGAGTAAATAAAAGTTTAACAGGAGTTATTAGTCCTTTAAGTATGGCTCGAAGAACTTCTTATATATCTTTAGGAGTATAAATTGGAGAGAGGAGAAGAGATGAACCTTTTGGGTTTCTTCTTGGACGAATAGAAGGGGCAGGTCCTTCCAAGAAGTCAAGGTGAGTTTGACATGGTGCTCAATGTCTTTGGTAATTCTAGATTTGAACTGTGGTGACCTCAAGAAACCACCAATAAGTGCATGGACCTTCTTCTGTAGAGTTCCATTGGTTTGAAGTATAGAATATTCTCCAAATATTTCCCTGATTGATTTAGGATAAGCAGGAATAAAAATGTTGCCATGGTTTTGTAAAACAACTTTGTTCACTGCTGGATCTGTGGATACTATGATGGGTGTCCCCAGGATGTGTGTTTTGAACACCTTCCCGTACCTGCAGACATACACACAGACACAGATTTTGACCCATTCCTTGTTCGGTGGTTTTCATTGATTGAAGAAAGAGGGCACTTGCATGAAATGAAATGATAAGAAAATTGTCATTTCAGTACAGAGCTGAAAACTCTATGGGGACATAGGCTGTGCTTGCTGACTGGAGGAAGCAATAGGACATATAGGAGCTTCAGTATTCTATGGACATAGGCATGAAGGTAGGCTACAAATTAGCAAAAATGTTGACTCGTCTAGAAAACCACTACTTCTGAACCTTCGGCAATCGGCATGTCTATCTATGGCCTCTAGACCATGAAAAACTTGTCGGCATTGTGAGCTTAGATTGGCTTGAAGGTAATTAATTGTTACTGGTGAAGGTGTTGTAGGCACATGTGTATTCAAAAGAACATTTTGGCCTACCAAATTTACAAAATCTTTCGTAAGAGGACAAATTAAGAGATACGGTTCTCTCTTTTTTCCCTCCATGCAATTTCACAATGTATTAATTAAAATTCATTAATTTAAGGGCTCGATGAAAAACAACGACAAAAAATAGAGTGCATAACATGCAATTCAATAACCCTAAAAAAATTAAAGCTTGATATTACATATTCACAGTATCTCTCGTGAAGTATTTTATTTTTTGGCAAACCACACTATATCATCATGATCATCATCAACAAGACCATCACCATCACACACAGTTACTGTAATGAAACAATAATGCTGGTCAGATCGGCAAATTAAGGAGAGGTAGAAGATCATAGCAATATGCTATCTAATTCTAATCATGTAAAACTGAATATTGGAGCATGAATCCATGTTAACTCATGGCATATCTTGTAGTAAAATTTTTCTGTAGAAGTAAAACACTAGATCGGTTGATCACAGAACTTGGGTTGTTAATAGTAGTGCTTGGAGAAATGGACAAGAAATCTATCAATCTATCTTGAGTAATTCCATGAAGATTAATTTTGAGACAACTTCGAACACATTCGATGACAAGAAATTTCAGCACTTATACCTTAATTGTATTTATTTTCATATAAAAAGAAAATCAGGAAAATCAGGATATATATATATATATATATATAAAGAAAATACAATTATATCCTGATTTTCCTGATTTTCTTTTTAATTGTATTTTCTTTATATATATATATATATATATATATATATGATGTTAATTACGATAAAAAATATATATATAAACCAGGAACGAATTTATAAAAAATGGAAACCCTACATCGTCCAAGAGAGACTAACTAGAACATGGCCAGAATAATCTATATTGGTGAGCATGCGAACTTGTACCCACTTTAACTTTTTAATTAGCTTTTCATATAAAAAGAAAAAAGAAAGAAGAAGAAAGCAGAAGAGATTAAAGATATGATCAGCTTTTGAACTCACAGGGGATGTAACTAGCTAGCTAGCTACAGAGAAGGCAGGGAGATCGAGGATCTTAAAAGCAAGAAAGAAACTGAGAGAAATTAAAAGCTTACAGTGATCTGCGTTTCTCCATGAAACTAACAGGTTGAGAAGTGTAGCCAGCAGCAATGAAGTCAAGAGTTTCTCCTATCAGAGGCCAGCCAAAGCTTCCCTTAGGAAGCACTCCACTCTTTTGTTCCATTTTCATGTCGCTGCTGCTGCTCTTCTCTTTACTATACCAACACCATCCAACAAAGATACCAACCAAAATCCAAAATCCTATAAACCATTCCATTCTCTCGAATAAAACTCCCTTTTCTCTATCTTTATTCTGCTTGGAACCCTAGCCAGGAAAGCCACAGACCCTGCAACTTAACTTCAGAGCTATCCAAGCTGACCCTCTAATAACAACATGCACTAGCTAGTCCTATGTTGCTCTCCTACTCTCTCTTGCGTGTTCGTGTGTGGTTTTATGAGGTGGTTGACAAGAAGCCTTTCCTTGTAAGAGAAATGAATGAGAGGGGGCATGGATATCTTGAGTGGGGAGATTCGGGAGATCTAGAGCAACTATCATTTAATGAGTTGGCCATATTGGGTGCACCCAGGCCGCCAGGCTATGTATTTTGTCTTCACTTCATTTACTATGTTTTTTTTTTTTGCTAGAAAATATTAGATTGTGTGAAGAAGAGTAATTTATTTTAGTATGATTATAAATCAATAAATATTTTATCTATTAATTAAGAGGAAGGATAAAAATTATTTGTTTCCTGTTATGGTTAAATAGGATGATATGTCTTGTATATATATAATATATATAGGTAAATATATATTAAACTTTAATTTAAAACTAGACAATGTCATCCGTAAAATTCAGGCTTTCTAGTTATTATTAATATTTTCATTTTATCTAGGTGTATTTATAAATAAAACTCAATGAATTCGAATAAATTATGCTTAATCTCTCTCTAGAAATACATTACCTAAACTTTAGAATAGAATATAAAAGAATAGTAGGTGGATACGTATAAGAAAAAAAACAACAACCAGATAAAGAAAGGGAATAACTCATGAGATTACATATGACTTTTCACTTGTCCAATATACCTATTCAATTCAAAGAACTTTAAAATTAAAACATTAATTACATATAATTCATGAATTTTCATTAATTATAATATATATAAATATTTATGATTCATGAATTACTCATAATAACATTTATTTTAATCATATAATTAATATAGCGGTTCATATATAAGGACATTTTAAGAATTAAAAGAAATTATTGATCAAACAGGGATTTGATAACAAATATTTTTTATTGACCAAACCCAAATTTAAACTTCTCATCCCGTTGGCTTATTATTTTATTCACAAAACTATTTTGGATTTGAAATTTTTATTATTCAAGAGATTTTTTTAAAATAATCTCTTGTTCGTTTTTAATTGGTTTTTAAAACATATTAATATTTTATATTAAAGTATTTATGTTGGATTACAAAAACTCAACGTGATTTTATCCTTAACAAGAGTGAATCTCACATGTAATTAAAATGGTACTTTCTCTCTCAAATGACCTTCATAATATAAAAACTGAAAGCAATTTGCTGACTGTGTCTCCGCACCAATGTATCGTGTGTATTAGATAGACGGTTTGTATTATGTTGTGGGTTAGTTCTGATTTTTTTAATATAAAAAAATAATATTTAATCAATGATAATTTAAGATAAATTAAATTAAATTTACTAAAACATAACTTATGATACATGAAACCGAAATAACATGCAAAAATAAAAACATAAAAAAATCATAAAGTTTAAAATTTAATTACACAGTGTCAAAGATGAAAACAAAAAATAATTTTAAAAATTATAATGTTAAAAAAAAAATCCTGAGTCAACTCGCGCTAACTTAATGAACCCACAACTCATGATCTAAGACCGAGACAAGTAAAGAATTTTAAAAGAGGGACCAAGCAAAAAAAAAGTTCAACAAAAAAAACCTAAACTAACCCAAGTTAACTTTACCAACCCGCTATCGGAATATCCAAACAAAAAGAAAGGTGAAAAAATAACAAAACTCAAAGGCAAATTATTTTATGTAAGATGATGAAAATGAAAAAAAAAAACTCATAAAAAAATCAAGAAAAAAATAGAGTTCTAAAAGAAGTACCTAGCAAAAAAAGACTAAGGTTAGATTAAAAAAAAAAACTTACTGAGAAAATGCAAGCTTACTCGGAGTAATTTGACCAACTCATACTCAGGATAACCCATCACAATAACTTTTTTTTCAAATAATATTTAATAAAATACGCTTAAGGGTCAATAATTCAATGACAAATGACAAAATAAAATAAACAATTTAAAAAAACCGAGTCAACCCAAGTTAACTTAATTAACTTACAACCCGAGATATGAGACAGTAATAACCCATTAAAAAGAAAAGTATAACAAATCATGAAAATTAAGACTAATAAGTCAATCTCAAACGGTGAATTTTTTTTAAAAAATACCAAACTTAAACTAGGTTCATTATTGAAATTAGTGGATCGGATTATGAAATTGAGATTACCCTGTAAAATGCAAACATAAAGAAATTACAAAACAAAGTTCTAAATCATAAAAAAATTAAAATTAAAACAATAAAATCAAAATAATGAGGACTGAACTTGCATAAAAAATAATTGAAAGAAACTAATAAAAAATTAAATTGAAAAACAAAATAAATAAATAAAATGATAAAAAAAGCAATAAAAAAAATAAACACCTTCTAATAAGCAATATATTTTTAAATAAAAAACATTTTAAAAAGTAAATAATTAAATTACCGTCATTCAGTATGCAAATGATATTTGAATCCCGTAAAAAATACAACTTTACTCTTGCTCCCAAAGTAATTTTTAAGTGCAATGAAGGACAAAGTGGTCAAAATATTGTCTGAATTCACAATGTTTCTTCTCATAGTAAGGAAAAGCCGAGCCCTTTTAGTGTTTTTTTATAATAAATAGGGTTTTTAATATCTAAAAATATAAAATTAACATTAATATTCACATTTTATTCAATAGTTAATAGATAAAAAAATTTAAATATCAATGTTTATTCATTGAGTTTTAAATGTTTATTATTTGCATGATTCATTACTTATAGCTTGTTTATTTTTATTTTAATTTAAAAAAAAATTAATTTTTTTTCTTTGCTTTAGATTATTTTTTTTATTGTTTCTAGATCGTTTTGATGTGTTGATGTTAAGAGTAATTTTTTTTAAATATATTATTTCAATATAATTCTAAGTAAAAAATATTTTAAAAAATAAAAACCACTATAATAAAAAAACATATATATTAAATGACAACATGGTAGAAACTATAAATTAAATGTGTTTGTTACCCACGAGTTTCTAGTTCAATCAATGTATAATTTTCTTTCTATAGTGTTTTTAAATTGATTTTTATTTGAAAATATATTAAAATAATATTTTTTTTTATTTTTAAAATTTATTTTCAGCATAGAAGATCAAAATAATACAAAATCATAAAAATATTTATTAGAAAAAAAAATTTTAAATATAAAAACAAACACAGGCTTTGACTTGAGATTTAATTTTGTCCCAGTAAAATCAAAGAGGAAAAAAAAAGGTGATAGCTTTTGTAACAAAGAAGGAGAAGAAGAAAGGTGACAGTAGTTTTGGCATTTGGGCTATGATTCACCTAGATGGGAGCTGGTGTGATGCCACGCAACTCAAGGACATGCAGTGGGCACGTAAGACAAGTCCACTGGAATTATGCAGGGCGCCGAAATTTGTCAGCCATCTCCTCTTCCTCACCACTTTCCTGCTGTGGACACCAGAGAAAACCTTCGTATTGTCTTCATCATTCTCAGTACTATCACCGTCACCGTCACCGTCACCCCCACCCCCACCCCCACCGTCCACAGAACATTACCAGTACAGTATTATTATCATACCATCTTTTGAGGTAAGTACTGTTGTATAATACGAGTTGATCCAACTAGGTTTTTTGTAAGTGTTTTTGGCCCTGAAAAATCAACTGCGGTTGGTGCCATCTGTCATGGTTGCAGTAGGAGCAAGTGGAGACGTTTTCGTGCATGTTCATTATAAGCTTCGACCACTCTTGTTCCGTTCAATAATTGAGTCTGTAATCAATTGTGCATTAGTCATCAGATTGATCACGAGTGGTGCAATCAGTAGAAAGATCTCCTTGACTGGGACACACTGAACATCTCAGTTGGGGTCAAGATACAATCATGGAAAATTCGTGACTCCAGCGAAGCTCAATCACTAGCTGTACACAATGAAGTGGAACCAATTGATGCAGAATCAAATGGTTATGGATCGCCGTTGGCAAGGTTGTAACTTGTCCAGCACTTTTGAGGCCCGGAAGAAGGCATGATTGGCTCAAGGAATCAACTATAGGCGACCGGCATGAGGAAGTGGCAAGAAATAATTTCTTGTTACACTATCGATTTGCAACCAATTTATGTTCTAAATACATACAAGGAAACATCAAATTAAATTCATCTTCATACTTGCAGCAAAGCATATAACAGCACGGAATAACATGGGAAAGCTTACTTCAATGGAGCCCCTAGAAAAAATTATTTCAATGTCTCAATCGATACCTTTACATTTACAAAAGACTTGGACCCTACATAGGCAATGAGGGAAGGTGCGTTTATCATGAAAAACGAAGCAGCACGAAGGGAAATACATCACGTGAAAAACAACCGTCCAATTTGTGGGCTCCGCATGTGGATCCTGCAATCTAACAGGCTGAAGTTTTGCATCTGATACGAACTGGGTACTCTGTGTTGCGTAGCATTATTCAAGCAAGACTTGATTGCGTTGAACGCTTTGCAAATATTAACCTCAATACTTCCACCAAAGTTTAAGCACTGGCACCTTGCACCTCTAGGCTACTTCAGTGTTCAAGATTGGCAGCAGGTCCTGGCTGCTGGCATGCAAAATTCTGAATCTCCTAGCAAGAAACAGCTCCACCAATAATAAGAAAGAATACATTTGAATGATCTAATGATAATTTAACTGAAAAATGGAAATGCATGCCATTCGTGTTGTTCAGCATCAGCTTGCACAGGCAACAGCTTTTTGGTCAAGATTGTTGTAAAATGAACTCAATGTGGTAATAGCAAGTGCATCTCCAAAGAGTGAAGCACGTGTCGATTTCAATATAAGAACTTCCACATAATCACCAACCATGGGGTTCCGCGCCTGACTTCCATCCTCATTTCGATTTGGCAGTGGCAGATTGGTAAATAAAACTCTATGGCCCCTATCACTCTTGCCAATAAGTTCTGTGTCTGGAGCTCTCTTGTTGGGCCCTTCCACTAAAACAAGTTGGACAGATCCAATCTGGGAGTCAAAACACTGACCTGTACTCTCACGGAAAGCCTCAATGAGTTCTGCAAGCCTCCTCTGCTTGACCTCATCGGGGACATCATCAACATAGTTCCTATGGGCATGAGTTTTTTCCCTCATGCTATATGCAAACATATACGCCATATCATAACCAACAGCCTTTACAAGACTTAGTGTGTCTTGGTGTTCCTCTTCAGTTTCTCCACAGAAACCTGTAGAAATGAGGCCAGGAATTAAGAGGGCAATATCAAAACTGAGGTTTAACATCATAAAAACTAAGGCACATAGATGTTGTATATGCAAAACCAGAGGTAATTCCTATGTGGAAAATCTAAATCTAAATTAAATTGACAAATAGATACGAGCATCAACAAATATGGAGGTTGGTTTGTCAAAAGAAAAGAAATTGTCTTCTCATACAGGCCAGTTGGGGAACTTGCGAGAGAGCAGGGAGAGAATGGCAACGATACTAAAGACAAGGAAGTAAAACTGCGTGCAGTAGTCCTAAAATCAGTTAGTATAACTGCACGATTGAGAAAATGGTAAAACCTATGAAATTCCAACAGGATAAAGCACAAACTACATGGGACAAGAACAAAATCAGCACCAGACATTCTAAAGAGTACTAGAGCACGTATAAGCGTTCAGTTGGTCTTAGCTCTGACATGAACAGCAGGATTCAAGGTAAACAGGCCCAAAAATAAAGCTGCTTATATTATTTTACCCAATATTAACTCCTATGATGTAAGAGAACTAGGAAATCACACCAAGGAGGTTTGTCTCAGTGACAACCTCATATATTAGGCCCTGAAAAATTACAGGTAGTAATCAGAAAATATTTTTCCTAAGCCCTTTCAACTTAATGATTTGGTTACATGGGTGAAAAAGCAAAAAGACTAACCAGGACACAAGCATGGGAATCGAACCCCACATATCTCACTCCACAGTAAACTAAGACAACCTATAGGTGAAGCAGAATTTTGATATATCATCTAAGCATTAAAAGTTGTGAGAAGTGCAAGTTCCAATTTTATAGAAAATGAAGCCATTTTGATGGGATCTCTTACCACTTATGAAGTCGCTGGTTATCCCTACATCTGGAATAATTCTCCTGATTTTCTGCACAAGATCTAAGTATGCCTCTCTAGTATATCCCCTACGCATTCTTTCGAGAACTGTGCTACTCCCAGTTTGAGCAGGTAAATGGATAGATTTGCAGATATTATGTCTGTTCCGCATTACATACAATAAGTCATCTGGGAAATCTTTAGGGTGTGGTGATGTGTATCTGAACCGCATTTCAGGAAATTCAGTGGAAAGCCTATCCAAGAGATCTGAAAAACGTAAACCTACCCCTTTCACCTTGCACATACTGGAGAAACCATCACTATACTTCCAATTTGTTCCAGGTTCAACTTCCTTTTCAACCTCAGATGCATCATTATAGCTATTTACATTCTGGCCAAGAAGAGTTACCTCTTTCACACCTTCTTTCCAGAGTTCTGCCACCTCCTTCACTATTGAATCAACAGGACGTGATCGCTCTCTCCCTCTAGTAAAAGGAACAATGCAAAACGAGCACATATTATTGCAACCCCTCATCACTGACACAAAAGCATTAATAGAATTTTTAGAGATCCTCACAGGACTAATATCTGCATAAGTCTCTTCAAGTGAGAGAAGGGTATTGATCCCTTTCTGACCATAATCGACCTCTTCCAGTAATCGTGGCAAATCCCTATAAGCATCAGGTCCACAAACCACATCAACCATCTTATCTGCATCTAATATCTTATCCTTTAACCTCTCAGCCATACAACCCAACACAACAACCTTTGGTGGATGAAGCGACTGTGACCTTCCAATGGCAACATTGCTCTTCCAGCGTCTCTTTAGAAACCAAAAGTAATTAAGTCTCTGCCAGACCCTTTGCTCTGCATTGTCCCTTATAGCACATGTATTAATAAATATGATCTCTGCACTTTCAGGAACATCCACAACTTCACTATATCCAGCATTCTTCATGATAGATAGAACAATCTCCATGTCATTTACATTCATTTGACACCCATAAGTCTCATGATAAATACGGCCTCTTGGCAGAATTTCAATATCTGGTGGGACTTCTATAGCTGGCACAAATCTTGACAGAAATTAAAAAAGAAAGAACAAATTCAATACAAATTCTGTTAAATACAATGCCCGACGTTCATAACTGAATGGCATTTCAAGCATTTATTTCATTTTTAACCCTACATTTTCAATCTTTACAGCAACCTTCACCAAAGAAACATGTTTTAAGGATCATAAAATTGGATAGCAATCTTCTAGCATGAACTTGCTTACCAAGCACTAAAGTTTCAATCTTTAAAGCAACTTTTGCTAAAGCGCTTGTTTCAAAGAGAATTCAATCAAAACCAATGATAAATGAATTGCCTTTCAAGCATAAAATCAGCTATTAAGCCTTGAAGTTTTGATGTTAATGGCGAGTTCACAGAACAAACCAGTTTCAAAGAAAATACGACGGGAAGCAGGCATAGATGTGACTTGCAGTTCAGTCCTTAACTTGTTTATTAAATATTAAGCTCTAAAGCTTCAATCTTTATAGCTCCCTTCAGTAAAGGAACCTGTTTCACGTAGAATCCAATTGAAAGCAGCTGAAATTGAATTATATTGCAAGTATTAACTTCGTATTAAGCTCTAAAGTCCTAGTCTTTACAGTTACTTTCACTTGAGAATTCAATAGAAAGAAATCATGATTTGGTTCCCTTTCAGACATTAACGTGTCATTGAGAAGCTAAGTTTAAATCTTCACAGAGCCCTTCACTTCAAAAAACTTGCTTCAAAGAGAATTCAATGGAAACCAGAGGTAATTGAATTACATTTCCAGCATAAGCTTGGTTATTTGAGCCATAAATATTTAGTATTTCCATCACCCTTCACGCAAAAAAACCCATTTCTAATGGAAACCCTTCTGTTCTAAACTCCCAAAAGCAGCATTTCCACAATAAAAAAGGATAACAGTATCAACTAAATCATTTTAAAACAGGAGTCATTAAAAATACACATCCAAATTCAATTTTGTCCAGAACCCTTTAAGAAAATAAATAAGAACTCACTGGGGCTGTGTTTGAGAGGCAGAAGCGGAGACGGGGGCGGAAGCTGAGGAAGCAGCTTGAGCAACAAAGTGGTGAAGGCCAGGACCTTGAGTGTTCTTAGAAAGGTGAGACTGAGAGAAGTTTCTTGATAGAGTGAGAGAGAAGTTCCTCTTTTTGAGTGGTCCTTTATTGAAATGTCGATAGCAATGATAATAAGAAGGGCGTGGTTTCTTTGAAGAGGGAGACCTGAGAGTTAAACAGCAGCATCGCCTTTGGATCGTTGAAAGAGATGATGCGAGAGAAGACGCCATGAGAGAAACAGAGCCAAGAAGAGAGGAGTCTGTAGCAGCAGCGCTGAACAGGAGCTGGATAGGGATTACTGTCGTCTTGTCTCTCTGTATTTCCCAAAAAAAACGGTGCAGTTTTTGAGTATTTGCTTCCCATTTTAAAATGGGCCCGTACCGGCCCAATTATATTTCCATATTTGAGAGATCGTCTCTCCTATGTTGCTTCCAATTCATACCAAGCCCCACGGCGGGCCAGGCCTGTACTGGCCCAATACAAGTTGCTATAGCTAAGAGGAACGAAAAGTTTTTAGTTTGGTGATTATTTTTTTTATTTTAATTTTTTTTCTTAACTTATTTATAAAAATTCTATTTATTTTTAATTTTATAATTTAATTAAAAATATATTTTTTAATTTAGTCCCTTTTATTTTAATTTATATTTTTTCTTAGTTCTTTTGTAAAAGTTATCATTTTTTTAAATTCCACCCTTAAATAAAAAAATATATATAACAATTTTAATTTTTATTCTTTTGATTTTTTTGTTCTCAATGGAATATAAAAAATTATTTTATATTTTAATTTTGATCATTTTTCTTTTAATTTTTATTTTTTAAAATTTTTTTGTACAATTGAATTTTTTACTTTAGCTTCATTGTTTAGTACTTGATTGATTCGGAGCTGTACTTCAAAGTTTTTTCAAATATGATGCTTTTATATTTAATAACTTAGATTATGAGTCATAATTTGGCGGGATATAGAAGGTTGACTCAACCTTGATTATTAGTATTACAGATTTGTTGTGCCAGCTTGAGTTGATCCTGATTCATGACCTTTTTCACGTATTTTTTTATTTGTATTGCGCTCTTGCATGTTTATAAATTGAAATACATCTTTTGTTCTCTTTTGAAATTTTTTTTCCAAGGCTATCCCAAACATTTTTGTTTTTAAATTGGATGAATCTATTGATGTTTTTATTTTCTTATCTAATTAAAATAAAGCCATAATATTTGATCCAATCAAGTTTATAATCAAAGTTATACATTTATTTTTGTTTTATTTTTTTTAAATGTTTGTAGCATCTAAATATTATTTTTGCATCAAAAATAGTTTCTTGAAAAGAAAGCATACCAAGGCTAGTAAATTACCTAAACAAACTTAGAGAACCAAATAATATGATGGAGCTTAATTATTTTATTTTTTAATTTAGTTTTTTTTCCTTCAATTTTGTTTTTTCAATTTTATTTAATAATTATTTGGGTTATTTTTTGACCGACCAAGTTGACTAGATCACGTCGAAACTATTTTAACACAGTTTAATTTTAAAATTAGATTAGACAAGAAGTCGAGTTGAGATATTTTTTCCGTCAATTTCATCCTTAAACTTATATTATTTGTCAAGTGAGTTGTATTTAGATTGACAAATATTTTTTCCGTCAATTTCATCCTTAAACTTATATTATTTGTCAAGGGAGTTGTATTTAGATTGACAAAGTTCATTGAATTACTTCAATATAACTTTAATATAGTTTAATTTTAATCAAAGAAGTTATGTTAAAAAAGTTTTTTCCTTTTTTATTTTATTTTATCCTAACGTCAATTAGATTATCTCTGGATAGGCAAACTTGATTAGGCCATGATAGGTGAACTTCTACCTAGTTTTATTTTAAATTCGTGCAGGTAAATTGTTAAGTTTCAAGATTGATCAGAATTGAATTTAATAACATGGTCATGTAAACCAGGGAAAATTTTATATTAAATATTCTATCAGTCCACGTTAAAATACATTTAAAAAAAAGATAATCATAAAAAAAAAGAGAGAATATAAAAGTATCTCAGGATATTATTGCTTATTCCTGATAAACCAGTACACTCGTAGATAACGGTAAAGAAAGCAAGCAAGCAAGCAAAGTTAATCACGCCATCAGAAAAAAAGAGATAGCAACAAAGAGGAGATCATGGATAAGTACAAAGTGACTCATCGCCTCCTGAAACAATCGATAAAATCACTTGTTAATCGTCAATTAACCTCCAATAATCCAATCTATCGCTCCATTTCAGGTACAATCACTCTCTAATCCTAGTAATAATCATGCAATTTGTAACGAAACTTTGAAATTTCTTGTTTCAAACAGCTTTGACGCTCGGAAATGGAGGTCGGAATCCACAACTGTACAGAAGTTTCGGTTCTTTAGCGACGAAAGTTGAGAGGAATCCGTCGTTCTCGAGTCTGAATTCCGATGACGTGAGTTATTTCAAGGGAGTGTTAGGGGAGAGCAACGTGGTTCAAGATGAAGATAGATTGGAGACAGCAAATATTGATTGGATGCATAAATACAAAGGATCCAGTAAACTATTACTCTTGCCTAGAAACACCGAGGAGGTTCCTTTTTTATTTATTTATTAAATTCTCTATTATATAATGAATTAATGCAGTTTTATTATTATTTATTTGGTTTTGTGTGTGTGCCAGGTTTCTAAGATTTTGAAATATTGTAATTCGAGGCGGTTGGCAGTTGTTCCACAAGGTGGAAATACTGGACTTGTTGGTGGAAGTGTGCCGGTTTTCGATGAGGTAATGTAATCTTCTTTTTGTGTGTGTGTGTGTAGGAGTGTGCGCGTGCCTGTTTGTTTGGAAATTATCTCATGTTCAAGTGCTTCTTGATTATATTTTGTGCAGGTGATTATCAATGCGGGTTCAATGAATAAGATTATAGCTTTTGACAAGGTAGACAGTCTTGTGGCATTTATGGTTTTCTTGTTTTTCTCCGTGGTTCCTGCAATTGCAACTTTTGAATTTATTCACTAGCTATACTTTGTAGCAATGGGTTCCAGATCTTTTTGCATCATTTCAAGGTTCCTAGAGTCATTATTATTTTGTTTTTATTTTTATTTTTCGGTAGCAATGGCTGGCTTTATTTCAATAAGTGTCTAGAAAGTGTGAAATAAAAATGCAGTGTTCTAGTAATTGATTTGCAAATTCTAGTTTACACAAAGTTGAATAATATTTCTGAACCCAGTTAGAAAGTGATTACCTCGTGGTGCATTTCAGGTCAGTGGCATACTAGTTTGTGAAGCTGGATGCATATTGGAAAATCTTATTTCTTACCTGGATAACCAAGGGTAATTGTTCAATAAACCTTCATTTTCTTTTCTGACGGGACTTGTAGTGCATTTGAAACTATAAGGAAAAGAGATTCTATAATGTATAATAATAATAAAAAATTCAAGTTTAGTTATTGATATTTCTCCTTCTTGAATATTGTGATGGATATTACTTTGATTGTTGATAATGTTCTTGGTGAGAGTGCAGTTTAGTCATTTTTATTAATCCACCACTATGTAGCTGAATAATTTTATGAATTTCTTGAGATTTTCAGTAATTCCAGAGGACTTTGTGTTAAAATATTTGAATGAATTTTTCGTAAGAGAATTTATGAAAATCTACTTTCAGTTTGCAGAGAAAGATGATACTGATTTTTCTTTCTTTTGATCTTTATTTTCATTTTTTGTTGCATCGAATTGCTTCCTTACTTTTAAAGTACTATTGTCATTGTACTCGTTCACACATGTTTTGATCTTTGACCCATGTGATTGAAATTATAGCAAATCGAAGTTTGGCATTTTAATTCATTCTGCATTCAAGTAAATTAAACTTTCATTCAGATTTATAATGCCACTGGACTTAGGTGCAAAAGGAAGCTGCCAAATTGGTGGAAATGTTTCAACCAATGCAGGTGGTTTGCGCTTTGTCCGTTATGGCTCTCTTCATGGGAATGTACTCGGTAAGAATTGTATTCTATCAAGTCATTATTTGTTAAGAACTTGAAGACTTTTTTTTTTGACACTCCTTATTCATATGACTATGTAAAATGAGACGAATTTGATTATGTTGTTGGGTCCTGCTACATGACCATAAAACTATGCTGTAATGCTTGGATATTATAGGGATGTATTGGAGTTATAGATGTCTAATTTGTGTCAGTATCATCACACTTCTGTATATCTATAATTTTTGTGATGCCAGTTATTACAAGCATATTCTTGGCCAATCTTACAGGTCTTGAGGCTGTTCTGGCAAATGGTGATGTGCTTGACATGCTAGGGACATTACGTAAAGATAATACAGGGTATGACTTGAAGCATCTGTTTATAGGTATATGCCAGTCACTTTGCTCTGGATTATTTTTCCCTATCACCAGCCAATTTTTACCAGATGGGCCAATTCATGTATTTTTGCTATCATTGATATAGGAAGTGAAGGTTCCTTGGGAATTGTAACTAAAGTTTCAATTCTTACTCCCCCAAAGCTATCTTCAGTGAACATAGCATTCCTTGCATGTGAAGATTATCTGAGCTGCCAAGTATGTTTTCAAGTGAAAATGACTGAAGCTTCGTCATCTGAAAATATGTTCTTTTTCCATATGTTATTGCTACAGAATATACAAATAATTAAATATGTGCATGCATACATATTTCTAGTGGATGTAGTTCTTGCCCTGCTTTATCAGCATGTGTTCCACCCACTTGTTGAATTCTTGAGAATTGTTCTATACATCTTACATTGTTTGGTTTGATAGGAACTGAATCTTTGTTTCTAGTCATCCTTAGTTCATATCAAAACATCTCATTATTGCTTAGGACCTTAATAACCCAAACAACTAAACCTAGGAACATTTTTCCATTGGCTACACCCTGCTACAGTACCATACAAACCATCGACTGCAGAGTAAGCTAGAACATATGGAACAAGAAACTTCATGCTAAATTAGAATACTGGAGCTTTATCACTTCCATCTGACATTTGAATCAGATTTTTCTTCTTCCAAAGTTTTATTTGCAGTCATGTTACTTGGCTAATTATAATGATTAGGATTAGGAGAGTATTAAAGGGCTTGGAAGAATGAGACTTTTTTTCCCGTTTTACAATTTGCTAAAGCTGATAGCTTTTTGGGTGGGGGATTCAAACAGGGACATGAATGTAAGGATTCATAATTTGAAATGATGTGCAAATGGCTAAAAGTAAATGCCTTTTGTTTTCTGGAAAGACCAAGGTTTAAACCCATAGTATGTTTATAAACTTGCTTTTGCAATATCTCTCCATTCTTTTAAATTTGAGTTTAAGAAGTGTTCTTGCCTCACATTATTTTTGTCCTATCAGAAACTTCTATCAGAAGCAAAGAGGAAACTTGGAGAGATTCTGTCTGCATTTGAATTTTTGGATAGCCATGCAATGGATTTGGTATAGTTGCTCTAAATCTAATGAGTGTCTCTTTTTCTACTTATCTCACATCAAGCAAGAAATTACAATCTGATTAAAAACACTTTAAGAAAATAAAGTTACATCTTAGACCTTTTTTCTTACCACCATTCAAATTCAGATCAACAATTTAATGAATGTTTCTGTAATCACTGGTGAAGGTATATATGAGCATAATTTGAGTTATTTGCTATGATAGTTCTTATCCTTCTGGAAGAACATAGAAGAAGTCCCATATTTAACATGATTTCATGGTTTAAATGAAGGGTAGTTATTCTTTAAAATTTTCCTTACCCTACTGGAATTGTTGATATTTGAGAACCAACCTTGAGTTTCTGCTATCATATTTCGTATTCAAGTTTTGTTTTCTTGGTCAAGTATTTGGAATAACTATTTTAATATTCGTGCAAGAAAATTTGAATATCATGAGTTTTATATTCTGGTGACAAAAGCAATTTATAGTATTACATGTTTTGGACTACATAGTAGTGTGATCTAACATAATCTACAAATTCATTCTTTGTCATGGTTTGTAAGAAATTTCTTCTGTAGATTATCTTGCACTTCATGTTTATTTTATTGAAGAAATCCAGATTTTGTAGCTGCCTTAACTTCGATTTTATTTTGTGTTCGCTTATTGTGTTTTATGTTGCAGGTTCTAAACCATTTAGAAGGTGTTCGGAATCCATTGCCTTCTGCAGTACACAACTTTTATGTGCTGATCGAGACAACAGGCAGTGATGAATCTTATGACAAGTAACCTTCTCACCAGTTTTCCTCTTCCTTTCAAAAATTGAATTAGCATTTGCTAAGGCTGCTATAACACCTCATTCTTCTATTTAAATTCTGGTAGTTGCAAATACTTTAGGTCATTTTTCTCAGAATAGTTAGAGATTTTTAATTCTGAGTGCATTGCTGAATAGAAAGCAAGATATAGCTTTTTATTTTTATTTGTCATCCTGAAATGCCTCACCTTACCATGCAAAACACTGGAATAAGCTCCAACCTCAAGTGCTGTCTTATGCCCCTTAATGAATGGACAATAGAATATAGCTGTCTCATGACCCGTTGAATGACCAATAGATTACGTAACTAATGTATTCCCCTGAGAGTGACAAGATAATACAAGAGAAATTCTGAAATGTTTTCTGTATCTTTCACTAAGAGAGTTACAATATATATATACATCAAGAAGGATCAAATCCCTTAATTCTAGGATCTAATAAATATAATCAGATCCCTTAATCTTAGGCCTAGACAATAATAAAAATCTTAAAGATATAATCAAGGGATATACAGCTATGAAAGAAACTAAATAAGGAAAGAAGAATATAATATACAGCTATGAAAGAAACTATATAATGAAAGAAGAAAATATATAAGGAAAGAAGAATATATTGACATCCCCCCTCAAATTGATGCGGGTAGGTCTAAGAGCATCAATTTGCTACTGAGAAATTTATGTCGTTGGCGTGTCAAAGCTTTTGTAAAGGCATCAGCTATTTGAAGATCAATATTAACATGAGGAAGAGTGATAACACCTCGAGTAAAGGTCTCCCTAATGTAATGACAGTCCACCTCTATGTGCTTTGTGCGTTCATGATATACCGGATTCGCAGCTATTTGAATAGCACTAGTATTATCACCATGAAGTGCAGTAGGATCAGTAGGAGGGAACCCAAGTTCAAAAATAAGACCACGTAACCACACAATTTCAGAACAAGCTGCAGAGATGGCTCTATACTCAGCCTCTGTAGAAGATTTAGAGACACAGTCCTGTTTCTTACACTTCCACGAAATCAAGGCATCTCCAAGAAAAATGCACCAGCCTGTGATAGACTTCCTAGTATCCGGGCAGCCAGCCCAATCGGCATCACTATATGAAGTCAAATTAAGAGTAGATTGTGTAGGAAAAAACAACCCACGAGTAGGTGACCCAATTAAGTATCTAATAATACGACGAACTGCAACAAGATGAACATGTCGAGGTGCCTGCATAAATTTGCTAACTATATGGACAACATAGGAGATATCAGGCCTTGTAATTGTTAGGTAGATAAGACTACCAACAAGTTGCCTATTTAAAAAAGGATCAGGCAAAGGCTCGCCTTCATCTTTTCGGTATTTCACATTCACCTCCATTGGCGTATCAACAGCAGTAGCATCCTTTAAACCAGCTAGCTCAATGAGATCCTGGATATATTTATGTTGATTTAAGAACAAACCATGATCTCTAGAGTGAACTTCCAACCCTAAAAAATATGTGAGATGTCCAAGATCTTTCATTTGAAATGTACTATGCAACATATGTTGAAGCTTTGTGATCAGCCCTATGTCATTACCAGTGATGATAATATCATCAACATAGACTAAGAGAAATACCATACCAGTGGTGGTCTTGTAAAAGAAGAGTGATGAATCATATTGACTTTGTGTGAAGGAGAAGGTGAGAAGAGTGTTGCGAAACTTCTTAAACCAGGCTCTAGGTGCTTGTTTCAACCCATACAAGAGCGTCTTAGCTTGCAAACTTCATCAGAAGCCGTTGTTGACATACCGGGTGGAAGTTTCATGTAAATCTCTTCCTTAAGATCCCCATGCAAGAAGGCATTTTTTACATCCATCTGATGTAAAGACCAAGCTTTAGAGGCTGCAATAGCAAGAATTGTTCTCACTGTGGTCATCTTAGCAACTGGTGCGAATGTTTCTTCATAGTCGAAGCCATATTCTTGTTTATTGCCAAGAGCAACCAATCGAGCTTTGTATCTATCTAAAGAGCCATCAAACTTGAGTTTCACAGTATAGACCCACTTACTACCAATGGGCTTAACATGTGGAGGACAAGAAATAATGTCCCAAGTATGATTTGCCTCAAGTGCTTGAAGTTCTGCCTTCATTGCTTGTTGCCAGCACTCATGTTCTCTAGCCTGTTTATAACAAGTGGGAATGGAAATAGAAGACAGGGTAGTAGACATAGCCACCGGAGTTGAAAAACCATACCTTTCAGGAGGTTTGTGAGGTCTAGAGCTTTTACGAAGAGGTGGTGGATCATAGGAAGTGGGTAGAACAGGATCAGATGCCGCAGGAAGATGTGAAGGAACCTCAGTGAGACCTGTAGAAGGATCAGAAGCAGGAGTGCGTCTATGATAAACATAACCAGGTTTAAACCTTTGTACTGGTGTTGGTGACTCAGGAAAATGTGGTAAAACAGATAGAGAAGGAAGTGCTGAAGTCTGTTGTGTGCGAAAGAAGGGCATATTTTCAAAAAAAATGACATTCCTAGAGACACGAGTTCGACGTGCATGTGGATCATAACAAAGAAATCCTTTTTGGGTTCCAGCATATCCTAAGAAGGCACACTTGACAGATTGGGCAGTAAGTTTATTTCTCTCATATGCAGGAAGGTGAACAAAACAAATACATCCAAAAATATGAAGATTGGAATAATTTGGTGCATGTCCAAACAAACAAAAGTAAGGAGAATCATTGTTCAAGGTGGGAGATGGTAATCGATTAATCAAATAAACAGCAGTACACAAAGCTTCACACCAAAAATGAGAAGGAACACATGACTCAATTAGAAGAGTTCGAACAACATCAAGAAGATGACGATTCTTTCTTTCAGCCACACCGTTTTGTTGTGGGGTGAAAGGACAAGAACGTTGTGATATGATCCCATGACTTTGAAGAAAAAATTGAAATTCATTTGACATATATTCACCACCTGAATCAGATTGCAGAATTTTGATTTTGGCAGAAATTGTGTTTCAACTAAGGCAAGAAATGCTTTAAACACAGAGAAGACCTCACTTTTAGATCGAAGAAAATATACCCAAGTAAAGCGAGTGAAATCATCTATAAATGTAACAAAGTATTTGTAATGTTCATGAGAAATTACAGGTGCAATACCCCATACATCAGTATGCACGATTTTAAAAGGTTTAGTGGTGCGGGTTTTATGCAATGGAAAAGGAAGTGTTTTGCTCTTACCAAGTTTGCAAGATGCACAATCAACAATATCATTATTAGAAGAAGTCGAATTTTTATTTCCAAGTAAACCATATTTAAACAAGACTCGAAGTACATGAGAATTAGGGTGTCCTAAACGTCTATGCCACACCTGATTATCACATTGAACAACATTACAAGCAACATAATTTGACACAGGATAGGGAGATAGAAGTAAGGGAAATAGGCGTCCCACTTTAGGTCCCTTCGCAATCATCTTCCCGGACACTTGATCCTGCACAAAACAACCAGATTTTGAAAAATGAACATCACAATTGTTGTCAACTAATTGGCCAACAGATATAAGATTAGTGGACAACTTAGGAGACACAAACACAGTATTCAAAAGGGCTGAAATATCACCAACAGCTGTGATAGACAAGGGATTATCATCGGCAGTACGAATATGAAGATTTCCTTTATATTTTTTAACATTATTTAAAGGTAAGGCAATGTTGGTCATGTGATTGGAAGCAGCAGAATCAAAATACCAAGGCTTGGGAATAGAATTTCGGTTACCTGAAAGGCCTAAAGCAGAAAGGGCAGAAACTATCATTTGTTGGATCATTTCAGGAGTAATAGAAGACTGGCCAGGACTAGGAGCATTTGAGAAACCAACCGAGACATTATAAGCAGTTTCAGATTCTTTGGAGGCCGGATGGAGCAATCTTTGATGATATGCCCTGTTTTCTTACAATAGTTGCAGAATTTTTTAGTGCAAGTAGTGGCAATATGCCCAAATCCTTTGCAACTATAGCACTGAACATTAGACATATCTCTTCCTCCTTTAGATCTCCCTTGAGCAGCTTAGGCAACAGGAATTGGAGCAGAATTTTGAGCTTTCTGCTCCAAGACAGCCTGTGTAATGATCCATTGTTCTTCCCTGAGAAGCTCTCCTACATAAATATCCAAGAAAGGAACTGGTTCTCTATTCATCAGGTTGGACCTGATTGCTTCAAATTCCCCCCTTAACTTCATTAAAAACTGATCACGCTTGCTGGTTTCATGCACACTTTGGATAGCAATAAGTCCTTCAGGAGGTACACTTGCATACACAATATCTGTGTACTCAGCTCACAGATTTACAAAGGAAGAATAAAACTCTTGGATTGACATACTGCCTCGACTGAGTTGACCCAACTCAAGTTCCAATTGGAACCTTCGTGTTGTATTGCTTTGGTTGTAAACTTTCTTCAGGTAATCCCACATTTCTCTAGAGGATTTGTAAGGCTTGAGATTGAGAAGCATGGAGTGTTCCATACTTCTAAGGATCTAAGACATAATCTGAGCATCCTTCACCTCCCATTTCACATATTTCTCCTTCTCCTTCTCACTGTCAGGTGCAGGATTTGTCCCAGCAATATGACCCCATAATTCCTTTCCCTTGACAAAAATTTGAAACTGGAAAGCCCAGGCAGAATAGTTCTTTCTAGTAAATCGAACAAGAAAATGTTTAGATCGTTCAAGAGACATGATTTAATTAGAAACAAGAACCAAGAGATCAAGTCCAAGAAAAAAAAATAGAAGAACCAGACAAGGAACCGGACACAAGATGATGATTTAACTATAAACAAGAACCAAGAGATCAAGTCCAAGAAAAACAGAATAGAAGAACTAGACAAGGAACCAGACACAAGATGAATAGATTTCAGAGTTTTGGCTCTGATACCATGACAAGATAATACAAGAGAAATTCTGAAATGTTTTCTGTATCTTTCACTAAGAGAGTTACAATATATATATACATCAAGAAGGATCAAATCCCTTAATTCTAGGATCTAATAAATATAATCAGATCCCTTAATCTTAGGCCTAGACAATAATGAAAATCTTAAAGATATAATCAAGGGATATACAACTATGAAAGAAACTAAATAAGGAAAGAAGAATATAATATACAGCTATGAAAGAAACTATATAATGAAAGAAGAAAATATATAAGGAAAGAAGAATATATTGACAGAGAGGAAGTTCTGTATAAGTTAACACCTTTCATTTGCTAACATTGTTTGCCCCTTTATCTTTTCATTAATCATTATAGCATGCTTGGGTTATCATCCTTTCTTGTATTCTTCCTTGTAGAGATTGATTACATGATGCCCAGTATGCTAAAACTGAAAATTTTATACAATTGCTTACAGAGAGAAGCTTGAGGCCTTCCTGCTTCACTCAATGGAATCTGGTTTAATTTCTGACGGGGCTCTTGCTCAAGACATAAATCAGGCATCCTCATTTTGGCGTATACGCGAGGTTCCCATTAAACTCAGTCAAATTTTCTCATGTCTACCTGACACCTTTCTGACTATTTTGCGTCCTGTCCTGTTTAGTTTCTTGACAGTTGAGACATGATTATCTACCTATGCTACAAACCTTAACCTGATGTTCTCCATGTACACACTGTGCCCTCTAATCATTAGTTTACTTTTGGAATTAATTATATGGTTGTGTGGGTGTTGGAAAAATCAAACATGGAGAAAGAAAACCGCTTTGGTGTGATGATAATAACAAAGATCCATACTGTAAAAATTTCTCTATGGGTTATATATCATGAATTCATATTCTTGTGCTTCTGCTCTTCATCAACAATAGTAGTTTGGGAATGAACGCATGGTATAGATATTAATATTCTGTTTGTTGGATCATTTTGTATGGCTGCAGGGTGTACCAGAAGCGTTGATGAGAGCAGGGCCCGTATACAAATATGATCTATCAATACCGGTCGAAAAAATGTACAGTCTTGTTGAGGAAATGCGATTAAGACTCGGTGAGAAAAGGCAGCATTACCTCTTAAATTTTGAATTGTTGGACATTCATTTTGTACGCTAGTGTAAGGTTGCATTGGTAGCTTGCAGGGGTGAACTTGCAGCATGTTCATTAATAGATTTGGCAGAATAACTAAAATTAACAATAGATTTGAACATTGCCACCCCTCAAGAGAAAAGGAAGAGAATTGAATAAAGAAATATTGTGCCATGCATGTGCTGGAGGCTGAACAAGAATTTCTCACTAAATTTCTCTTCTTTGGGTTGTATTATTTATATAGGCTACTTTATTCTTTATATAGAGTGTGATTGGATACTCTGCGGTATGTCCAGTACAAACTCATCAGCTGACCCCATTTTTCGTTCTCCCTGTCTATTTTTTAGGTCAATCAGCCAATGTAGTGGGATATGGTCATCTTGGAGATGGCAATTTGCATTTAAATGTTTCAGCACCGCGATATGATGATACGGTAGTTTAGTTTTCTTCTTCAGTGATGTCTTTGAGTTATTGTTGTTCTGGCTATTATTTGACTCTTAATTAATTTATCAATGGCGTTAGCAGATTTTAGCACAAATTGAACCTTACGTGTATGAGTGGACATCTAAGCACCGGGGGAGTATAAGTGCAGAGCATGGCCTGGGACTGATGAAAGCCAATGAGATATTCTATAGCAAGTCACATGAAACTGTGAGCATTTTTTCTTTTTCACATTTGAAGATATTAGAAATGCATATTTCCTGGCATGTATTTGGATAATGTGGGGTTTCTTTACGTGATAATGTCTGAATTGCGTGGAATTCATTTGGATAGGTGCAACTGATGGCTTCTATCAAGAAATTGCTGGACCCCAATGGAATCCTTAACCCATATAAAGTTCTTCCTCACTCCCTCTGCTCTTACAGCTAAGTTCCCGGGACCCTTTTCCTCACTGTGGACATTCTTATCATTGCCTGTGGATAATATCTGACTAGGCCTTGTGGGGGTAATTGAAGAAAGAACACTGTTGCTCGTATTTTATGGGATAACTATGTGCCCTGTGACGCTCAGGATGCATATGTATCATGTTGAATACTTAAATCCCATTTGACACTGCTATAAATAAACAATATTTCCTCTAGGCCTATGCTGTTTTAACCCGTGCTGTAAGTGTGATTTTTCCTGAGATTAGTCTCTTTCTTTGTTTTCAAGTAAATGCATTTCTAAATGCAGTTAAAACTCTTGCATTAGATCCAGGCAGAATCCCCTAGACTGGATATACCTCATTTTTTTGTCACTCTCTTCTCCTTTTCACCTGCCTATGTCTTATAATTGTATTTGTTCGAGCCATAAAAACCTGGTACCTGTTCCTGGCATCACCTCTAAAGACTAAATGTTTGGAATTCCGAGGGGAAATGCATCATCATAGGGGAAAGTATTACACACCAATTTCTGTTTTTTCCGCTTCCCCTCTTGTTACTTCTGATTCTCAGGAACCTGGACATTAATTTCTTCAATACAGTTCTTTCTAACATTTCTGTATTGCTTCTTCTCAACATGCTTTAGACTCCTGGTCCCATTTTTTTCCCGGACGAATATATGTTTCCCAATTTAGGAAAAAGCACCTTTTTTTTTGAGAGAGAGAAGGAATCGAAGCTTCAACCTCTTCTTTTAGCTTGCAGACGCATGTGACCAGTGGCCACCAGTTCAGAATATGCACATTATTGTCAGCAATTTACCTTTTGATCATTCATTATTCCATGTGTGATGTTACAAAAGCACTTTATGCTTCTACGGTTTGGTCATTCCACGCAACCAAGTAAAGAAACATTAGACAAAAGCAGTAGGATTAAAGCAAAATCCAATTCCATCCCACTGGGACCGAGTCCTGTTAGCTTATTTTGTCAGCCGAATACATTTGGATTGAAGTCATCGATCCCCCCCCCCCTCCCTGGATTTGAACGGGAAATGAGCTTTTAGGCTAAATAATAAAAGATATAAAGAATAATTTACTTTT
>Ga0325401_1000402_pt1 | contig 30481 bp, 18 predicted proteins | sample PopdelMetagenome_FD_205666 | JGI IMG/M metagenome (GOLD analysis project Ga0325401, IMG submission 205666) | Populus deltoides microbial communities from Bellville, Georgia, United States - Xylem-PdKOR-R2 | ecosystem: Host-associated > Plants > Phyllosphere > Stem > Wood/Secondary xylem | place...
TAGTTCATGATTGGTTCTCTCATAAATCATTACCATTAAATTTACTGCTCAAGGTCCTTAAAGGGGGTTATCCTCCTTCCAACAATGAGCTTGTAATGAGGCCTTACAGCGAGGTCAGGTGGAGGCTCCAAGAACACAGGCGATGACGTTCTTGTCTAGTCTTTGGTCACTGTGCTTTTGTGGAGCACACTTTCATGCTTCCTGTTGCTCAAAAATCAGTTGAAAGACAAGGATTTGTTAGCAGATAGTAATTAGCAAGATTACTTTGATTAAGAGCATTTAATTTGGAGAGAGAGACCTCAATCTGGTCTCCGATGCAGATGGCTAGGGCATTATTTATGTACGTGATACCATACTATTGTCCATCTCTGCAGGATTGGAGGCCCTGAACATCATTGGCATATCACATGTATACATCACTCCCTCCTCCTTACATTCAAGCAAAAAACGTTGTATATCATGAATATAATCCTAAGATTTCACTTAAAATCTGCGCATGATACAGAGAAAGATGTCGTCCTGTCAATATGCCAAAGCAAAAATTTCTCCAGACCAGAGAAAACTAGTACGACAATTTTGAACACATTGAGACAACCGTTGGTTAAATTAAAATTCTTGCAATTCAAGACAAAAATTAAAGGATTATCTTTGCAGAGACGATTTTTTTTTTTTTAAAAAAAAAATTCCCATTTCAATAGTTAGACTTTATAATGGGAGGTCGCTTGCTCATTTTTTAATCCCTTTTGGCTTTGGATGCGCTATTTTCGTTATAATCTGGTGATCTTTTCGGGTAATTTAAGTACTTTTATTAGTTTTAAATTAGAAACAACAATTAATACACCATAAATTTTTAAAATGCTAGTCAGAACTTAGAAATGGATTTAAATAAAAAAAATATTTTTTCTTAAAAAACAGACTCTAAAATTACAACAATTATACGACAGGACAGCATAAATTGCAGGGGTGGGGATCAAGGAGGCTATAGCTTTTCCTTAATTTTACTAGTTAAGGTATTTTCTTGCTAGCTTTTGCATATAAAAATCAGTTTATGTTTTGGGCCAAGTATGAACATCATGAAGTCAAGTAACATCAAATTCGAACAAGCATTATTGTGAAGCAAAATGAAATGCGGATCTACAAAGGATCCAAGGCAGATATATTCTTAGTGCTTTGGAAAGACACGACAGAATTTCTGGACGTGAAAATTAACCTCCGGGCGAGTTGTATGAATCCTGAGCAACTAAAATGGTGGAACGAATACGTAACCAGGACATGTTCGCCCTACCCTCGTAAATTAAAATGCATTTCCATGATATAGTTAGATTTTTCTTCTCTCTGAATTGATTGCTTTTATGCATATGAAAAGTCGCCATAAACAAATGCTAATCTGCATGTTGAACTCAAATTGAAAACCACCCAGTCCCGATTTTACCATGCAGTTTCAGCTATTGTCCCTCCTTATTTGCTGTATAGACTTGCCGATATTGCGAGAACTAGGCGTCGTCAAGTGGGAGTCAAACATTTGTGCACTGTTGCACGGCAATTAGATCAATGTTGTCAATTCCGTTTTGGTAGGTGTTTCGTTTTTTCAATTGGAATGGAATGTTTCAGTTTCGGAGTGTTTCGACGTGCCGTTTCGGGGTTGTACTGTTCTCATATATATTTATATATATAAATTCAACAAACATAATTCAAATTCAAAATAAATTAATTATAAATTATGCAATACAAACACAATGCCAAACAAATATAATTTCAAAATTTAAAATATTTCTAAATAGTCAAGATTAAATAAATCTTTAACTTAAAGTAATTCAACTTAAACAAAATATCAAAATATTATGAAAGTAAAATTTTTAACACAAATATTTTAAATATAAAGTTAGGTCAATGTTATTAAGGCTAATGGAATCTAAAGCATCCTTTGTTTTGCTCAAATTCCTACAAAGTATAAACATAAAAAAACAACATGAATATAAACCATATATATTAGTGATAAATCTAATTTTAAAAAATTAATATCATTATTAATGAAAATAGTAATAATAATTTTCAATGTTATTATTAATATCATTGTTATAGAAAATAGTAATAAAAATGAGCTTTTTATAATTGGATGGTTTAATTAATTAAATTGAATAAGATTCAATTTGATTCAATAACTTTTCAAGAGCGGAATGGAACATGTGGAATGGAACAGGAACATTCCGGGCGGAATTTAGCCGAAAAATCCGGAACGGACCGAGATTTAAAATGAGATAAAATTTGTTCCGTTTTGTTTCGTTTTTTGAATTAGTATGGAATATTTCGGCCATTCCAAACAGAACAGAACGGAATTGACAACCTTGAATTAGACATTCTCGTGCCCTGTGTCTAAAGCAGGGCGAAAGGATCTCGCATTCATTTGGTTTTGCTCCAGGCAGTTGTTGCATAGCTCGATGCATGAACCGTAGGGGCCAGACCATTCATAACAATTGACCAATCCCCTAGAAGAAGATTTGGCTGTCCTAAAAGAAGATTTGGTTGACAACGGAAACCACCACCCACACAAAATGGTAAGTAATCATGCTGAAGGATGATTACCTCCAAAGCACACAATTATTGCTTCATATTTAGAAACTCTGAAATATCTCATCAGTCTGTTACAAATTGTTTACATAACGCTGCAGCAAGAACGATAACATTTAAGAACTATGAACAAGGCAAAGATCTTAGAATTTCTATTGACACAAATCACGTTTCATTTCCAACTGCAAATGAGCTAGAGATACCTCAACACATTAGCCACAGCATGAGCCACAGGCAGGCAAGGAACCTGGAAGTAAAGGATATCAAAATTGTGTTTAACAAAAAGTTGTAAAGCAAACACTTAAATATCCAAAAATCAATAAAATAAACTTACTATGATCAATCCCTCTAACATTGTCCAGCCCCCGGGGTGGGCCACGTGGGCCACCGCCATATGGTCCACTCCCAGGACCTCCTGGGCCACCATCCCATTTCTTGCTAGAACCAGATCCTTTTCTGTACGCATCTGTCTTTTCCATCTAAGACATGGAAGGAATAAAGAAGATCACTCTCTAGAGCTAGAAGACAAGCGCCAAAACAGGCATATTATGACAAAGCAACAAGGTAAAATCATTATATTACCGAGAACATAGTAGAAAAGAACACGCCTATGAAATTCACAATAGCCCAGAAGAAGTCAGTGATTGTTCTTAGTCGCCATATTGATCGCTGGGATTTCACAACACCTGACAACAACAGCAAGAAGAAGAAGGACGCAAACATATTGTTGTTAATCATTCATGACAATAATAATCAAAGAGAAGGAAAAGCTCCCAATCAATTTTCAATGCTCATCATGTTTGTTTCCCCTTTAAAATTCACACCAAGAAAAGAAATGTACATGTTGCCCCGATCAACCATACAGTTAGTCAACCACAGTTTTTGCTTGTTGTCACTATTTCATTCAATGTTGCCACCCAATTGCATTACAAGCCACAGGGTTATAGAGCATTTTACAAGCAATTAATTTCATCACCCAATTTTCACAAATGATAAAGTACCACATAATATTTAAGTCAAACAACACCATAAAAGAGACATGAGGACTGGATTAAGAAAAAGCACAGGACATCATCAACTTTCACACAAGACAACATGTTGTAAAAGAAGAGCATCGACATCAAAACTAATAACGGAAAGGCAGGAAAATGTTGATTGTATAAAGTTTCCAGCATAAGAGAAAATTAGAAACAGTCCCCAGAAGAATTGATTGTCTAAATGTGTAGCGACCAAGAATTAATAATGTCAGCACACAGATTTCACGTGCAAGAGAAAACACTAACGGGTAAATTTAATGTCCCATCAATTTCATCAAAACATGTACTATCTTCCACCTTAAAATGGTTTGTGATCCTCTTGAAGAACCATAAGTTGTTCGATTAGAAGCTCAAAAGATCAGATCATGGCATGATCAAGCTCCTGCGTCATTAACATCGACATAACAGATAATCTAATTAAAGAAACTCGAAGCATAATTTATGTTCATTTTTTTATGCATGAATTCATCTTAGGCACAATTAGTTCTTCACCCTGTCAATTTAAACGTTGACTTAAAAAATCAAGTCACGCTAAAACCCTAATTCATAAATTGAATGCATGGAACAAAAAATCACAAATCATATAGATAGATTCGCAAAAGAGAAAAGGGCTAGATAAAATTCACAAAAATCAAACCCTAACATTTGAGAGATTAAAATGATGAAGAAAACGTAGAGAGGAGAAAGAGAGTGCCTAACCTCGTTCGACGTAAGCCATGGGTGAGAGCGACAGGGTGTGAGAGAGCAAATTTCAAGGTTTCTTCGATCAATTTTGAGATTAATTATATCGAGGGAGCTTGAGTGTTGTAATTTTTACGCTTATATATCTTGATGGCGTCTTTCGAACAGCGACATAATTATTACACCTTCGGTTGATTTTGATTGGCTATAGCCCTGTCGAGGTGCACGTGGTGGAGTATTAGTGGTCATGATGAAATCATTGAAGTGCAGGTACAAATACGGTGCTCCGTGATATAGTAGTAGTAATAGAAAAATGAACATGGCAGCTTCAAAATCTTGATCTAACTGGATGGGCTTTAAGATTTGAACCTGTCATTTTGGTCCTACTATAATGTCTTATTTATTTATTTATTAATATATATATATATTCAGGTTAATTTATACATATTTTAATTAATTTTACAGATTTTAAAATTAATAATCATATCAATCTCTAATAATTTCAAAAAAACTCAAATTTATAATTATTAAAAAATAAATCTAAAACCTCAACTATCAAACTATCTTTAATATTATTCTACGGTAATGTTACCTTGCCATGACTCAGCTCTCTCGTAGCTTTCTATTTATCAAAAACATAGGGATAAAAGACTAAGTTAGGGATAAAACAATTTTTTTTTTCTTTTAAATGTATTTTTCATTCTCACTTTGATTGGGTGTATAAAAGTATTTACAGCTTATTTTTAACAATGGAATACCCTCATTGTCCTTAAAAGAAAACAATCAAATACTTGGTTGCCGGGGTTTTTTTTAGATTTTATATTTTTTTACACAGACCCTTTATATCATAATTAATTAAGTCTTGCTTTGGGGTTTTTTTATATTTTTCATATTCTTAGCACAATAAAATCATAAAATTACCCTTTACCTCACAATTAATTTAGGCTTGTTTCAGGGGATTTTATATATTTTCAAGTGGGTTTTTTCATTATAACCATATTGATAAAGGGGTAAAATGACCTTCACGATAATTAAAAAAAAAATTGTCATGCATGTAAGAGAGTCCGTGGCGTTTCAGCGGTGTGTGCAACATTAAATGACAGTATGAGAATGACTTCTACCGTGTTATTGGATTTCTCATGTCATCCTCTTCCACACTAGGCGGCGTGTATTAGGTTTTGATGGATAGATTGTTGCTGGAGCTCTTTTTTCCCTTTTCTTCTCTCTCTTTCATCAAGATTTGCGCATGAGTTTTAAAATTTCAAAGCAGTTTCTTGATTAGGTATATTCGCGTATCAATCTTTATTCTTTTTATTGTTTTAATTTTTATCTTTAACCATCTTGTAAGTTTTTTTTTTGTTTTTTTCAATTATGTCCTTCAATCTAGATTTTTTTTATTTTTTAATCTTTAAATTTGGTCTTGATTTTTTTTCTTGCCTATTTTGTAAACTTTCAATTGTTTTCAATTTCATCCTTTAATAAAATGTTTTAATTTGTTAATTTTTAAAATGTTTTATTTTTTCTTGCCTCTTTTGTTAATTTTTTTAATATTTGGTCCTCATTCTTTTAGTGATTTCTTTTATTTTTAATTATTTTGTCAAATTAATTTTTCTTTTCAACTTAGCCCTTCAATCTAAAATTTTCCACCCTCTCTCTCTCTCTCTCTCTTCAAATTTAATCATCATTCTTTTAATTGTTATTTTTTCTTTTGAATTATATTTTGTGATTGATTTTTTTTTCAATTTCATCTTTTGACATTTGATTTTTTTTTTAATTTTAAGTTTTATGGTTTTTTTGGTTTTGGTGCTTCCAATCAAATGACTCGGGTCATGAGTTTTATAAGCTGACATAGTTCCCAATTTTTTAAAACTTATTTTCTTTTTCGATCTCATTACTTGACATTGTTTTTTTTTTTTAAAAAAAAAAGGCTTCATGGTTTTCTTCATTTCCCTTTTTTATATGATTTTCCCGATCTCATGACTTGGCAAATGGGTTTGGCTGGTTAACTTAGGTGGGTTCGTGCCCTTTTTTTTCTTCTTTTTAGTTACTATTTTTTTCTTTTGAATCCTCTTGTGTAATTGATTTTTTTATTTTATCCTTCAATATTTAATTTTTGTGAGAATTGGCTTTCATGGTTTTTTTCATATTTGGTGCTTTCGATCGAATGGCTTGGAGTGCGAGTTTTTTAAGCTAATATGAGTTGGCATTATTTTTTTTACTTATTTTTTTTCATCTCATAATTCAACATTGTTCTTTTTAAAAAAAAAATGAGTTTCATGATTTTCTTTGTTTTCCTATCACTTTAGGGTTATCTCAATCTCATAACCTAATCTATGAGTTTGGCGAGTTGACTCGGGCAAACTCAAGCTTTTTTTTTTCCATATAATTTCTAATTTTTTAATCAATTCCATCTCATGATTCAATATTCAACATTGTTTTTTTTTTAAATTGAGTTTCATGATTTTCTTCACTGTACTTTTTTCAGGTTATCCCAATCTCATAACATGACTCGTAGGTTTGACGATTTGGCCTGAGCGGGCTCAAGTCTTTTTTAGAATTGGCTTTTTTTTTATGCTTTTGTATGTTTGATTTTTTTTTCAATTTTATCTTTCAATATTTGGTTAGTTGAAATATGGGCTTCAATGTCTTTCAAAATTTGTTGATTTTAGTCAAATAACTTGAATCACAGACTTAATGGGTTAACACAAGTTGACATTAATTTTTTCTTTTTTTCCTTTTCTTTTTTTTTCATCATTTAACATTGAATTTTTTTCTTTTTTAAAATATGCTTAAATCGGCTAAACATTAATTTTTTAACCAGGTTTTTATCTGATTTACGACAAACAAGTTACATAGCTAGTTTTTATTATACAGTGAAAGAAGGAAAATTCTATACATATAGAACTTTTATGTGATACCAGGGGTGAGCATTTTCAGTTTTGTTTGATTTGGTATTTGGTTAAAAAATCAATCAAGCCAAAATTATATTTTTTTAAATTATGAACCGAACAAACCAACCAGTTCAAATTGACTAGTTTAGCTTGGTTTTTTTCCTTTCAAAACTAGCTTGACCTATGTCAATTTAATTGGGATTCTTTTGTAAAACCTCGATCTAAAATCGATAAGTCTAGGTTAAATAAGGTAATTATTAATTGAAAAATGATAAATTAAGGAGAAAATTCTTGTGAATCGGGATGAACATCTCAGGAGATTAATTTAAATTTCAAATGAAATAAAGCAATAAACCGGTACACGAAATATTAACTAGCGACAAGTCATGTAAATTTCCTGACCGGGTAAAATAATTTTGAGGGCAGAAATTTTGTAAATTTGGGTGATATTATTTATAAAATAGTAGGAAGTTTCAAATAAATTAATGCATGACTATTTGCACGAGAAACAATGATTTTTGATATAAACATCGTGCACAATTACGTTATTTGAACCAAAAATGGTAAAAACATCTAAGTTTTATGATAATTATGAATAGGAATCTCCAACAAATTATTCTAAAACCCATAATAATTTAAGTAAATTATATGGTATGTTAAAATTGGATTTTTGGCAAAAAATTATTGATTTTCCAGTTTAATGATATTGAGTGTATCTTTCAATCCGACTATTGGATCGAACTGAAATTTCATAAAGCGTCTTATGATATATTTTCTTATCTCAAGTTAAATTTTTAGGATAATCAAAGCTTAAAAGGATAAAAAAAAAACAGTGACAAATCAGTACAACAAACCAGAATTAGAAGAGCATTAGTAAGGGTAAAATGATAATTAACTTAAATTTTAAACCTTATCTACTATGAAGCTATTGTTCATATAAAACAATAGCAAGGAAGAGAGAGGGACTATGTTCTTATTCTCTTTAAAATAAAATATCATCTTGCATGTCCTTCTATAAAGAATTATGAGAGAGATTGTGTGTGTATGTTTACAAAAAACCAAACATAAAACGTTTTAGAGAGAGAATGAGAGTCTGAAGAGTGGGAGAATAGTGAGAGGAGAGCTAAAATTTGAAAAGAATAAGATCGAATTTTGGAAAGTTTGCAAGAACATGCTCAACGAAGTTAAACTAGCAAAGGTGAAGTATTTACCCTCCATTAAATTCATTTATTTCTTGTTCTTTGGAAGGGTGAATAAAATCCGTAAAATTTTATTTTTAAGGTTCATTAGTAAATGTCAAAGGAAATTTGAGATTATGTAATTATTAAAAAGAGGTTTAGATAACATGATTAAGGTGTATTATTGAAGAAATTGAAAACCAATCGGAAAAAATAGAGCCTATAGTGGCTGACCATTGAAGGGAAATTTGAAGGACTTTGAAATTTGTTTTATTATGTTGTTTTGATGTATAAATAATGATGGAAATACTTGTGAAATTATTATGTTGTGTTGGAACCATGTTTGGTGTGTTGGGAAGTTTTAGGTATAGTTAAATTTCATGAAAAATGATGATTATTTTGGATGGCCATTAAATGCTTGATATGATAGGTGTAAGTATTGAAAATGAATGTTTATGGGTGTGTTGTTCGACCTAAGATGTTAGCAAAATTAGAGACCAAGTAATAATGAAATTTGGTTAAACTTTTAGTAATGTGTTGTAAGGATTAAATAAGTGCACGAGGGCTGTCATGACAACCATGTATGGTTGAAAAAACAAACTATTGTGACAACCTAAATGAGAGTGAAGGAGGGTAGTTATGACAGTGAAAAAGTGTGTGAAATTGAGTTATTATAAAAGCCTAATTATAAGTAAATTGAGCGCTAATCTGTTACATGAGTTTGGGCAAGTTTGGGCCACGTTATATATATAAATATGGGCCATCTTGACAACCCATATATGTGGAAAAAAAGGGGTTGTGATGATAGATCAAAAGTATGTAAATATGAGTTGTTTTGACAGCCCATATACATGGAAAAAGGAGGTTGTAATGATAACTCAAAAACATGAAAAAAAAAAAAAGGTTATCATGGTAACCTATGTGCATGTAAATATGTCCTGTTATGGCATCCCACTTGTATGAAAAAAAAATGGTTGTTTTGGCAACCCAAAAGGTGTATAAAATGGGCTATAAGGAAGCCATGTCTATGGGGATTGTTATGACAACCCTTGTGTGCATCAATGTGGGTTGCTATGACAGCCATGAATGCGTGTATATGTAAATGGTGATGACAATTGTGAATATGTATGAATATGGGTTGTTATGATCAAAAGAAATCAAGTGTGCGTTATAGATGTTAAATCAATATAGTTGTGTATTAAATGATTTTATAAATGGTGCTGGAAATTATATAGACATATACTATAAAGATGAATATATATTGAGATTCAGACTAAAATCATGATGGAATTAATTTGTAATATATAAATGTTTGCTAGTGTGATTAAGGAGGATATATATGTGAAATATCTATGAAATAGATGGGTTGAATTGGTATTTATCATGTGTTAAAGGAAATGCTAGACATTGAAAATTATTGATCAAAATGTTAGGATATTAAATTTGATTCTAAAGTGAATAAGAAATATATACAACCCCGGCAAGCCATAAATGGTGTAATATTTGTTAAAATTAAAAAGTGATATTGTTGAGTTATAAATGACAGAATAATTATTGATATGAACTAACAAAACTAGTTGGTCGAAAGTAACATAATAAATACTGGATATGAATGAATATGATTAAAGAACAAAATAATATATTCATGAAAGTTTATTTCAATCATGAATGATGATCTGAGTGATTATATGAGTTTTAACATTGATATGAGATACTCATTGGAATTCAGGAGGGACTTTGAAAGTAGAAACTTGAAGCAGGAAGATCATGTCTCCATGTAAATACCAAGTAGGTGCTCGACACTTCATCTTTATTTAAGTTTAATATAATTTATTTATGAAATCTAGAATTGTTATGTTATGATGTAATTATAAAATGGATTGGATATGATGGGATTGTGTACCATTGAAATTGCAAAGTTGATTTGGATATGATGACATTATATATTGATAAATTTGTGAATTTAGATTGAACACAACAGGATAACGTATATAGATGAAATGAGCATGGTAAATGTTTGGAATGAAATGAGATGATGTGTCAAAAATGTTATGAAATAGTTAAATTAAATATGTGAAAGGTATGGAACGATACTTAGTGGTCGAAGTGTCGATAACTAAGGATATAACATGGAGCGATACTTAGTGACCAAAATATCAGTAACTAAGGATATAATGTGAATTGATACTTAGTGACCATAATGTCAATAACTAATTATTTAATGTGAATTGATATTTAGTGACTATAGTGTCGGTAACTAAATATTTGTTATGGATTAATATTTAGTGATCAAAATATTGGTGATTAAGGATATGATATGAAATGATACATAGCGACTATAAAATTTGTAGCTATGAATATGGCATAAATTGATATTTAGTAATAGAAAAGATGGTGACTGAGAAAAAAGAATGATTTGACACTAATAGTCAGAAGAACAAGGATTAAGGTAATGAACTATAAAATTTAATGATTAAAAGGGTAGATAACTAAGAAATTGAAGTATTGTTTGGTTAGTCTTAAGATATTTATATGAGTGACAAATATGAATTTAGACATCCTGAGAAATGTTTTTATGAAGGGTATTAATGTAATAAAAATGAACATGATACATTGAAAGTTAAATATGCATGGATGTCATGAATTGATCGTGTCAAGTAATGATATGACCATGCTAATATTAGATCAAATGAGTGTTATGCCTTGAAAAATCTTATTACTTAATAGTTGAAAGAATATGAACTAAGGAGCAGATGTGATTGATATATAGCAGCCAAAAGATTAATAACTAAGAAAGTGATATTTAATAGGAAGAATGGGAATGAAATATGCTAAATGTATAATTTAGATAAAAATGATCGAAAATAATGTGAAGTTCATTCATGATGTTTTCAAATATATATTATTCTGGTTAGTTATAAAATTATTGAGTTAATAAAATTAAGAATTATATGTGTTTGTAGGTATTACATATTTGTCGTTGCAATTCCAAAAATCATTAATCATATTTTCTTTTATCGTACTTAGGTATAAATTGATAAATTTATTGTGTAATTTTACAAGTATATTTATTATATATAATTACATCAAATGAAGTGTGGATTGTATATGATAAAAAGAATAATTCATGTAAGAATGTGAAATTAGTTGAATATTATAGAAGTCTTGAAATTCTAAATAAATTATTGGGCATATTGGCTTATATAACACGCCAAAAGTTACTCATGACTTTAAGGTGGTGGGTTGTGATGTTTGAATTATGAGTGTTGTCATTATAGATACTATAAGGTGGAACGGAAATTTAAGTAAAGTTTTTATTTAAAAAAAAATCTATCGAATTCTTGTTTAAAAAGAAAAACGAAGACATGAATGATTAGACAATGCATATTAAGATTAGAAATGAAAGAAAAAAAAATTAAAGAACTAAAAAGGAAAAATTAACCAAGCAATTCCACGTCATGGTATTGTTGTAAGCGCAAACACCAGTTTTGAGCAGGTTCTTAATTGAAAAAAATGCTTCTTTTTGTAGAAATTAAAAAAAAAAAGCAACCTTTTGTGTTCTATTTGTTATCCTGCATTATAAAACGCCATTAAAAACTCTGCCTTTAGGGCTCTAACATTTGATCCATGTCAAGTTCTGGTGGTGCTACTGTTGGGTGTTACCTTGACAAAACCAAACGTTAATGATCTTAAACTTTTTACTATATCTATAGGTTGGTGGCATGCAAATATTCCTTGGTCACATTACACATGTTGGTTTGGTGGAATGTATTACACAATGATATGGACAACGAGCATTGGCTTTCTTTTGAGCTTGATTTTGAGTCATGAAATTCAATCATGCAGTTGCTTTTCTTTGCCTGAAATTCTTTTTTTTTAAATACAATTGTGTTGATGGACTTGACCCTTCTTTTGTTATGTGGAGTTTTTCATTACCACTTATTGTGTGAAAAAATATGTTGGGTGCCCTCGACTTGGTCCTAAGAGTGCGTTTTTCAAGAACAAACGCACTCTTAGGACCAAGCTGTGGCCCATGAATCGATGACAATGACTTCAATTTAACCCTTATAAATGATGCAAAGCCATTACAAAAGCTTATATCTTTGTGCATGGAAAGTATTTCGATTGTCCTTTTTTTCTCACCTTTTCTTCCCTAGAGAAACAACTTTCGTGATCGCGCGCGGCTATTACCATACATTAAAAGCAAACAACTTGATTATACAAAGCTTGAAACATTTCCTATGTTATGACATTAAAAGCAAACAACTTGATTATACAAAGCTTGAAACATTTCCTATGTTATGACGCAATGTGATATTGTTATATTTTTCATTCAGATGAGGAATTATTTACAATTTCTAATATTTTATCTAGATAATTGACTCGCGTTATGATACGACAAGTTTTTTTTTCCAAGCAATAAATCTAAGTTAGGATCAATTAAATTATGCATGCATGTAATGAATTCACTTGAGAGTTGTGCATCCTAATAAATAAATAAATAACATTAATAATAACTAAAAAAAATAAGGGACAAATGTTGATCAAGATTTTAAATCTTGCAAAATAAGACATTTATCACGTTTTGTTTGCTAAATTTGATTATTGAAATATGCTTTAAATTAAATCAAATAATGATAGAAATAGACATGTATATTAAATTGATTTAATGAAATAAAAAGGGGGAATATTATACAATGCTGGACATATTAGAAATATAATAATTTAGATATAAAATTTTTTTTGAAAAAAAAACTCATCTATACAAAAGCTCAATAAAAAAAAAGTTTAAACATAAAAATCCCTTTAGAAATCAGATGTATAACATAAAAAAATACCAAGAGAAGCTCTAAACAAAGTTAAAGATCCATTCTAGGCTTGCTAACATTCTAGGCTTCATTTCATTAATGGTTCTTTTATTTAGCTATGGTGAAATACCTGTCAAAATCCACAAACTCCCTCCATCCATACATGCTCTGTCATATCTTTGAAAGATCAAATCAAAGAGAACTGAAGAACAATCAAAGAAATTCTTTACATGGATCCATATGAGCATAAAGTTTCTCCTTTGTTTTCTTATGCTTTCTTTATTATTGGCTCATCAACACAATTACTATATTGTTTCATGAGTTTTAAAATAATTACAACTAATTGTTTGATTTTTTCCCTCCGTAAATACAGAATATATATGTGCTTCACGTGCAAAGTTTTTATAATTGATTATCATCTTAACAAGGGCTGGTGGTATAAGAGCTGCCTAAATTACAATAAGACACTCTCTAGAACCAGCGACAACCTTAAATGTATTGAACATGGCTTGCCAAGCTCCACGCCTATACCATGGTTAGACCATAACACATGCCACTTTTTGTTTTTTTTTCTCTAAACAATTTTAATTTACATTATCCTTTGTTTAATGTTTTGTTCTTGGGCACTCATTAACTTTTGGTTTTTGAACTTTATGTTTAGAGTTAATTGCATTGTGACTGATGGGAAGGATATCACAAACTTCCTATTATCTGGCAAACCTTCTGAAAAGTTTTTCAAGGCCTCAACTCATCACTTTCTCTATGACAAGAATTTCACGGATCCCTATGTTGTTCCACCGCAAATGCTTGAGGTCCTTAACAAACTCAAGATTTTCCAACTGCGTTCCAAGGCCTATAGATCTGCTCTCAATAAATGTGACATTTATGATAGGAATGTCTTTGATGATTTCTCAAAAGAGACACTCATCAAATTAACTAGGCAGGCTGAGATAAAGCCCTCAAATACTTAAACACCTATAACAACAACAGATACAACTTCTATGACCCCTCCAACACCTATCACAACAACTCCATTGAATGCTAACCTGCCTCAGATTACCTCAAATTCTTTCTCCCAGCATCACGTCAGGTCAAATGATTCAAGAAATCTTAATTTCCCCCTCGAACAAGCAGGGTTTTGTGTAATCTTGAGGGTAGCTCAATTGCTTAGGTCTTGGATTTGCTTCCCAATAGTCACGAGTTTGAGTCCTTTTAGGACTACTAGAGATTTACATGGTCGTTAAATTCAGAGCTCATAGAATTAATCGAGATGTATGCAAGCTAATCCGAACACCCACGTTAATGGTAAAAAAAAAAGAGAGCTTTGGTGTTAGTTGATCCACCCACCCAGGATATGTATGAATGCTTTTCTTACTTAACCCACGGTCAATCATCAACCAAAATGTTTAAGCATGCTTTCTAAGTTTCTAAGTCTTGACAAAAAAATATTTAGCACTATTTGTTCTTACTCGCTCTCAATCCCTTCAAGTCTAAACAATAGTACTTGACACATCTCATGACTTTCTTGATGGAACTCCAGTCATCTTTCGTTGTTTACATTCATGATTTTGAATTATCCATCTTTAATATTTAGAAAACATTTGGAATGTCTTATTTTAAATTGGTCTCATGAACTTTTGCTTATCATAATTGCTTGTAACATAAGGATTTGAAACTCCCTTACAACTAATTAAATTTTTTTATGTAGTCTTTCACATCTACAAAGCTGATGACCATATTTTGTTATTTAAATACGCAACATACACAATGTTACAGAAGATGAAGACATTTCAAAAAAGAATGGCTCCACACAAGATAACACTCCAGCAGAAGCGATTTCTAAGAAATAACGACTCACTTCTTCTACATCTACTGAGGTAATGCTCTTGATTTTGTTTGCACGTTCTTATGTTTATGACCAACTATCTTGTCCATTTTGTTGCTTTTACCCTTCATGTATATCGGTAGTCATATGATACTACTGGATTGTCTTCTTCTTTTATTATGTATCGAACACAATTTTCAATAATCTCTTGTATTAGCCTAACAATTTAAGCCACCACGACCCTTTTTTTTGTTTTACCCATTTTCAAGCTCTCCTTCACTCAAACTGTTTATAGATATATGACCACTTACATTCATGTACATAATGACTTTATTTTTGTTGTAGGGCCGTGAGAGCTCAAGAAAACAACGTTTTGTGTCTTAGTTAATTCTCAAATTAAAAAATGCTTTATAATATTAATATTGTCGTGAGCTGCTTTGTTTACATGGACTTGCCGCTTTATATGAAGAAAATTTAAATATTTAGTTTATTTTTATGCTTTATACATTTGCTGAGAATAATTCTTCATGCCCGCAGAGCAAGGGCAACAAAGCTAGTAAATAGTACTATATTGAGGCCATCCATACATATATAATATTTTTCATGCATGCACGATATCCCGTGGTAAAAAGAGACAGGGAAGCGAAGAGAAAGGAAAAGAACATAAAGAAAGTGAAGGGGCTGGCGGGGTTACGGGCTTAAGGGGAGTAGACTAAGGAATCGATGGTCGACGCCATTTGTCTCATCCGACCAATAATCACGTCCCCTTTTTCCTTTTTAACTTCCCACACTGACCTCTTACCCTATCATCTCTTTCCCCTTTCTTTCTTTCTTTATTTTCTTTTTAATTTTATGTCTCATTATCATCGGTTCTTCCGTGATATTTTTTAACAATCGGAAGGTGCCTTGGTTTCAAGATTTTCCTTATCTGTCACCTCATTGTTTTTTGATTAATTGTTTAGTCTTTTAATTATAAAGTGAGGAATTGTGAGAAGTTTGAGTGAGTATTCGGCAATGATGGTGGTTGAGGGGGGTGAGGATAGTGTTGATAAGGAAAAGAAGAAGAATAGGCGCCGATCTAATTGCCGATCCAAACAGAACCCTCCCAATCCAGGTAATCCTATCTTATAAGTACTATCGTGTTTGTCTTTTGTGGTTGTTGAGGAAAGTACAGTGGATTAGCTGTTGTAAGATTTGAGCTAAACTGTAAAAAAGAACAACAAAAAAGAGAGAAAGAAAGATTAGTGATTTTGGAATTTTTGTTATCTTTGCTTTTGTATTCTTGTTTTTGACAGTTTGTCCGCTAAGGGTATTTGTATTCCCTTTTAGTGACAACTAAGAATTTTGTGAATAGAATAGTGTTCAATTAATTATTTTTTTTTAATTTTTAAATGAATCAACCATCTTCCTCTTCTACTCGATTGATGCTGTGATGAAAAGTAAATAAATCATCTGGAGTACACTAGCATGGTTTACTGTCTGTGCCTAGACTGTATAATAATTCTGGTATTCTTTCAAAACAATTCTGATGATATGGTTTCTATTTTTAATTGTCACGAGAGCAGCTTTTAGTCAACCAAATGAACCACGTGGGGAATCATCACTGTCTGTTGGAAATGGTGGCAAAACAAAATGTTCGAGGCAGCTGGAATTAGATGTAAATCCCATCAGGGTGCATGGACCAACCACAGCATCGGGTATTGTATATAGTTCTATGCCAACTATGCATGCAAACGAACAACTAGAAGACCTGGTGCCATTTGATTGTGGTGGATCAATGCTGGCTAAGCCATGTCCAGAATCAATTATTGGTGGAGGTCTCAACGGAAAATCGCTTCCTTTTCACTAGTTTGAGGGTCAAGCTCAGAGTAAAATTTTTGCTCCATACTGGTCCATGGAGACTATTAATGAGGCGTTGGAGGTTTGTTTGATATTTAATGCAATAATATTGTTGTCTAAACTAACATAGCTTTTCCTGAATTTTTGTTTGCTCACTTGTGTTTGCTATTTTAAATTCTTGGCAAAAAAATGATGTATTTAAAGTGTTATTTTTGTAAATGCTCACAATCGACTTGAGGTTTGTTTTATGCCTATTTGCAAGTGTTCTTTCAATTTTCCCTAATAACTTTTTATTCTTAGCCATTTTCATATGCTGTTTTCTATTGATAGGCATACTGCAAAATTGAGGGAGTTCCTACAAATCTTCTTATCAGTGGAATTGCTGCACAGAACAGGGCTGTAAGTTTGAGCTTCTCCATTTTTTTTCATATTATTTGTTGGTTGGTAAATTCTCACCGAGTAGTTAGAAAATGACCAAGATGCATTTCAAACAAGATGCCTGATCTACTTATCTAAATAGCTAAAAGAATCTTTGACAACATATGGTAGCTAGATTTCACTCTTTTGGTATTGAGTGAAACTTTTTCATGTACAGGTGGAAGGTGATGTTGTGGTCATCGAGGTTGATCCTTTGTCATTCTGGACCAAGATGAAAGGGTCAAATGAGCCATCAAACAATCTTTCCACAGCAGAGGATAGCAATTTACATCTCGAAGCCAATGGAAAAGCTGGTGGTAGTCGCCAAGGTAAAAGTAAACTGAACATGGATTGTAAGTATGCTCATTTTGGAAATTCCTTGGTTCCTCATAAGGGGTTTTATTATGGGTATAGTTCATGTGCTGGTGAAGATGTTCATGATGAACTGAATGGGCCAGTGGGTTATAATTATGCTAATGGTTATCACCAGTCTCCTTCAGATTCTTCACATGTTGCTCATTCTATGGGGCAGAGTGAAGTTTTGAATGGTGTGGGGAGGATGTGTTCTATGATTAGTTCATACCCGTCGAAACGACCAACATGTAGAGTTGTTGCTATAATTGAAAAATCTCCTCGTCGAGATGCTATTATTGGCTTTCTCAATGTTAAGCAGTGGTTTTACTACAAGGAAGGTTGTAAAAAAGATGCAAAAAAGAACAAGAGCTTGCTATCAATTTCAAACTGCGAATACATTGAGATTATGCCTGCTGACCCAAGATTCCCAAAACTGATGGTCGTTGTGAGCAGTTTACCTAACTGCATCAAGAAAAGATTGGAGGATGAAGATGAAACAGTTGAAATGGAATTGGTAGCTGCACAGATTGATAAATGGAGTGATGAAAATCCCTTTCCAGAAGCCCATGTCTCATATATTTTTGGACGGGGTAGTGAAATGGAGTCGCAAATCAATGCTATTTTACATGAAAATGCAGTTTGTTGTTCTGAATTTTCTCCCGAATCACTTTCCTGTCTTCCAAGCAATACATGGGAGGTGCCAGAAGAAGAATTCCAAAACAGAAGAGATCTTAGGAATTTGTGCATATTTACCATCGACCCTTCTATTGCTACTGATTTAGATGATGTTCTCTCAGTTCAAAGGTTACCCAATGGCCTTGTCAGAGTGTGTGTCCACATTACTGATGTGTCATATTTTGTTTTACCTGACACAGCCTTAGACAAAGAAGCTCAGATTCGATCAACCAGTGTTTATATGTCGCAGCGCAAAATACCAATGTTGCCTTCATTGCTTTCTAAGGACGTAGGTTCTCTTAACCCTGGTGTTGATAGGCTCGCATTTTCTATCTTCTGGAACTTGAACAGTTCTGGGAATGTTGTAGATCGCTGGATTGGTCGCACTGTGATACGATCTTGTTGCAAGCTTTCATATGAACACGCTCGGGAGATTTTTGATGGGATGATTGATGCAGAAACTCACAACAACTTCAGGGACCTTCCCCAGTTGCACGGTCATTTTGAATGGGCAGATGTAATTGGATCTATTAAGTGTCTTCATGAAATTTCAAAGACTTTAAGGGAAAAGAGGTTTGATGATGGGGCTCTACAGCTTGAAAGTTGTAAAATTGTCTTTTCGTTTGATAAACATGGAGTTCCATATGATAACACACTTTGTGGGCGAAAAGACTCAAATTTTCTCGTTGAGGAGTTTATGCTTCTGGCGAACAGGACCGCTGCTGAAATCATATCTCGAGCTTTTCCAGATAATGCATTGCTGCGGAGGCACCCTGAACCTAATATACAGAAACTTAAAGAGTTTGAAGCTTTTTGTTGCAAGCATGGTTTAGAATTGGACACTTCTTCTGGTAACTTCCGCCGGTCATTAGAGCACATCAAAGAAAAGCTCAAGGATGACTCTGTGCTATTTAATATTCTTATCAACTATGCTTCAAGGCCAATGCAGTTGGCGACCTACTTTTGTAGTGGTGATTTGAAAGATAATATGAATGATTGGGGTCATTATGCACTGGCTGTTCCTCTCTACACGCATTTTACTTCACCACTGCGCCGATATCCTGATATTGTTGTCCATCGAACACTGGCTGCAGCAATAGAAGCTGAACAATTGTATATGATGAATAGAAGAATGTCTCATAAAGTGAGGCCGGGTGAAGAAGTGACAAGATGCTTCACTGGTATTTGTTTTCTTAAAGATGCTGCAGGATCCTCAGAAGGCAGGGAAGCATTATCAGCTGCAGCATTAAAACATAGAACTCCCTGCACAAAATTACTCACAGATGTTGCAGCTTATAGCAATGAGAGAAAGCTGGTTAGCAGGCATGTCAAGGATGCCTGTGATAAGCTCTACATGTGGGTTTCAGTGAAGAGAAAGGAGGTAAGTTTTCTCCCTTTATCTGGACCTGAATGTTCAGTTCTCTCATCCTATAATATGCTTTTGCATCCTGTTTCTTTAAGTTATAAAATTTGTTGAACTTACATAACACAGAATAGGATGATAAATTTGATGAAACAAATTTTAGATGAGGTAGTTTTTGTTAGTGATTGGCCATTAAATGGTTAACATGCTCTGGATTCTATTCAATTACCATGTGTTTGTTTACATATATGGCCAGGAATCCATTTCCTTCCTTCTTATGTCCTACAGGTTTTATTGTCTGATGCCAGAGTTTTGGGTCTTGGTCCAAGGTTTATGTCCATTTATATCCACAAACTAGCTGTGAGTATATCTACCTATATATTATCCACAGTTTTGACTAGATTGCATAATGGTCTCTTATTTTCAACCACACATGCTTTCAGTTTGAAAGACGTATATATTATGATTAAGTTGAAGGCCTCACAGTGGAATGGCTTGAAGCTACATCGACACTGGTGCTAAGTATACATGCCTCCAAATGCTCTGCCAGGAGAGCAGGCCCTGGGTATTACAGGGCACTCGATGAGGTTGCATGGGTCATAAATCCTTGTGATCATAACATGGAACCTGACATGGAGAGTACCCAGGGATGTCATGCAGCCCAGCATTCTGATCCCATTTTGAAATCTGAAATTGATCCTTTTGTTTTCCCTCTCACAGTGCGTCTCCTCTCAACAATCCCTGTTGCACTTCATGCCACTGGTGGGGATGATGATGGGCCCCGTAATATTGGGGCACGGCTATTCATGAGCTCATATTTTACATAGACTCTGTTTCATGAGCTGGTATTTGAGTGGCGGATGAAGTTTTTCAACTCAATGAATCCTACAGAAATGAAGGTGACAGAGCTTTACAAGGGATCACAAGGGATCTCTTGTAGATAAGAACTTTAGTGTATAGTTTTAGATTAAAAAAGAAGCAAAATCCGTGGTTTTTTCAGAATCACTGATTTTTAATGGGTGTTTTTTTCTTCTTCAACCTTTTGATGCTAAAGCATCCAGTGGAAGGTGCAGATGATAGCGGGTTCCTTGCTGTGGGAGTTCTAGCTAAGGTGGCTGTTTTTATCAAAAGCTGCTTGATAGTGGAATCGACCCTTGTTTTTGGAGTTCAGTTCCATCCGACATAATGTGGTGGCTCATATCTGCTGATTTGGAGCCAATTTCTTGCATTACTAGTTAGGTAAAAAAAAAATCGGGAGGAGAACTGCCAAGTTAGATCTCAAGCATATCTGAATCTTGTTGCGGCCAAAACATAAAGTTATTTTGGATCCTTTCAAGTCTAGCATTGAGTTAGTCTTGGGCCAGGCTATATAGAATCCATGGTTATTTAAGTCGTGTACATAGCAGAATTAAAGTTTATTTTTGGATCATATAATTAATAATTTGTTTGTAATTTGTAAATAAAAATAAATATAAAATTAAGTGAAATTTGATAAAATTATTATTACAATATATTTGGTAAAATTAGTAAATGATGTAACCTTTTTTTTCAAATCCATCAATTATTTTATTAATTACAATAAAATATACTCTTATAAATTTTACTGAAAATAATAATATTTATAATACAAATTATAATATTTTTAGTATTAATTATTATAAAAATAATATTATTTATAACTCCAAAAATAATAATATTTTTGAGATTAATACTATTAATTATACTAAAAAAATATTAAGAAAAAATATAATAATAATTTTAATATTAATTATACCAAAAAAATAATATTAAGAGAACAAAAAATAATAGTTTTGAGATCAACACTATTAATTAGACTAAAAAAATAATAATATTTTTAACACCAATAGTATCAATTATACCCAAAAAAATATTAAGAAAAAATATAATAATTCTTTTAATATTAATTATACAAAAAAATAAAATCAACAAAACAAATAATAATATTTTTACTATTAATACTCTAAAAATTAATTATACCAAAAAAAGAATATTAAGAAAATTAATAATAATATTTTTAATATTAATACTTATAATTATACTAAAAGTGTAGGCAGCCCAAGCACCACGTGGCGCTTTGTTTGCCGCGGTTAGCACGCAATGCTATTTTGGGTCCTACCCTGCCAGGTTCAAGGCTAGCCTTGGGCCCTGCCTGGCAATGCCCAAGCCAAAGTGTCACCTGACGCTTGGATTGCAGCGTAGAGGAAGCAGGCCAAGCGCCACGTGGCGCTTGACCTGTCCACCATCAGGAGGGAACTCAATCGTCACGTGTCTCAATGTGGTTTTTTTTCATAGTAATAGCAGTTTTTTAAAATTTATTAATGATGATAATAATACTTATACTCTTATAAATTTTAATGAAAATAAGAATATTTATAATACAAATAATAATATTTTTAGTAGCAATAATATAAATTATTATAAAAATGATATTATTTATAACACCAAATATAATAAAATTTTAGAGACTAATACTATTAATTAGACTAAAAAATAATATTAATAGAACAAATAATAATAGTTTTGAGATCAATACTACTAATTAGACTAAAAAATAATAATATTTTTAATACCAACACTATCAATTATACTAAAAAATATATTAAGAAATAATATAATAATTCTTTTAATATTAATTATACTAAAAAAATAATATCAACAAACAAACAATAATATTTTTACCATTAATACTCTAAACATGAATTATACTAAAAACATATATATTTTTCATGCAATTATATTAAAAGTATAGGCAGCCCAAGCACCAGGTAGCGCTCGGAGTGCACCCAAGAGAAAGGAAAGCAAGTGTCACGCGGCGCTTGGGCGGTCTGCTTGTGGGAATGGTAGCAAGCGCCACGTGGTGCTCGGAGTGCACCCAGAGAAAGGAAAGCAAGTGTCACGCGGTGCTTGGGCGGTCTGCTTGTGGGCAAGGTAGCAAGCGCCGCGTGCGCTCTTGGTCTGTCCCAGCGCCCAAGGCCGGGCATACCAAGCACCAGGTGGCGACTCGCTTGGCGCCTTGGTCTGCCCCCAGCCCCAAGGCCCAACAGACCGAGAGCTAGTGGGCTTGCCTCCAGGCTGGCACTCCTGCCTTCCAGCTCAACCACACCCCGGCCAAATAATGCGGTCTATAGTAAAAGCTCTCATAGTCCATAGTGAAAGCACTCACAATGCATCCACAGTACAATTCACAGTAAATTCACTCATAATGAATAGTATTCTGTGTTACAGTAAAACACTGATTAGTTTTAATTATAGATAATTTTCAAATTTGTAGTGTGTTCTAATGCAGCCCATAGCCTTTTATTTTGGGTTAGCAGGTTCTTAGCTTTTTAGTACAGTGTTCAATAATAAATGTACGAGTATGGACTGGGAGAAGATAATACTATTCTTTTTCACATTTGAATAAAATGGCTCTTTTCTTTTAGTGAGATGTGTGTGTGAGAGAGAGCTATTTCTTTCGTTTCACTTGTTCTTTGCGAAAGTTTAGATGAAATGAATCAATTACGGGATACAGTATGCTCTTGGTTTTCTTGTTATAATTGTGCAATTTTTCTTTTAGTTATTACTATATTTTTAGGTATTGCTATGCTATGAATGTAAAAAAAATAAAATTAAGCATTGCTAATATTTTTTCTAGTAAAAATAAAATTTAAATCATATAAGGATTGACTCAATATAATTTGGTTGACTTAATAAGTTTAAAGATAACCTGAATTACCGATAAAAATATAGTTTAACTCAAAATAAATATTTAATATGAGATTTTTTTTTTATAATATCAAAATTGAAACATAGCGTGTCACAATTTAGAAACATAAACATGTCACCCATCACTAGAACCTATGACCTCATGCTTATTATATGTGTTAACGGTTAGAGCAACGACTTAGATTTGTTAAAAAAAAATGATTAAAATAATATATCAATGTGTTTTATTGCTTATATGAACAGTAAAACACTATATAAAATCCCAATTCTTTTATTGTTATAGGTTAATCTTGTGTGTGAGGTTGGTCTCCCTCGTATTTGTCCCAAAATTAGTTTTTGTGTAATTGGTTTGCACTTTTTTGTGAGTTACATCAAAATTAAAATATGTAAATGTTGTTGATGTATTTTTTATTCATAAGTAAATTCTTGATTATGAAATCAAAATTTAATGTAAAAGAAATAACTTTTTTTAAAATATTGAAATGACCATATCTTTAATTGACCCGTGTCAATTCAAGTTAATTTTCCAAACCCTATATGACTTGGATTATGAACGTGACTAGACTTAATAATAATATTTTTTTAAAATAATTTTATTTAATTATATAATAATAAAAATATATGTTATCAGGAAAACAATAGTATAAATTTTCTAAAAAGTAATGATGGTTGCAAAAGAGAAAAATTGCTAATATTATAAAAAGACTAAAACATAAAGTAAAATTAAATGATATTTGATAAAAAAAAATATATTCTCATTTACTAATTTAATACATTTATAATATTCTAAATTAACTAATTTTAAAAATTAAATTTAAATTAAAAAAAATAGTTAGGCAATCGGCATAGCTTGAATTAAAAAACTTAGATGTGAATAGGCTTAGAAGCCCATACTTCATTTGATTTTTTTTATTTTCTTATTGTTTTGTTTTTTTTTAAAAAATTAGTTGATATATTGCCTGAAGTTGTAGATGACTTGTTGCCTGCTAGGCTGTTGCATAAAATCTGGTTGCCACCGTGGTTGTCGGAAAATAAAAAGGGTTTGGCCTAAAAAACTATTTCCATCTATTTTTACCCAAAAACATATTAAAAGCATCATAAAAACCTCACCCACCAATTTTAAAACATCCCAAAATCACTAGAACAAACAAAAAGCAACTAAATAAAAAAGAAATCTAAATAGACTGCAATATAATTTTTCCAGGCATGCTTATAGGAAGTAATTATAACAATTAAACTCTTCTTGTTAAATAGAACCCTTTAATACAAAATTGATCATTTTTGTTGTGAGTTTGTAATCAATCGACAACCTTCTCTCCTCTGTTTTTTTTTTCCATGACTTTTTTCTATTTTTTTTCAAATTCAAAGATTGAAAAAGAAATAAAATAAAATTTTAACCCAAAATAAAAATTATAAAAACTTTAAGATTAATCATGTATTTTTTTTGTGTGTGTTTATATTATGGTCCTCTCACTTTTAGTTTTGTTTTTCTGCTATAATTTTAAATTTTATATTAGGCCACAAAATGATTAAATAAATAAATAAAAATTCTAAGAACAAAATTAAATTAAAAATATTTTTTTTAAGAAAGAGGGAAGGTGTGAACAGTGTAATATTTGAGAGAGAAAAAAAAATCTCGTGCGAGTAATAACTAAGAGGGACGACATGCAACTAAATGTGATCAACCTTTTACTATGGATTATATTGTGAAAATCCACAGTGAGACGGATGCCTTTTTATTTTTGATTTTTTCTTTTTAATTAATTTTTTTTAAATTTATTTAGTTAATATTAAATTTTTTTCTATTTAGTTATCACACTCTTATGAAATGGATCCCAGATTTGACGGGTTAACCTAATTGATTCAATTTTTTTCTGTCTTAATTAGTTTTTTCTTCCAATTTTATATTTTAATATTGATTTTATTGAAAATTAAACTTCATGATTTGTTTTGTACTTTTCATTAGATTATCATGATCTTATGAGGGGATTTTACTGTATCCCTCCTTGCAAAGCACTATTCATTAGAATAGTGCTTTGCTTTGTTTTTTTTTTCCTTTTCAATTAATCTATTTTTGTTTAATTTTATTTTTTAATATTAAATTTTTTTCTATTTAGTTATCATACGACCTTGCAGCTAGATCCACATCTAAGGCTCTTAGGTCTGATGTTGCAGCCAGACCTAAAGCTTTTGGGCCTAACGTTGCAACCAGACTCACTTAAACTTGGGTCATGCAAGTTCAATATTATTATTAGTATTAAAAATATTAGTATTAGTATTATAAATATTATTATTTTTATTATAACGAATATTGCTAATATAATAATTAATAAATTTGAAAAACAAATGTTATTAATACTGAAAAACAACCATAGATCTGATTTGAATAGTAAAATTAAAAATTATAAGAACTTGAGTTAGACATGTTTAATATTATTATTAATATTATTATTGTCATTATTATTAATATAATTATTAATAAATTTGAAAAAAATACTATTATTGTTGAAAAAAATCATAAATTTGATTTGAAAGGTAAAATTTAAAATTGTTGTTGTTATTGTTGTCATCGTTGTTATTCTTATTATTATTATAATTATTAGTGTTATTTTTATTCTTAATATTGTTATTATTTTTATTATTACTAAATTTGAAAAAAAATATTATTACTATTGAAAAAATCATAAATTTTATTTAAAGGATTAAAAACTATAAAAACTTGAGTCAAACAAATTTAATATTATTATTAATATTATTAATATTTTTATTTTTATTATTATTAGAGAACCAGACCCCAGAAACTTGGGTCTGGCTGGGGTGTCAGACCCAAGTTTATAATCATTGATATTATTATTATTATTATTATTATTATTATTATTATCAATAATAATTTTTTTAAAAAATTATTATTATTATCAAAGAAAAACTATAAATTTGATTTCAAAAAATAAAAATTATAAAAACTTGAATGAAATAAATTTAATATTATTATTAATATTAAAATATTATTATTTATATTATAAATATTACTATTAATATTATAATTAATATTATAAATATTATTTTTAAATCAATCATCACAGCCAAACACAATACTCTTATATTTAACTTTACAAATAAACATAACTTTCGAATCTTTATTTTTTTTATATTTTTTGTACCAAAAAGTCCAAACTATTTTTAGAAGCAAGCTGCCCAAAAGAGCAGAAAACTCCCAGGAGCCCTAAATGAAATCGAGAGCGCGCCAAAAGTTGTCCTGGTCGGAGGTAAACAATCAATCTGGTTCATTGATTGTTCTATGAGACATGACGTCTGCAATCGGATGGTACGGGCCGTTAGTTGATCTCTGCAAAACCGATCATCACATCGGCGATATCGTTCAGCTTCTCGTCTTTGTTCACCGCTCCACTCCCGTTCAGGTATTACCTTACATTTCCTTTTATTAATTATAAATGTCCGCCTCCTTACATTATTGGTTTCTGGTTTCGAATCATGCAGTACAAATTATCAAAAGGTGGAGAAGTAATCAGGACAGACATTCAGGTTGGTGATGATACGCTGCCATTTTTCTCCGTCTCGTTGTGGAAAAAGCAGATGGGAACCATGGTTGTTGCCGGTGATATCTTACTGTTGCAAAGTAAGCAAGGACATCCTTTTTTTGCAATTTGCTTCAATTTTCATAATATATACAAGATTAATTGGGGATTGTGTTTCTGCTTTATTGATTCTTTATCGATGGGAAATTTCATTCATATCTTTGGAATTTCGTTCCATATTCCGATAAAGTATCAATGTTTGGAATTTCTGATTCGCTCATTTCTTAAACTTGTAGCGGTGATAATCACATAAATTGTTGATTTTTGCTATTTGTTATAATCTTTGGGATAATTCAGATGTGAAGATCACTAAATTTGGACATGCCGTTGAGGCCAGAACGGTCGAGTGGTCATCATTAGTAAGTTTAGTCCATCCTTATGGATCACTTCTCTCAAAAGGTACTTCATTTTGCTTCGCTTTTCTGCTTGGAAGTGTTAACCCTGCACTCTGCCCCGGATATTTGGAATGGAATCTTGGAGTCATAATTTGGACTTTCAAATTTTGAACATCACAGCTGCTTAGAATTAAGAGGAAATGAAAACGGAGGCTATTCTATTAATGTTCAACTCGTCTTTTGGGCTTCTCTAAATAATGAATATGTATGTAGGTGTAGATGAGTTAATAGAGGAATCTCAAGTAGGGAAAACAACGTTGGAAAAGCTTTGCAAGGTAATAAAATGGGTGCAGCGAGCTAGATCTGCTCTTAACACAATCGGGTCACACAGTTTTGTGGTAATGTCTTTGCTCTCTTGTTTTGTAGCTTTAGTTACATTGCATTTAAGTACGCCTAATCTTATATGTTGCTTGGGGAATTTGAATCCAATAAACTCATGGTCTCTATTGTTTAAATCGAATAAAGATTCTTTCAATGATTGTGTTGTGGACGTGATATACAAGTTGTGTTTAATGTCTTTTCTTTTTCATGTACTCTAATCTTCCCATTGTAAGTGATCTTTTTGCTGGTCATGCCAAGGCATTTTATTATTAATTGAGAAAATGTCATGGTCACAGAGTTGTTGTTGCTGTTTATGCCATTTCAGTCATGTAGGAATTCTTTTTTCCATGTTAATTGCCCCTGTCATCCTCTATTTTGGATGTCATTACACTTTGCATTTTGTTTTTTGAAAACTTTTCATTCTCGATTTTTCTTATGATTGCAATTTCCACCTTCTGTTAAAAATCTGTTAGTTAACCTTAGAAATGGAGCTGACTTTTGGCAAAACAATTCCATAAAATGACCAAATAATTCATGAGGAACTTGCAACAAAGTCATCCCTTTTCATCTCCTTAGATTTTGTTGAAAAGGAATAAGCTGTACACTAGGTAATGAATCTCATAAGCACCACATCTATACCATTGCATTCTTATCACAACAGTTGCATCTTTAAGCCTTTAAGTTGTATTGGTACTGTTGGCTAGTTGTATGCTCATTTGAGTAATTACTGAAACAACTTGCATGGCAGAAACCGAGGAACTGGAAATTGCCAAAACAGAGTGAATCTCTGAACCTGCTCTTGCTTTCAGAAGTATTGGGCCTAAGTAATTCCTGTAATGCAATTTTTAATGCATCAATTGGTGAAATTTTCCTACCAATTACCTGGAGAGCACTTGATGACTCTGATAAGGAAAAGATGTTTGTCAGCAGGAGGACAATGGAAGATAAAGATAATAGTTTAGCAGAAGATTTTATTTGTATTGGCTGTCACTTGTGTGGTTCTCCTTTGGTTTCAGAGAACGGGTATGGAAAATTGAACTGCCATATTGCAATTATTTCCTGTATGGAAAGTTGAACATGAATTGGATTACTGAATAATTTACTGGTTGCTACAGGTCTATATGCAAGCCAAACAATATTTCACTCTATTGCCCGAAAAGCCCAAATCACCTTCATGCAGTAACCTTGATTTACAGGCCCTTTATGGTATGGATTTGTTCATGCTCTTGTCTCGATAAGTGCAATGCTCTCGTTCATATTGAAATGATGACAGCACTGCACATTCAGACTGCTTGATGATATTCCATGCATCTGTTCTAGTCATTCTGCTTTTTTCCCTCATTATATGGTTGGTGTTGTCTCTCTCTGCGTGATAGATTTTCTTGTTTTCAAGATTTCCAATAAAACAAGTATTTTAGGAACAAGTTTATCTGTTCTTATCTTTGTATGTCTTAGATCATCTTGAAATCAATATCTTGCTGATTATGATCTTCTGCATCAGATTTATTTTTGCCATTGCATTGTTTTACCATAATCATGTCACAGTATTTCTTCACCGCAGTTATATGTCTGGGATGAATCAGAATACCTGCCACTCCTCGTAAGAAACAAGGCTGCAGTAGTGTTGTTTGGAAACATCAGGGCTGAAAGAGTCTACTCATGCTTTAGAGGACAAAACCGTAGTCATAATTCCAACCAAGCATATTTTTGCCGGGAGAATAATCCTGAAGCTGTAGAGAAAGGATTAGTGGGTTCTTGCTCATCAGATGCAGATAAGAGCCTAGAAGTAAAGGAGAAAAACCACCACAATAAAAACACTAACTTTCATTTGATTTGGTTGGTTCTTCTAAAGATATTGTTGCAGCAGGGAAAGAATAGTCCCTTGAAATTTGAAGCAACTGTGAACACCAGCCTAGATACCGAACACGGGAAGTTTGAAATGCTTTCTGTTTCAGTTCCATGCGCCAGAAACAAATTGTTCTCTGGTTGATGTATATGTACTTTGCTAGTTAGAGGATCCGATATTCCTTTTCGTGTAATCATAAACTCTACTACAAACTCTGCAACATTCAGTAGTAGCTTACTGTCATAGGGGCCTTTGTACCAAAAAGAAAAGAAAAAGAAAGTCATTGGGATCTTCTTCATATGATCCTGTAAAGTGCATCTCAGAGCCATATTCTACTGCTCTCCGTAGTGGAGGCGTTGGCTTGTAAGGGAGGAGGATGAAGCAGAAAGACTCCATGAAGAAGGTGAGAGTCACTTTGAAACATTTGCAACTTCACAAACCAGTGTATTCTTTTTGTTTATTATTATTTTTTTGAGAGCGATGAAATAGCTTATGAGAAAACCCTTGTTTTTATTAAAAATGAAGCCACCTTGGCTGAACGCAAATGTGAATTTACATCATTATCAGCTAACTTCAAAGTGAAAATCAGGGATGGAAGAAGCTGATCTCGGAATCACCAGAAAGTAAATAAAGGAGAATCCAATCCACCATCTGTCTCTGATGCCAAGCAAGTTTAACGGGCTAACAGCTCTCCAACACGAGGTTCATGGCTGTGTGAGCTAGAGATCAAGACTCGGATCCTGTTTCTGCAAAAGATTCATCACCTGCAGAATTCTTGGGTTCTAGTAGCCATGCTTGGCGTTCTGCATGTTATCTTCCACATTGACTGGCCCCATTATAATTTCAAGCATTGTACCTGTCGTACGAAAGAACACAAGGGGTGCTAAAGATTTTCGTTTTATCCCAACTGGAATCGCTAGCAAAGCTCCTCCGACTGAAAAAAACAGACCCCTGTACCTAG
>Ga0325401_1000403_pt1 | contig 30441 bp, 10 predicted proteins | sample PopdelMetagenome_FD_205666 | JGI IMG/M metagenome (GOLD analysis project Ga0325401, IMG submission 205666) | Populus deltoides microbial communities from Bellville, Georgia, United States - Xylem-PdKOR-R2 | ecosystem: Host-associated > Plants > Phyllosphere > Stem > Wood/Secondary xylem | place...
GTCTGCGGGCTGATCTTCCCAACAGATAAGAAATGGCGGGGGGAAAAAAACTGATCAAAACTCTTAACAGCGATTGTTGTTAGAAGGAAGGGGGGGGGGGGGGGGGTGGGTTTAGAGTGTTTATTTCTGGGTTCTGAAATCAAGATCAGAACACCAACTCATGATTTTAAACCAAGGGTGTAGCAATAATCAAGTCCACCATGATTGTTCTATTTCAGATGAAAATGACACCAGTGGGTTCCATCTTGTTGTTCTCGAAACTTCATCACTTCGTGGGGACAAGTAATTCGTTGTCGGATTGTTCCCCTAGGGAGCTTCTGTCAAGGAATTGATCTGAAATTCCTTGCATAAATTTGAACACAGTTGGCAAATTTGACACGTAATATCATGAATGCAGGGAACAATCCATATCACTTTCATGGAGTTAGCAGCTTGGATTTAGAGTAAAATTCAAGATGGTTGTTATGAGCTTTATACATGTTCTTTCCATTCTGCTATTTCAGGCCAGAAACGGTCAAGTTGAAGACGAATTAATTGCAATCAGCTTATCGTGCTCCTTAAAATGTTTCAAGCAAAAAAGAAATAAGGGTGAAGTTGCATCTGCAGACAGAAAAAGATCATTTCCATGATCTACGCTGGTAAATTTGTCCATAATACTACATAAATAAGTTCGTAAGACAGGAAAGGAACATTTTGTTTCCTGCGGGAACAATATTAATCGGAGAATTCATTATATAGTTCAACCTTTCTTCCATTCAGTGACTGCAAGGGCCTTGAGTTCTGCTTGTAATCAGCACCCAATGGAGCTTTCAGGGCTTCTACCTGCTCCTTGGATATTGTTCTCACCTACATATTTGTGTGCCATTATCAAAAAGTCTGCCTGTATGTTTATCTGCATACGTGTGTGTGTGTGTGTGTGTGTGTGTGTGTATATATATATCTTACCTTGCCAAGAACGTTCCAGATCACATTTTCCGTGCATGGTGGACTGGTGATAGAGCCGATGTATCTGTAATACTTGCGGGTATTTTTTCTTAATAGCTTATTGTCCAATGCCCCAATAGGAATTTGGGCTTCTTCATTGCCTGCACACGCGTCCTTTGCTAGATCACCTAGCTTGTTTGTAATCTGCAACCATGAATGGCTCTTATTGGTTAAAACTTTCCTTGAGAGATGCCATACCTTCAATCTATTCATGCAGAACAACATCAGAAGGAGGAACCCTGAGCGATTGCCTCAAGGAAAGTGAACCTTTTCCAGGAAGGAACAGGATTGTTTACTTCAACCTAAGACTTACAGTGAAGTAATTGCTTGTTTTCATTACTGCAACACATGCCCTTTAGGAATAACTAAAATCAGTATACATGAAAAAACTGCGATGTAACGTCTACCTTACTGATAAACGGATCAGCATCACCAAGTTTGTAGAGCATTGACACAACAGCGATGGCGCCGGAATCTGACAGGTGGACTAGATGAAGCTCGGCAGCGTATCTGCAGATATAGAATGCCAATCAAGTTCAATTTGGTGTCCACTTCTATTTATCAAACATTTTTGCAATCTATACTGATTGCAAAAATGTGTAATTTTTGTGAGTTGAGAGAGCATACTGGACTCCGTCAATCTGATGTTCGGAGGGAGAATGCCAGTGCATTTGCTTAAATGTGTAGTTTTTACCATCTACAATCAAGACTCCACAGTTCCCCTCATAGTGCAACTGCATAAAGAAAATTCAGAATTCAGAATAATTATTACTACTTTAAATTTATGAAAAACAAATGATATCTTGGATGAGCATGTATAAAATTGTCCAAGAGATCTCTTGAAACTATTTTTCTCCATTAGCTCATATGAATCTAACCTACCACAACATGTATGTCAGCCCATTCAAAGAGTTGATTACAGTATATTAATTTCTTATGATAAAATTAACAAAATTGTGTCAGGTTCAGGAATAAACCCCAATATTAAAGCCATTGTTAACAAGAATAGCATTTCCACGCTTGTAAACCCTGGTCAAGGGTGTCAAACTTTTGTTTTCCACTGCCTCGTTCTTGATGATGTTGATAGGAGACTGAAGTTTCCCAGATGAGCATGTTGAGAATTTGGGGTTCAAGCTTCCCCAGTTGGCAGGGCCATGTAAACCAGCATAACTGAATTCAAATACAGAACCTGCCAGGAAAATTTCAAGAATCAAAGTCAGCTAGTTCGTGACATAACAATAACAAAAGATCATATAACTTGTCAAAGAAACATAAATACGTGTTTCAGAAAAGAAAAGAAAAAAACTCTGTTTGTGTGCGTGTGTGGGGGAGAAAGAGTAGCGCGTGCGAAGGAGAGTCATACCGTGAGCTTGCTGTCCAAAATTTGCGAAAGCAACAGCAAACAACAATGCAATAGAAATGAAAGAGGAGGAGAGTTGAGGAGCCATATTTTGCAGGTGTGCTCTCATCTCAGACTAATTAAGACCTTCTCCTCGAAGATGTTTGTTAGAGAGAGGCTGGCTCTCTTGCTTTAAGTTGTTCAATTATAGGCTCAACTTGTAGCTGTACTGGTGCTAAATTTGGAGAGAGCTGGTAAATTTAGCTGTACTTTTCTCAAAACCTTCGGTACACCTTCTTCTGTATGTCTATGACTATTTATATACGTGGTGAGCTTGCCCTATCCTGCTTCATTTTTTGTTTGATGTTCTAAAAGAAACCTTTATCCTAAGCTAGGGGGTTAATCGAAATGCTTTAAATTAATGCAGATTATTGGATTTGCACTTTTGTCACAAAGTAGCAGCTTGGCTCTGTTATTATTACAAGTAGAAAACGCAGAAAGCTGGCTTGGGAGAAAATGGAGACCATCGGCTAGCTTTTTCTGATAACTGATTCAGAGATTAATCAAACTTTTTGAATGACTATATTTAGACTAATAAATCTGCATCTCTGAATTCTTGCACTGGTCACATTGTTGTTCAAGATGGATTGACACCAGCTGACTGGTTTTCTACCTTTTGTAGGTAAACTCCTTCTGTCCATTGAATAAAATTTGCCGAACTTTTTATCATTAAAATAGCCAGAAGCTTCGCAATTTCATGCGTGATATGAAGGTACTGGCCACAATCATAAAAGAAACATGATCTCACTGCCATTAAGTTTGGTGCAGGATGGCTGGTCTACTTTGCTAAGCACAAATTAAAGCATCTCCTAACTTCTAATTAATGGAGGAAGGAAGACTATTTTAATCAGCAGTGGAAGTTCTTACGAATCCAATAACCATGGTTTCTATTTTCTAGAAATGTATCTGTGCCAGATATGTATATGCAATACTGCTATTACCTAGGGACCACGACTCTCTAGGTAGCACATTGTTCAAGGAAAGACAATGAGAGAACTATTTACTTCACAAAGCCAATTTGTTGAGCCTGGCTACCTCATGTTTCGTGTAAATTATAACCAGATAAAAAAGCAGAAAAACATAACAGTTAAGGAGAAAGGGAACCAGAAAAAAGGATGCTAAAACAAAGGCAGATGCAGATTTTGCTATCAATTAAAAGGGTTAATTACACATGATGAAGTCCAAAAAATCTAACTAGCCTAGGAATAGAACTTCTAGGTTGGATAATCATTTAATCAATTGATTGTAGCAATCTTATCTATTCTTCGTAGTCAAGGTAGTTGATAGCTTATACTTGATGTTTGATAGGTCAAGATGCCATGTGGCTAGTACCTGTAAAAAATCTCCTTTTGTGGAGATGAGAACTCTCCGATACTTAAATAAATATTTTTTAGAGAGAGAAAATACAAGAATATTCTAGAAAGAGTTGCTCCAAAAATATATATATAGTAAAGAATGAAGATTGCGAACGTTTGTTCTGAAGGTCTCATGGTGTATTTATAGCCCATGAGTCTTGTCTTTTTGTGAAGAAGAGGGTCTGGAGTGTAATCTTATCCTAATAGCATTTAATAAGGGATAAATATCCCTTACATCTATATTAATGTTTGATTGAAATATGATAGGTCATTGGAGGAATTTTATACACCCAAAAAGGTGTATGGAGATTAGGGTCCAAAATATCAAATGTAGCTAAGCCCATGGAGGCTGAGTTCTTCTCTTAGGTTACACCCAATGAAGGATGGTCATTCCCTTAAGCGTGCCCAAGGGAGGATGGTTGTCATCTTAGACTTGGCTAACTGCCAAGACTAAGTACCTTGAGTTTGACATGTTTACCATACCCATGTTGTCTAGAACTTGGCAATCTACCAAATCTAAGTGACCTGGACTTGACAGACTACCAATTCTAAGTGTCTTGGGTCTGACATGTTTGCTAGACCCGCGTTGTCTTGGACTTGGCTGATTGCCAAGTCCAAGTGCCATGGGCTTAACATGTTTGCCAGACCCGTATTACCTCATTCCCTTGGGTGTGCCAATGGAGGATGGTCATTTCCTTGAGTGAGCCCAAGGGAGGATGGTCGTTACTTTGAATTTGGTTAACTGCCAAGACCAAGTACCTTGGGTTTAACATGTTTGTCAGACCCATATTGTCTTGGACTTAGCTGACTATTAAGTCCAAGTGCCTTGTACTGATATGTTTCCCAGACCCGTATTATATCATTCCCTTGGGCTTGCCAAGGGAGGATGGTCTTTTCCTTGGACGAGCCCAATAGAGGATGGTCGTTACCTTGGACTTCGCTAACTACCAAGTCTAAGTACTTTAGGTCGCTAGACCCATGTTATCTTGGGCTTGGCTGATTGCCAAATCCAAATGTCTTGGATCTGACATGTTTTCCAGACTCATGTTACTTTGAACTTGGCTAAATGCCAAGTTCAAGTATCTTGGATCTGATATGTTCGTCAGACCCACTTTATCTTAGACTTGGTCAACTATCAAGTTCAAGTATATTGGATTTGGCGGAATGCCAAGTTTAAGTGCTTTTAAAATAGCTTGTGTATGATATATATTCAATTTTTATTTCTAATTATGCAATTAGACAATATATATATGTTTCTTGCAAAAACTAGTCGTTTGTAACCGTTACTGTTCCTCTGATAGCTCAAACGGTCTACCGTTTTAGATTGGTCAAGTCAATCAGTCAATCGATTCCTGTAAATTCACAGGTGTTCATCACGTGAAAAAGTGGTCGACCGGTTCATGTAGAATTCTAGATTAGTTTTAATCCTAATGAATTTTTAGAACCGTTTTATTAATCCTTTTTTAAATGCATGCAAAGTGAAGTGTGTGTATTCATTTTAATTTGTGCTATCAAATATGATATAAAGATTTATTTTTAAGCACTAAAATGAATACTTAAAACTAAGTCTTCACTTGCTTTGCATGTTGGACTTGTTTATTGATTATCATCAAAATGCATACAATATCAACAATGGCCACAACCTTTGAAAGCACCTTTCCTTCGTGCAATTAAAATCATCTCGACGTGAGCTTTTTTCATCGGTGGTGCATATTGACAGAGCATTCCGGTTTGGATCTGATGAACCATTCTTCTTTTTTCTCTCTTCAAAAGAGAAAAGTGGGATGTCAATTTCTTTGATTCTTTTGATGCTATTTTTAGTAAGAGTTTTCTTTACAATTTCTCCTTTAATTTTAGGTTGATTTGGAATTGAGTTTTGTAATTGTTTTTGGTTTGCTTTTCATAGGGCTATTCTAGTCATATGATTTGGGTTGCAAGCTTGACAACTTAACTTATTTGGGTTGTTTTCTTTTGTCCTTTTTGTTATATTTTGTTTTCAATTTCATGCTTCTACTGTGATATTCCATATAGGAAGTGAGCGTCTAGAGCTAGGACTTTATGAGTAGTGCTGGTTGCTGACCTATTGTACATGTTTTGGGGCGTTTACCTCAGAAGTGGGCTCGTGTCACTAAGAACAAAACCGTGAGGGCGGTAAAGCCCAAAATGGACAATATACAGCAAGTTGGGTCGGGTTATTACATTTGGTATCAGAGCCGAGGTTGGCTCGTCTTAAGGTGAGGAGATTGTGATATCCCACATCGGAATTCAGTGTCCAGATACAAGGTTTTATGAGTAGTGCTGGTCGCTGACCTGTTGTACGCGTTTTGGGGCGTCAGGTTCAGAAGTGTATTCGCGTCACCAAGAACAAAACTGTGAGGGCGGTAAGGCTAAAAGCAGATAATATACGGCAGGTTGGGCTGGACTATTACATCTACATTGTGTTGATTGGGAATTGAGCTTCATTTTTTTTTCTATTGGGTTTTGTCAGTCTCACGACGTTGGTTGAGGATTTGACAGGTTAACCTGGTTTTTTTTTTCCAGTTTTTTAATTGAATTTATTTTCAATTTCATCCTCAAACATTAAATTGGTTGGAAATTGAGCTTTATTTTTTTATTTGGTTAACCTGAGTTGACTTTGATTGTTCTTTTTTGTCATTTAAAAAAATGAATAATATTTTTCAAGTTTTCATCCCCTAAAATTTTTTTGATTGATATATTTTTCTATATCCTGAGATTAATTAAAAATATATTTTAGATATTATTTTATTAAATTCTATTTAAGTTTTACTTAGTTATCAAGTAAGATTATAGAAATCTTTTTAGAATATTAGCAAGCGTTTTATTCTCACATCTTTTTTTTATTTAATTCAATTGATTTATTGTGGTAGCTACCTATTTTGTCTATCATATGATTTTAGTTGGATCTATGATCAAAATCACATATTTTTCTTTCTTTTAAAAAATATTGGCAATGTCTAATTTTATTTTATTTTTTACATTAAAGAATGTATTGTAAGCCACCAATCTTGTTACCAAAAAACTAAGTCACTTGGATAAATTACTATTTATTGTAATAATATAATGATAAAATTGCTCCTGAGCCATAAAACTTTTGAACTAAGCATTCGGGACAAGGTGATATTTTTACTATGACACAATTATCTTTTACAAATTATATGGGGTTAGATTGTCATTTTGTTTTTATTGCATAATAAAATTATTAATTTAATCTTAGAATAAAAAAAAATATAATGCTTATTACTCATGTGTGTTTTAGTCTTTCAAAATAGTGTTATTACTTTGATACCTTAAAGATAAAATCAACATAACTCTCTCACATGAGCTTCTTTTTATCATTTTAAATTGGTTTTATTGTATATTTTTAGGTTACTCAGGGGAATTACTGTAACTAACATATATTAAATATTATTACAAAAAACTGCTAGCACGAGCGAACATAGATGGCCTCGCTCTGTTCGGGTGGCATGTGTATGACCATTACAACCACTAAATGTTACTTTTGAAAGGCACTTGGAAGGTCTTGGCACTCCGTACTTGATAGGGCGACACATGGACTAAACGCCCTTCTAGTTTGGCATCAACAATCATTTGTTTTCTTCCCATCTTTTTCTCTCTTTCATCCTCAAATTAAACGCCAAACCTTTCAAAATCTAAAACCAACCCCTTCAATTTCTTTTTTGCTTCACATTTAGTCCATGTCCATTTGATTACTATTTTTTTAAAATTTCAAGTAAGCTATAAAATTACAAATGTTTTTTTTTTTATTTCAACTCCTTTCATTTTTTAATATTTCAAATTTGGTTCCTATTCTTTTTATTGCCTTTTATTTTGTTTGGCATCATTTTTTAGATTATTTTTTTATATATATAATTTCATCCTCAATAGTTTTTTTTTCCTATCAAATTTGATCTTCATTCAATTTATTGCTATCTTTTTTACTTTGACAAGTTTTTTTAATTGATCTTTTTTTCACGATTTCATCCTTCAAAATTAATTTGGTTGAAAATTAAGCTTCTTAATTGAATCCGGCTCTGGATTTCACACGTTGTGAGTTTTAGAGATTAGACCGGGTTTAGGAGGTTTGCCTAGGTTTGCTTTTTTTTTTTTTTTAAATTTTCTTTTCTAAAGCTTTTTTTTTTAATTTTACTTTTTTTAAGAGCTTTGCTTTATTATTTTTCATGGTTAGTCTTATAAGGGATTAGTCTTGGATTCATGACCAAAGTCACCAGTTTCGAAGGTTAATGTGGGTTGAATTTTGTTTTTTTAGATCCTTTTTTAAAATTTATTTATTTTAATTTTATTATTCAACATTTGATTTATTGAAAAATAGTCTTTCTATCTTTTTTTTTCCTTTTCTTTTCATTGAGTTATCTCAATTCTGTGCCCATGGTTACAGGGTTTGCGAGTGAACTCATGTTGATTCATATTTGTTTTGTTTTTCATTGCTAAGGTGTAGTCTCGGGTTCATGACTATAATTACTGATTTTTCCTTCATATTTAGTCCATGTCCATTTTATTATTATATTTGTTTTAATTTTGAATAAGCTCTAAAATTACAAATGCTTTTTTTTTTAATTTCATATCCTTTCATTTTTTAGTATCTCAAATTTGATCTATATTTTTTTTATTGCTATTTATTTTGTTCAATATGATTTTTTGGTTGGGGGTTAAACTTCTTGATTAAACCCGACTTCAGGAATTCACGGGTTACGAGTTTTAGAGATTAAACCTGGCTTAGGATGTTTGTCCGAGTTTACTTGTTTTTTTTATTTTGCTTTTTTAATGATTTTTTATTTTGCATTTTACCTTTTTTTTAGAGTTTTGCTAATTATTTCTTACAGTTTGCGTTCTATAGGATTAGTCTCGGGTTCATGACTAAAGTTACTAGTTTCAAAGATTAACGCGGATTGACTTTTGTTTTTTCAAGTCCTTTTTTTAAATTGATCTATTTCAATTTCATTCTTCAACATTTAATTTATTGGAAATTAGTCTTGCTACTTTTTTTTTCATTTACTTTCCATTGGGTTATTCCGATACCATGTCTATGGTCACAGGGTTTGTGGGTTAACCCGAGTTGACTCATATTATTTTTTCATTACTAAATTGATCATTATTCTTTTTATTGTTATCTTTTTTACTTTGACAAGTTTTTTTTAATAGATATTTTTTTTTTCACGATTTCATCATTCAAAATTTAATTGGTTGGGGGTTAAACTTCTTGATTAAACCCGACTCCAGGAATTCACGGGTTACGAGTTTTAGAGATTAAACCTGGCTTAAGATGTTTGTCCATGTTTACTTGTTTTTTTTTTTTTGCTTTTTTAATGAACTTTTTTTTTTGCATTTTACCTTTTTTTAGAGTTTTGCTAATTATTTCTTACAGTTTGCGTTCTATAGAATTAGTCTCGGGTTCATGACTAAAGTTACCAGTTTCAAAGATTAACGCAGGTTGACTTTTGTTTTTTCAAGTCCTTTTTTTAAATTGATCTATTTCAATTTCATTCTTCAACATTTAATTTATTGGAAATTAGTCTTGCTACTTTTTTTTTTCATTTCCTTTCCATTGGGTTATTCTGATACCATATCTATGGTCACAGGGTTTGTGGGTTAACCCGAATTGACTCATATTATTTTTTCATTACTAAAGGGTTAGTTTCGGGATCATGACCACAATCACTAATTTTTCCTTCACATTTAGTCCATGTCCATTTAACTACTATTTGTTTTTTCATTTTGAATAAGCTATAAAATTATAAATGTTTTTTTTTTATTTCACCCCTTTTTATTTTTTAATATCTCGAATTTTGTCTCTATTTTTTTATTACTATTTATTTTGTCTAGCATCATTTTTTTAGATTGTTGTTTCTTTATAATTTCATCCTCCATGATTTTTTTTCTATCAAATTTGATCCATATTCTTTTTATTGCTATCTTTTATACTTTGACAAATTTCTTAATTGATATTTTTTTTCATGATTTTATCCTTCAAAATTTAATTCGTTAGGAATTAAGATTTTTGATTGAACCCAGTTCCAGGATTTCAGGAGTTACGAGTTTTAAATATTAAACTAGGTTTGCTTATTTTTTATATTCCTTTCTTAAAGCTAATATTTCTTACTTTTTGTAGAGTTTTTCTAATTATTTTTTATAGTTTTCCTTCTATGGGATTAGTCTCGGGTTCATGACTAAAATCACTAGTTTCAAAGGTTAATACGGGTTGATTTTTATTTTTTCAAGTCCTTTTTTTAAATTGATCTATTTCAATTTCATCTTTCAACATTTAATTTATTGAAAATTGGTCTTCCTACCTTTTTTTTTCTTTTCCTTTCCATTAAGTTATCCTGATCCTATGCTCATGGTCGTAAAGTTTACGGCTTAACCCGACTTAACTAATATTGTTTTCCCATTGTTAAGGGGTTAGTTCTAGGTTCATGACTAGAGTCATGGGTTTCAAAGTTTAATACGAGTTGATTTTTTTTCAGGTTTTTTTTTAAATTATCTATTTAAATTTTATCATTCAATATTTGATTTATTGAAAATTAATCTTGATACTTTTTTCCCCTTTCTTTCTATTGGGTTATCCTGATACTATACTTATGGTCACGAGGTTTGTTAGTTAACTTGTGATGATTCATATTTGTTTTCATTGATTTTTCAAATTAAATTTATTTTTTCATTTTTATCCTTCAACGTTGATTTATTTAATAATTGAGCTTTATGATTTTTGTTGAATTTTCTTTCGAATGCGGTCATCCTAGTATCACGATTGGGTCAAAGATTTGCATCCTGACCTAGGTAGGCTCAAATCGAGTTTTTTTTATACTTTTTTTCAATTATATTTTTTCTTAATTTTTATCCTTCAACATTTTATTTGATAGAGATTGTGCTTCAACTTTATTCTTTTCACTTTCTTTCTATAAAGTTTTTATATTCTCACTTGATTTATTAGGAATTGGTCTCTGAATTTTTTTTTCTTATACTTTTTTTCTATAAGATTATCTCAATTTTATGTCCAAAGTCGTGAAGTTTATGAGTTAACCCGGTTTAACTAAGATTTTTTTTTAAATTTTTTTTAGTTTTACCCTTCAATAATAGATTGTTTAATAATTCGAGTGAGCTCATATTGGGCTCTTTTTACCTTTTTTTTAAATTGTTATTTTTTTGTCAGTTTATTTATTATTGTTGTATATTTTTAGTCATATTTTTTTGAAATTATCAATTGAATCAACAACTCAATTCACATTTTTTTTTAAATTATCAAAAATTATCAAATTTCATCACCTAATTTACAAAAACAAGTCCACTATCATCCTACATCCGCATGCACCAGCAAACCAATAAAAGGTGCAAAAATAGAGGAAGCCTCTAGGCTGAAAAGCTAAATTCAGTGCGGAGAAGTTGTGTGCCAAAATTAAAGAGAAATGTCAATCAGCTAGCTAGCCTCACCGAGCCCCGACATCCATAACTTTATTTATTCTCCACAGACAAATAACACCTTCCTCAGGCCAGCTCTAATTCAGTTCTTAGTGGATGCTCCATTACCCACGAGAGGTCAACCTAAGAAGCTCCACGTGCTAATTTGTTACTGGGTGTTCGGTCACATATTGCATGCAGATTTTTTTGTGTGCAGAAACACTAAATCTGGTGTTGCTTGTACCTCCCTCATAGAGTGCTTATATCCCAAATTTAAACGAAATCAAGATCCATTATAGGCACTGTAGAAAGCATTTGTCTTTGCAAATGCACAACATACTAACATTCATGTTCCAGAATAAAAACCTGATCTTTGATGTTCGAGAAATCAGGTTGACAAACAGCAAACCGCCATGAATTTTAATCTTCGGAAACCATTTCAGAGAAATTTATTTAAGCCGCATCAAAGGGAGAATTTCTTTGATCAATGCCTCTGGATGTAGAATTTCTTCAATTCAACATCATAATTTAGAATGAATGGTGAATCAGAAAGAGTTATGACAAGAAACAGTGACATATTACTGCCAAGAGGTGTGGCTCACGTCCAACATGGGATCTGCATGATTGAACTCGACAAACAAAAGTTGATAGAAAGAAGACAGGATGCAAAAATGGATAGAGAAGCGTGGCTAGCTGGTATAGGCAAATTGTACCCAAAAGTGCCAGAATCAGATACCTTATCCCAGCATATAACAGTGCACTATGAGAAGCTCTTAGTGAATACACATCGCTTGAATTTTGAAACTCTAACTACCACATATATGGCTGGTGTAGAAGAAACCTGATGACAACTCATTTCTTCTGAACCTCAAACCATTCAAAAGAATCTGCATAAAAGGCATAGGTCAACTTGGATATTCATCAGCCCCCACCATGAAAAGATCATATGCCACACAGTCATGCTTTACAAGTTCTAGTATCCAGCTTTTTCTTTAGCAGTAAGCATGCTTTCTCATAATCATGGCCTAGGTTTTGCCAAAACAAATCTCATCTCTCCGAAAGGGCTCTGCAGCCGGTCTATCAATCAAAATCATCACTATAAATTAACATCGAGGGTTGGCTAAGTTTGGCGAGTGGATATACTCCCACCATGTCAGGCATGCAAGGTTCAGCTCGTAGACAAAGCCGTAGAAACATATTTTTTCATGTATCCTTTAATCCCACCATGGATGATGCCATGGTAATTGTTTTGAATTCGATTGGATTTTTTTTCTGCTACCACTTAACGTGGATATAACCAAAACCAAGAAAGAGGACTTAGTCTGCACAAATTAATCTAAGAACACTACATAAAAGAAATCCATAACTATTAAACCTGTACTGGAAATTAACTTGCTTATGGTCCAAAGATGGTCAACCAGTTGGAGTGACATAGACTGTCTGAATGTGATAAAGTTATGACATATGACCTAAGAATAATGTTCAGACAACAAATATGTTATTGTGCTACTTAACTAATCAATGTCCTGTTGTTGAGTGGATGATTCGTGTTTTTATTGTTTTAGAAAATCATACTTTCTTAAGCTATGAAAAATAATAATCCTTTCTAAAATAACATAATTTTTGAAAAAGTAATGCAATAATATTTGCTGAAAATATGATAATATATAGTTTATTGTATTGATCATATAACACACAATCTTTTGGCAATTAATATGTTTATTTCTTTTTCTGGATCTGTTGAATTTAAATTTATTATTTTATGCTTTTATGTGATTTTTCCTTATGGTATTTTCATTTCATCATATCCTTTCTCATTATTAAGTGCACTGCATTCTAGAAAACACAATTTACATAAAATATATATATATATATATATATATATATATATATATATATATATAAATCTCTTAGAAACCACAAAAGCATGAACTACAATTAAGTAAATATATGTGGAAGCTAAAAGATTAAAACATATATGATATCACCTAATTCTTCCTGATATCACCAAAAGCATGAACACATCATTTACTTATGATCATTTCACCATATCTTCTTTCCCATTTTGGTGCCACTCAAGCATATATGGGTGGTCATTCTTAACCTATTTTCAGCTTTGTTTCTAGCTTAATTGAAGGATGAAAACGTGCAATTTGTCTTCAAACTCAATATTCTACTTGGAGACAAGTGACACCAGATTCATCTTCATACTTGATCACATTCCTGATTCTTCTATCCTTTCTACATTTACCATTTAGAGATAAATGTTACTTATATTTCATCCAGCACATAAGAGGATCTATACATACCATAAATACATACCATAAATACTTATTAGTATTGATCGATTTAATCAAAGAATCTGCTAGGTGTTTTTTAAGGTGAATCTTCTTTAAATCCATACTTCCGTCTTCCATCACTCACTCAAGCTAGTAGAATTATCAAAATAGTGAAAGAGAAAACTCACATAATAGGTTTAAATTTATATTTGGACAGAAAAAGATATAGTAAGGCACCTGACCAAAAGAAAGACCACCTACGGGCTTTACCTTCCAATAATATAAGGTAATTTTAATTTTACCACTACTAGAAAATTATCAAATACAAACAGAAATATCAATGTAAAAAAATATGATAACATTTACCAATGAAACATGACATCACTATTTTTGTTGGTGAATATAGAGCGAATTACTAGAGGAATTAAAAGAATAATAAAAAAATTGAGCAAATATTCTCTCGTTAATTCTATCGCCAATATTAACACATCAATATTGCCAAACGAAATTAATGATGAAAAATAATAGTGGCTAATTTCTGTCGGGGAACTTATCGGTAATATTTAAGTTATAACCTGCCACATGACCCTTCCTCTCACTCCCCCTCCCCAATTTCTTCTTCTTCTTCCCTTTTCTTTTCACCCTTCTTCTCTTATTTTGTTACAAATCAAGCTCCCATCATTACAAATCAAGCCACCCTTACACTCAATCTGCCAGTATCCTTGTTCTGGTTCATTTTTTTTTCAAGATTCACCACATCAAGTAAGAAAACCTACCCATTTTTTTTTATTGTAACCCATTTTTATGTTAACTTTTTGGCATTTTTGTGTAGTATATATAGTTTGTTTATGTCTTTACTTGTTTTATATTTTTTTATATATAAATTTATTGTATGAATGTATGATTTGTACACGTTAGAGTTTGTTTAAGATTTTAAAAATTGTATTTATTTGTCATTTGATGAAATTGAGTTTGATTTCGTAACTTAAGTTTTTTGTAATCAAAGAAATAATGAGTTATTTAATGGGTACATTTCATATTTTGTCAATTTTATTATTAAGTTGACAATTTCGGTAAATTTAGAGGAATTTTTATTTTTTTTGGAGAAAACTAATAATGATTAAAGGGTACTATTTAAATAGATTGAATAAGTTTGAATTTTACCAACGATACCTAATTAGTTGGGTATCAATAATTTGTTTAGTTCACTGGTTTCTATGGCAGACATCCAAATATAAAACATAAACTCTTAAAAATATATATTTTGTAGTGCAAGTGAGGATCGTTCCATAAATAGTATTTAGCCTAGTTTTATGCTAGTGAACAAGGATGAGGACGGGTCCGAGTATAACAAAAATAATTATAAGAAAAAAAAAAACCTAGAGATCAATTGTAATTGAAGGATAAAAATTAACCCAAAGAATACTTTGGTCCAAGTCAACATCCACCGTTGAAATTTTATAATTGATTATAAATGCAAGTAAATATCAATTTACACTTTTAATTTTTACCGTTAGAACTATTTCCTTGTCTCTTCTTAATTGTAGTTAATTAGAAACAAGCGATCTAATTAATCTTAACTACTAAATAACCCCAAGACAAGTGTTGAATGTTTAATATGGTAGCAACCTTAAAAATTAGAAAGGTCGATAAAACTAAATAACACAAGCACAAGCAGTTGCATTTAATTTAATCGACTATTCTTCCTAAGATATAATAATTTTTGAGCAGTAAATTATTAAACCTTAGTTGCTTCACAAATTAGAGAAATCAAACCATTACAAATTTGATATCTAATCTAGCATCAAATTACAACAAATAAAACACTAGTAGGCCTCCTAGTAATTAAATAAGATAATTATGAAATTATACGCAGAAGAATATCCATTACTCAAAGTGTATATTGAACAATAAAAATAAATCAGATTTCATAGTCTTATCAATTCCAAGGCTTCTATCTCTTTCAACTAATTACAAAAGTTCAGCCATACAAGGTCATGATGAAAACCTGAAGTAGTTGTTAAGGAAGAGAGAATAAAGAGATGTCCTTGTCTAATGGGTTTTTCTTCCCTTTTTAAAGTTCATCTATTTTTGAAGACCTATCAAATCTCATAAAAATACTCTAAATATTATCCTTCAACAATTACCACCAAATCTGACTAATTAATAAAATTATTAAATAATAAAGTAGAGTCCTAATATAACTAGAAAAATGATGTTTTCAACTGGAATCCATGCACCAAATTTGGAAACTTCTGAAAATAAATCACATCAAGTCCATATATTAGATTTGCAAACCAAAACTCAAGCATGAAATTTGTATAGCTTTTTCTTAAAGCTCCAAGCATTTTAAATCATCTTAATCGGAACTTGGATGAGAGAGTTATGCCCATATTACAAAGCAGTGTGAAAACAGTCTAAAATCACCCAATTAGCTTTGTTTTGCCCTTAACATCTCCATTTGCATCCTAAAACAAAATTTAAAATAATGAGTATATTTAGGCATTAAATAAGTATAAAATACTAAACATTAAAGGATTAAAAAATGAAATTTTGCATTCTCATCAAATTCCCCCTCACTTAACTTCTTTTTAGTCATGAGCAAAACTCAAATTTACTTTCCAAAAAAAGAAAAGAAAAGAAAAACAAGGTTGCAATGCCATCAGCAAAGAAAAACCAAGTTCTTCAAAACTCATAACATATCATGAGCAAACATTCTTAAACAAATTACGATTATTAATAAGCATTTTCACTTGAAGATGGAGTAAACTAAATACGTAGACCCTTACAAAAATAAACATTTGACTCTTATATGTTTGAAGGGTATGTGTTTCACTCAAATTCATTCTAATGGAAATGATCTACCATAGGCTTACATATCTTTTCATTCCTCACTATTAGGATAACATACATAACACAAATCATAAGGACTTTTCAAGGGTTGTAACGGGGCTTCGGATCAAGGTGGGAAACTTGTAGTATTGTAGCTCACAATCCATCTAAACTACAAGAGCAAAAATAAATCAACTGAAGCTTGAATAAATAAGACATGTAGAACCAATCACTCAATTTAGAAGCTTCGTTTATTTGACTTTAAAGCATTTAAACCATGTATAACTCCTATATTGAAAAAGGTCATTAAAAAGGAACTCCTTTTTTTTCCTTCCACCTTTGTGCATATCACGTATCAAACAATCCTTTTCTAGGACTTTTAGGAAGAAGTATGAAAATAGATAATTTATAACAGTAAAATCAATTTCCTCTATCACTTTTTTTTCAATACACCAACAACACAACTTACAAATTTAGAATGAAAACATGTTTCATAGACATAGTTATAACACAAATCCAGACCCACCCTTATTTCTTGCGCACCCATACATATCATAATAATGAACAATGCTCTACTAGCTTTACGATTTAGGTAAATATATTGTTTTTTAGGTTTAAAATATTGTAACATGGGTTTACAATAAATGAAGTAAAGCTTAGGGGTTCAACAAAGAGAAAAAATAAATGCAAGGTAAGCTATTTGACTTATGTAGCTTATAATAAAGAGGGTCTTAATCATGTTCATACTTGCATGTGTTAATGTGATCTCGAAGAGAATCAATACAAGTTATGAAGAAATAAATCCATAGAAGAATATCTTACATGAAAGAAAATAATGAGATTGGTATAGATGTGTCAGTCTAAAGGTTAAAAAATCTTATTGGCTTTTGTTCTACCAAATTTAGTCACTTCCATCCTCATGGAAAATAACTAGACTAATTAATTCTAAGTTAGAAAGTTACTTATTAAATCATGATATGAATTTCCAAGCTTAAAGCTTTAACTGGAGTATTACCAACAAGGTTAACTCCTTTACATGACAAAATATTATTTTTCATTTTAGGTGATCCATTTTTTTTTTTTATCATTGATAATGAGACACAACTCAAAGATATGAAGATGAGGGCACTACGAAACACATGCTTTACTTTGTCTCCTACCCCTAACCAATAGACAAATTGAGCTTACGAATAAAGTGTTTTTGAGTTGGCTTAACAAAAAAGTTAATGAGGAAAAAATAAAATAGGTGGACCTCTTAAATGAGATTATATGGACCTATAAAACAAATAAAAAACTCTATTATAGAGACCTTGTTTCTCATTATTTATAGAACAAAATCGATAATACCAACAAGATTAGTTGTCCGAATCGTAAAGAGAGCCTTAGTATGAAATATAACTCAAGATAAACCTAAACCTCTTGAAAAGACTTGGTTGGTGGCCTTAGTGAAGGCTAATATAATATCACAATGCTAGTATAAAAGACAAATATTTCAACATAAAGTACCTTGTCTTAAGGAAGCTTAAGGCAATGAGCAACCCTGAGAGCAAAGAAAAACTATCACTAAAATTGGATGAACCTTACAAATATGCTTAGGTGGTCAAAGAAAATACATACCTTTTTTAGGACACTAATGAAAAGAACCTCCCCAAGCATGACACCTAGAGCACTTGAAAATGTACTATCATTTTACCAAGTTCTTAATACTGAGCACTCCTATATTTTGATGATGAATGAACGAAGGAAATATATATTTTCACTCAATTATTTGATTTATTTGTCACACTTAATTCTCATCTTGTCTAGCTATAAAGGCAATGCCCCTTAAAGAGGAAAAAACTAGTTTGCCCAAGTGTAATATCTACATTATACCAGACATAAAGGGTGATCTTGTCTGATAATAAAGGCAATGACCCATCAACAATTGAAAACCACTTATGTGGGTATAAAGGCTACATTCCACCAGGATAGAAAAAGCCAGCTTATTAAGATATAAAGGCAAATGCCGCTTAGTTATGGAGAAACCATATTGTCCAAGTATAAATGTCAAGTTCCCCTCAGAAATGAATGACCATTTTACCTAGGTATAAAGGCATACACGAACTAGTGAATAACCTCCCCAATCATTTCCATCAAGTGTAACTTAAAAATTTCTCCAAGTATTAAAATTATAGGGTCAAAACCTTCCAAAGCATATGACTCATCCATAGTAAGTTGAAGGAAAGGATTGGAAAGTTGGATCCCATTTTTCTAGGCATGTTAGGCCAAAGAAGTTTTTAAGTATTTGGACAATGAATACCATTTCTTTATCTATGTTTAACAATACATTAGATTTAAAAATCTAATAAGTGTTAGGATTTTAAATCTCAGAGTTAGGTTAGAAAAAAGGGTGTTAGACCCTGAATAACACATGTAATAACAAAAATAAACAACACTTAAAAAAATAAACATATTAAAAAATAAATTATCTAAGACTATTCAAAAGTTACATAATTAAGGCAATCGTTAAAATACATATCAAAAAATTATACAGGACTAGGGTCAAGTGCAATATATATTAACACTTAATTTATACCGATGAATTCTTCTACTTAGCTCTTTTTAAATTCTTCAACTTAGGGTTCCTTTTCTTTCATAGAAAACTAAGCCTTTTATGGAGTATCATTTATGAGTGAAAGGCAATTCAACTATAAGGCCTCATTTTTTTTACCTTTAATTACATTTTCTACTCCTCGACTTCCTCTTAATTGGGCTCAAGATATTCTTTTTAGAAAACAACAATAGTACAATCAAGGAAGATCTTGTCTAAGTTAGGTTCAGGGGTTTAGTGAAATCCACCACCAGACCTTTGGTTAAGTTATATAATTAAAGATTGCTCATTATTTTTATCCACTTATCATTAAGAACCTTTTTTAAAGCCTGGGTCTTATCAAACATATTAAGGAACTCTTCTAAGGCCTCCCCAATAACCTTAAATCTACATAATTCTCATTGATCATTATCTCTCGTACTTTTTACTAATTTTATGGCGAACTCCAGCTCCTCAATTCTCTTTTGGCATACCATTAGTTCATGGTTAGCCTTTTTAAAATACTTTTAGCCTACTCAATATTCATATAAAGATCATCTTTCTCCTAAAAAAACTTTTTCAACATATATGTAAGGAAATAAAATAAAAATAAATAACAATAAGGAAAACTTACATTGAAGGCCATATGGGTCGTTTATATCTAGTGGATGAGATTACTCTACATCCATTCATCTACAACTTTAAAAATTTGAGATAGTTGTTCAAACATTTAGACATATGAGATTTCTAACAATTTTAAAATGATAAGGCTCTTCTTAAAATGGTTTAGATTGCATTGGCTCTTTCTCTCGGGTCAAAGATAAATGAAAGAGAAGCATAAAACCCAATTTTAATTCCCTAACAAAATGGTACTCCCAATTGATATGATATGATTATCCCTATGGTCGAGCCTTGAAAGGAAGAAATAGTTACTTTTAAATATTTTAAGGAGTAACCACTATAATCAGGGCTAAGGGTAGTGGTGTTAAGGATAATTAATTATCTTGACTAGGGAACAAATAGACCTCTGTATGATAGGTTAACAAGAAGAGGGAAAAGGGTTTTTATTAGCAAACTTATACACTCTTTTCCTTTTTTTATTTTTAGATTTTGATGCCATCCTTGTTATAGCTTACCCAAAATTCATATTCTCAGATAGCCTTAAGAGTATTCTTTAGAAGGTGGGTTCGCCTGGGAAAAAAGACTGTTACTTTTACAGTGGATAAAAAAAATCTTATGTCGTCCTTAAATGCTACTGATGAGTCTATGAGTTTTAAGTTTAAAGTAAAAATTTCTTTTGGGGTTTTTTCTTTTGGTCAAACCTTCTTGTAACAATAATAATAATAATAATAATAATAATAATAATAAAGAATATAAACAGCCTACTAACATAAACCTAGGCTTAATACAAATATTACAAAGAATGAATAGAAAAGGCCAAGTGCATTACCTTTAACACTCTCTTCCAATATGCATCCTTTAGCTAAAGGATTATTTTTGTACTTAGTAGTGGACTGCCAATTAGTTGTACAAGCACTTCTCAACTAGGCTAAAAAAAAAGCTTGTTATTGTGTGGGCCAAATAAGTTCTTGAGAAAGCTTTAATATCCTTAAATCTCTTAAGGGTTAACTATATAAATCTCACATCTAAAGGTAACGACTAGCCATTTGATCCTCCACTAATTTATATGATTTTTATTTCCTTCTATAACTTTTTTGATGAGGCTCTTAGGTTATAGGAAAAATGTATAGAACCACGACACCCCCTAAGTGCTTCAGTTATTAACAGTAATGCATAAATAACCTCAAATAGAGCATCTCACCATGCTACCTCATATAGTTCTTATAAGCAGTAATAGAGGCATACTTGTTCTAGTATAGCTGACTAGCATAAAGGCTGAAGTGATGGAAAGTCCTATATGCAAATCCTGAAAAAGAGAATGTATACCTATATATAAACATGTAGAGGTGAGTTATTATCCCTTGCTCCCTACATAGTCCCTAATGGACTCAATGCTAATTTGTTTTTACCTAAGAGGGTATCTTAGTGATATACCATCTCTTCAGCCTAGCCTAACCAATCAATTAAGTTAGGGATATTTTACTCAACTATATTCCACAAGTTAATGTCGGGGTTGTCTTATCACTTTTTACAGTCTTTTAGTTTATACAAAAGGTTCTCTAGCCCTCTGTTAAAGTTCTTAACCCTTACAAATAGATCTCTAAAGGCTTCCTTACTCAAGGTAGCCCTATTCTAGATAAGTCCACCATTTAAACTACACATTTAAAAAAAAAATTAAAGAATGAACTAATAACCTATCAATTGTTTGGATGGATTTTACTAAAAAAAATTATTAAAAAAACCACTAAAAACCCAAAAACCTTTTGAAATATTGATTTGGTGGTATATAAAGTTAGTAAAACTTTTTTATAATAGAGGGAGATAAAAGATAAAGGTTTTTTTTTTATATAGTTTTTAAAGTGATTTAGATGGTGGTTTTGCTTTATCAAAAATCACCTCAAAAAAATAAAGTTACAATAAGAGAGAGAGAGAGAGAGAGTTGTTAAAATGAAAAAGAAAGCTCATTTCAATCTTATATAAACATCCAAAATGGTTAGCCTATTATTAATAGCAAGTTGATATGACAAACTCATCCAACTAGATTTTGATATGTATACAACTAGATAAACGATATGATAGTTAGATGGAGGACAATTACAATTTCAAAAGACAACCAATTCTTGCCATTCTCTTACACATTGATGCTTTAACTTGAGGTCTTGATACACTCATATTATTTTATCATTTTAGTACCTTACTCTTAATATTTTATGCATGTTGTATATCTTACAACAACTTACTTAACTTTTCTTGTTCTTAACAATGCTATAGAGATATAAAGCGTAAAAAAAGCTAAATGGAGTATTTTTAGCATAATTTCAAGCAAATAAATAGAAAGCTCACATTGGGACGAGTCATTAGAGCTAAAATGTAAATCTTAATTGCATTAGGAATCCAGCTTAAACAAGGAATCCTAGTGGGATTAGAAATGGTCAAAGCAAACTTGTGAGACTTGATCTTCGTGTACACTTTGAACCATATCTGAAGCTATAAATAGAATTTTATTGTAATTTAAGTTGAGATGAAAACAAAATATCTCAAGTTTTCCATACATATAAACTAAGCTCAACAACTCATCTAAATCAAAGAGAACAACATCTGTTAAATCAGGCTTAAACTCTTCCAGCAAACTAGCACGAGTCTTAACCAATCTTTTCATGTTGAAATGATGACATGACAACTTATTAATTATGTGTCAAGGATTGCACATGAACAAGAAACCTCTTTAAAATGTCAAATTCAATGCATAAGCCATTAAAATCAAATTAGTATTAAGAAACCTCAGAATAGTCTGATTACGAATTAGTTGTCAACTAGAAAACTTCTCCACCTCCTCACACATAACGGATCCTAACCTCTAAAAAAAGGAATAAAATTTTGAGTATAGAGAAGAGAATGAGGGGTTCTATTTTTTTTCATAATTATTCTTTTAATATTTTTTCTTTTTTGAATTTACAAAATGCTTAGTTTTTAATTTTAAGATGTTAGTATTCTTAGATTTTAAATTATCATAAATATTTGTGCTTATAATTATTCTATATCTGATTGTGATACATAAATATCTTATGTTTTTATATGATTAAACTTAATGATTGATAACCTAAATTTTATATGATGCACAACATATATATTTTTTTATTTTAAATCTATTGCTATTGATTAGTTTATGTTGGATGCATGACTAATAAACTTAAGTAGCAGGAGTATCTAATTTTCAAACCCATGTTTGATTATTTCTTACTTAACTATTCCAATGTTCGTTTACTTGTTAGTCTTGATTAAAGCAACTCCTCATGTGTATTTAATTATCATGAGTCAATTGCACCAATCTTGATTTAATATTGTCACATAATTAAATCTTGCATGCTTAATGAAGATTATCATGTGATTATGATTAATTGATGCACGAACAACTAAAACATAAGGATAGGTGGAAAAAAAACTTTTTCTTATAGTTGCTTTATTTATTAGCACAAACCATATTAGAAAACATATATAAATTCAATGATTGATGTTTAATTATCCTTAATGGATACTTCTTATAAAAACATTTTTTTCCTTCTATTTGTTTTTACATTCTTTCAATTTGCCTCTTATTTTTCAGGATTGATTTCTTTTGTTTTCTTAGCTTTCTAAGTTGTTTTATTTAGTTTAAATAATAAACAAAATCTCCTTTTTACTTATTGTTTAAAGTATATTTAGTGCATCTTTATATGATTTGCTTTAATTTAAACTTAAATAACTTATTTTGATTAAGTAATTAAGCTTTACTACTTGTATCTCTGTGAGACAATACCCTTACTTTATATACTACAAATCACACTTGTTAGGTCTTCTCTTTTATGCTCATTCATGAGATTATAATTTCCAAGACCAACCACCATAATGACACTTATGAAAAAAAGCAAATGATAAGACAAGTGATGGGACTAAGGAGTGTATCTAAGGAAACACCTATGCCACCCTAACCACGAGGTATGGAAAGTTTACCTTGACCATAATAGACCTTGGTATTTGTGTCATCCACACCATAAATACTTAGAAGGATAATTGATGGGCTGAGGGTTTACATTCCTTAGACAAAGACTATAACCCCTAATACAATATCGGGTCGAGTATGGACATAGGTCTAAAATCATTATAGGTCTCAAAGCTTACCTAGATGGAAATAAATAGACCAAGTTTACGTGACAATAGGCTTGTTTTAGATTTGGAGATGCTCTTATAAACCTAGTATTATCAATGAATTATGTCTTTGACTTAGGCCTAAGGTTGTCTTAGTGGCCTAATACACCCTAAAGGTTTGTGATCCTCAATTTGTTTCCAAGAGTGCATTGGCAACCTTACAAGTCATTAACCCAACTATATAAAAAAATATTTTGGATGGTACAATCCCCAAACAAATCCTTATATGTCTAAACATATAGCTCCTTAGCCAAACTAGTATATCTACCACCAACCTAAAAGATAAAATGAACATGCATTAAATGAATAAGGCACACCTCATAGCCATGTGTCATCTTAAAGATTAGTCTAATGTTTATCATTAATAATATGTTGTTCGAACAATCCAAAATCAAGATAGTTTAAGTAATGGCCTAATGTTATTACTAGACATTTGTCCTCAAATAGTTCAAAATTATATGTGGCAAGCATATTGATTACTTTGTCCTTACATGGACATGTCTATATGGATTCAAAGCTATATAAACAACATTGAACTCCAAGATAAAATAAGAAATTATTTCTTATTAGAAACTTCTTCTTTCTCTTGGCAATTATAATACTTTCCCTTCAATTAAAAGCGCGCGCACACACTTAGAGCCTTACAAGACCTTCACCTTCTACTTAAACTAATTTAGGCATCGAAAGGTCTTTAAACCTTTATAGGAACTTGTATTGCACGTGTTATAACTGCTTGAGCCAAACACTACCAACATTTTAACATCCTTGGGCTTGGAAGACAGATTATAATAAGAATTCTTAATAACTTTATCAATTAGTCAATCATAAATTCAAACATGTTTCATGACCTGTCAAACCACATCGCATAGAGCTATTTGCTAGTATATGAAATTATGAAGGTTGAAAATAAAATAAAATGGTACATCCATGTTCGCCCCTTATTTAGCTTGTGTAAAATGACCATCTTAGTAAGGTGACAATTATAAAGATAATTTAATTGAATGTTATAATAAATTTTAATTTATGTGATCTATTTAAAAAAACATTTCAATCTAAAAGTTAAAATTGTTAATTGACATTTAAATTACAATTCTATATTATTCTTTACCATACAATTTCAGTTTAAAACTTTTAGACTTCAAATTTGCACATACTTATTATTATTTTATACTAAATTTAACTTTTAATTATTAGAAAAGAAAGTAAAGATGTGATTCAAACTCATAATTACATTGTAATTGAAGCTATGATATCATATAAAAAAAATTATTTTAATCAAAAAAATTGTATTGTTGAGTGAAAACTAGCTTTGATATTATATTAAAAAACTATTTTAATCTAAAAACTTAAACAAATACCAAGAAGTGTTTTTATAATAATCTCTAATAATTCTAATCAGGTTAATTTCTTGAAACACGGAATTAAGATCTAAGTAATTCTGATTAGGAAACGAGCTAAATATTATATTCTTTCAATATCTTTCAGCTGGGATAGTAAGTACATGGTAAATGTATTCCTATGTTAGAACTAAAAAGGAGTCGTTACACTTAAACTTCTAGTGGCTTCTTTCAGGTATGCTTTCTAGCACAGGCTTCCAGGTGTTCACTCCATGAGGGATATCAACCGTTTGCACTCTCTGTTGTCCATGAAGCTGAGAAACCATATCATCAACTGAAACTCCTCCCTTTCTTAGCATCTCCTCCAGTTCTTGCTTACTGATCACCAACTTGATTCTCACTACACTGGTTTTTTCTTGAACATCTTTGACCTCCTGATCCTCTGGAATTGAAAATCTTACTTTCTTCTTCTTAGCTGGGGATGGAAGTTGAAGCGGCACAAGATAGTACAAGTGACCACCAAGTAGGTTGGTGTCTGGCAAAAGATACTGGAAAGCCTGAAGTGAATCAGCTATTGCATGATCACAGAAATCTGACAGAACTTGCTGGACTTTTATGGGTGCTTGGTATTCAAGGATCTTCCCATCTGATTTCATGATCTTGATAACATTGCCTTGCAGAACCAGACAATTCCCCATGGTTTATATATCCAGATATTGACTGCTTAGTGAAAAAGAAGCTGTTAGAGGTACTGCTTTAATTTCTTCGATCGCCTGAATGATGCTGGGGTAATGGTTGGTGTTGTATTTATAGAATATATGGTTATAAAAATGCCCTTATGATGTCCCAAATATTGCGAAAAAGACCATTCCTGGACCCCACTGTGTTGATTTTTTCTGGTGTTTAAAAAGAAGTTGCAACATGACCTACTCATTGAGATCATCACCGCCCAACTTGAAAATCAAACCCGACTGATTTGCATTGGTGCATGTGAGTAGATTTTGATGGGTGTTAATAGGAAATAAAGCATGATTTAGTAGTTTAAAAATACAAGATTACACTATGAAAAGAAAATTAGCATAACATAAAGGTACAAATTAAGCATGATTAGCTTCAGCTTTCTGTTATTGTTACGTTAGTGTTCAAACTGTACAGCACAAACTATCTATTGCTTGATAGCTATCTCTACCCGCTCTTGCGAGTGGGCTCAGGCTTGTCTATGGGACAATAAGCAAATACATAACCTCGTTCCTTGCATTTGGAATGGAAGTGGGTGATCACCAGATTCCATCTTTTTACTGTAGTGGAAGACTAGGATCTAGCAGGACCGCTTAAACTCTATACACGTTAATGGTTGACCACTGGGGCTCCATGGGTCGATCTGGTTAACTATTTGACTACCATCTTTGTGCAACATTCTCCTTACTTCCAACCCTAACATCAGCATAATAAGATTTGGCAGAGGGGGTCACTAGTAATTAAGGCACTGTTTCTTGTCATGGTGTGATTTGATGCCAAACTACATGCCTCTCCGGAAGCGAACACGTACATCTATATAATTAATGGGACTCATTTAATATCTTAGCATAAAATGCAAAAGATTTAGGAAGGGGCAAGAACGTATCCCGGGATAGGAGAGAACTGCTGTTATTGTATAATCAAGAAGTAAAAAAGCAATATTTCACTAAACTGTTCCAGAAGTTTACGCGCAAAAGATGTGCGGGCAATGGACATACACATACACATAATGGCATCATGAGCTGTTGCAGGACATGTTAAATTTTTCATAACATAAAAAAAATATTCAATTGATATTAATATTGTTAAATTAAGAAGCAAGAAAGATATGAAATCCAATCATTGACTTGATAGGTTCAATAAACTTAGTTAATTTAATAAAATAATTAAAAAAAATCAATGGTAGATAAAACAAATAAAAAATAACAATAATTAACTACAAAAAATTACATATCATTGTCATACACCACCCCATTTCAAAAAAAAAAAAGCTCATCAAGATGGTTCTAATACCACTATAAAAGGTTGCATGACGACACCGAAAGATGTCGCACTAGCTAGCAAAGAAACTACCAGGAAATTAAGAAAACCAAACACAATATTATGAAATGAGTTTCTCATGCTTATATTTAATCAATTAATTTACTTTAATTTAAAAATAATTTTAAAAAAACTAAATTTAACAAAGAATTAAAGACAAATAAAAATACCCGAGATAACCCAAGTTATTTTCAAAAATATTAGTGAAAAATCCTACAGAAAGCGAATAAAAATAATAATAGAGATCAATCTCTAATTAAATAAATATTGAATAATGAAACTAAAAAAAAAAAACCATGAACTTGAAAAGGGGAGAAAAAAACAAGCAAACCCGAGTGAATTTTATAAATCACCTGAGTTAATTTTTTAAACTCACAACACATGAAATCCTAGACCCGAGCTTTATCAAGAAACTGAATTCTGATTAATCAATTTAATGTTGAAAGATAAAATCAGAAAATAAAATATTAAATTTAAAAATTTGTCAAAGAAAAAAATAGCAATTAAAAGAATGGGGATTAGGATGAATTCGTTAAAAAAAATTTCAATTTAAATATTATCTCAATAAAACAAATAGCAATAAAAAAAATACGGACAAAATTTGACAAATAAAAGCATTGAAAGTGGATGAAATTGAAAAAACTATTCTAATTTTATAATTAATTTCAAATAAAATAAATCGTGATCAAAAGAATAGAGACTAAATCTAAAAGAAAAACAAATTGAAGTGCTGCTATGAAATTTGAAGGGTGAAGCATAGAAATTGAGGAGGAGAGAGAAAAGATGAAAAAACAATAAAAGGTTGTCACTGTTAAACTGGAGATTCGTTGATCAAACATGACGCCTAGGGTTTGAACTTGAAGGGTCTATCAAGACTATTCCAACCCCACCTGAAAGCCATTGTTTGGCCAACAAACGACCCCTCATATGCCGCTCAAGTAGCACAAAAGCTCCTTCCACATTGGTATTTGTATTGCACACATCAACTATTTAAAATATATATATTTTATATTTATTAAAATATCAAATTGTTAATTATCCAATTTAATTATATAAAAAAACATAATGAAAATACAATAAAAACCCTGGGTGTTAGTTAAAATAATTATTGCTAAAGTGTTTCTTCTATAATTTTTAGTTTATTTTAATTAATGTCTTGATACTTAATAAGCCGCATAATTTTCTACAGCTTCACGGTCCTAAATTATCGGTTTGCCTGTCCTGTACGTTACTGTGACAGTGTGGAGCATGGAAGTACTGTGGTCCTGAACGGTTTTCTAACCTGTAAAACACACATATAATCGATGCAATCAGTAAAGGAACAATTAAGGATTTGTTAATCTAGAAGATGGGTGTTGTCGATGGCTCTTCTTCTTTTTTTTAAAAAAAAAAAAAGAAGGAAAAAGGCCACGATCGATATGAATCACGGATCTGCAGTGGTTTGGTGAAAAGGGTTCCTTAGTGGAAGGTGATAATGTTCTCCACACGCATGCTCCATTATGGGTGTTTCTGGGAAGTGGGTAGTTCCTTTTAATAGTATAATAGATTAATTACAGGGGGGAGGGGGGTATTTTATTATTATTATTATTATTATTCAAAAATAATATAAATATGTATGTATAATATTGGTTATTTAATACATATATATATACCTACTTCAAAAATGGCTCCTTAAACCATAAAAAATAACTCATTCACTAGGGTCTAGTAGGATCTATATCCATAAAGTTAAAATTAAATTTTCATATAAAGAAAAAAAAATCTTAACAGAGAGAGAGAGAGAGAGATGTTGTATAGGGATTACATTATCAGAAAATTGACAAATACAAATAAAAACACAGACAAAATTTTTCCATTAGTATATTGTGATGATATTTACTGATAAAATTTGGCATCCTTGTATCCATGATTAAACACCGACAGAAGAATTCCCTCGATATATACCGAGGGAATTGCAGTGGAAAAATAAAGAATAAAAAAACAAATAGCACGATGACGTGTAGCTTTTACTGACAGCATTATCAACGGTATTAACTCGACGGTAAAGTACAACCGTAAATATGCCGATGGAAAAATTTTCTTAGTATATACCAAGGGAATTATGAAGGGTATTACAATGGGATTCAAATAAGACAAATCATATAGTGATGTGATGTTTTTACCAACAGAATGGCCAACAGAGTTACTGACATAATAATTATGGCATGTTGGTTTTCAACCATTTTTTTCTTAAGTTATTATTTCCTTAAATTTGATGAATTTATTTTTTTTCTTTTCAAGATGCATATAACAGCCAGTTGAAGGTGAGATATGGGGACAATTATTTGACCCATCAAGATCTTGATCCGGATTTGTGGTTCGAGGCAGGATCGTTTGAGGGACTCGATAGAAATCAGATGTACGAACTATCTCTAACACTATAGCCGAGAACATATGGACAATCCGTACTGACTATTAGATGCTCGCAATCGATTTTGAGCACTCAAACTCTAGAGTTTGCGGTGATATTAGACCAATGAGTATAGGCTCGAACGGTCCATCTTAATGAAAAATATGAACGACTGAGTGTCGATTATGAAGAACTCTGTCGATTGGTAATGAAGATGAGATCACAGATGGATGGTACATGTGCACCTCCTAATCACAACGACGACCAGCCTCCTCCTCCTTCAGCGCCGTCTCTATTTTAGATTTATTGTATTTGAATGTACAAATGTTTAAATTTGTAATAAATATTTGATTTTTATATTATTTTAATTATTTTTCTATTTTTGTTCAATATATTTTTAAAATATTACTGACAAGGTTACCAATTGAACAACTTTGTCAGTATATCCCAAAGAGAGTTGGAAAAGAATTATTGTGAACGTCACTACTACTATTAATTCACTAACGGAATTACAGATATTATTATATCAATGATATGTTATATTCATCAATTGATATACAGACGGACAAATAAAAACACCGATGGCATTACATACAATTTTCTTGTCGGTGATATGTTAAATTTACCGATGGAGATACCGATGAAATAAAAAAGGTAAAAAAAATTTGGCGCACTTTGTCCATTAGTAAATCCATAAGTATATTTATTACCGACTGACTCACCAACATACCATAAATTACCAATGAGAGTTTTTTCGATGTACTGTTTCTGTTCGTGAACCCATCGATAATATATGTACTGACAAACTATGAGTGTAAGTGGCCATTTGGGAGTGTGGCTGCGGGTGAGGTTCACCCGCAGCCACACATAATATTGTTTGGTAAAAGGAAAAAACTGCTTTTCACTGGTAGGACCCACTACAAATTAAAATGAAACTGCAGGTTTTGGAGAAGCAGCATTTGGCTGCTTCTCCTGAGGTAAGAAGCTGTAACAGTGGAG
>Ga0325401_1000404_pt1 | contig 30389 bp, 27 predicted proteins | sample PopdelMetagenome_FD_205666 | JGI IMG/M metagenome (GOLD analysis project Ga0325401, IMG submission 205666) | Populus deltoides microbial communities from Bellville, Georgia, United States - Xylem-PdKOR-R2 | ecosystem: Host-associated > Plants > Phyllosphere > Stem > Wood/Secondary xylem | place...
TCAAGCAAGCCTTCGCTATTATCAAATCCGGTGTACCCTATCAGCCTGCTTTTACCTCAAAACTTGCCCCAAATCCTTGACTTTTAACACAGTTCATTTTAGGACAAGACAGTAGGGCTTAATAAAGCGTTGGAGATGCCAACCGGGAAAGTCAGGAAGTAAATGAATATAGCTCCTTACCGGACGACGCTTTTCGACAGTGTCTACCCAGTGTCTTACCGATCGAGCTCTTCTGTAACGCAACTGGGACTTGTCAACTCCTGCTAGGCATTCTCGTTGGAGGAGATGTACTAATTGCTTTTATGCTGTTATTTCACCGTCTTACCTGGTTCCGAGTGGCCCTGGCCTGGGGCGTGTTCACGCTCCTGATGATCCTGCTGGTGTATGGGCAAGCCCTGACTAGTGGGACGCCCCTGCACTGGCGTGCCCTAGTGCTCGGTCCCTTGATCTACGGGCTGATTGGTACGCTACTTACCCCGCTCGTGTTCGAACTGGCCACTCGCTTCAACCTGACTGCCGGACGCGCGCGGTGGCTATCGTACCTACTGGTACACGCCGCAGCCAGCGTGCTACTGACCATCGTCTACCGTGCCCTGTATCTCTCGGCCCTCTACTTGGTGGCGGTCCCGGGCGTACACGTCTCCTGGGCGGCGATCATCGGGTCGGTCAATGTCTGGCTTCCCATTTACTGGATGGTGCTCTTTGTGGCTTACGCGCTGGATTTTTACCAAAAGTGGCAGCACCGCAACGTAGAGGCCGTCCGGCTGGAGATGCAGCTGGCGCAAGCGCAAGTGCAAGCCCTCAAGCAGCAGCTCAACCCGCACTTTCTCTTCAACACCTTGAATGCTCTCTCTACCCTCATTGAGGACGAGCCCCAAGCGGCCCAGCGCATGACGGCCAAACTCGGCGAGTTTCTGCGCTTGGTGCTGGACCACTCGCACGCCCAGCAGGTGCCCTTAGCGCATGAGCTCCACTTTGCCCAACTCTACCTGGCTATCGAACAGGTGCGGTTTTCCGACCGGCTCACCTTCACCCATCATGTGGAACCGGCGGTCTTGCGAGCGCTGGTTCCACACTTGTTGTTGCAGCCCCTGGTAGAAAATGCCGTCCGCCACGGGCTTGCTTCGGTGGGCGGCGGCCGGATTCATCTGCAAGCCACGCGGCAAGACGACTGGCTGGCGCTGGAAGTGCATAACACGGGAAATGGCCCTACTACCGCTAACCCTACGCTCGGGATTGGTCTGACCAATAGCGAACAGCGCTTGCAGACGCTCTATGGCAACCGCTACACCTTTCGCTTGTGCTCCGGTGCTGAGCAGGGCACCTGTGTCCGCATCACCTTGCCCTTTCAGCTGGCCGAACGCTAACCTACTGCTTGTATGACGCCGATTCGGACCCTGATTGTGGATGATGAGCCGTTGGCACGTCGCCGCATTACCCAGCTCCTGACGGCCGTACCTGACTTTCTGGTACAGGGGGAATGCAGCAATGGCACGGAAGCAGTGACGGTTCTTTCCGGAGCCACCCCCATCGACTTAGTTTTCTTGGACGTGCAGATGCCGGATCTTACCGGTTTGCAAGTGTTACAGCAGGTCGCGACGCCTGTGCTGCCGCTGATTGTCTTCGTCACCGCCTACGAGCACTATACCCTACAGGCCTTCGAGGCCCACGCCGTGGATTACCTACTCAAGCCCCTAGATCCGGACCGCTTCACCCGCTGCCTGGCTCATGTGCGTCAGCGCGTCGCACAACAGCAAACCAGGCACCTGCAGCAACAGCTTACGGCCTTGCTCGCGACGCTGCCCGCGCGGTCGGTTCCGGCTGTGCCCTTCCCCACGCAGTTGCTGATCAAACAACCGGGCCGCTTGTACTTCGTGCCCACCGAGCAGGTACAGTATGTGGAGGCGACCGGCAATTACGTCACGCTCTATGCCCAGGGCCAGCCGCACGTCTTGCGCTCGACGCTGAGCCAACTGATGCGCCAACTCGACCCTGCCCAGTTTCTGCGCATTCACCGCTCGCTGATCGTAAATACCCAGCACGTGAAGGAGCTGCGGCCATGGACCCATGGTGAGTACCTGCTCACGCTGCACGACGGCACGCACCTAACTTCCTCTCGCAGTTATAGCGAGGACATTCAGCAGTTCCTGAACCAATTTCTCTCCTAGGCTCCGCTCCTAGCTCGGCGGCTCACCCCTCGGTGTCGACGACTCGTCCCGGCGCAGAGCCGCTTAGTCCCAGTTAGACGGGATAGTGGAAGGTAAACGCGTAAGAATTCGTGTGCTACGTCGCTCTTCGCAGGCGAGGACGCACGGTTCTTCCTTTGTTTTCTTCCCAACGCCATGTCTATCTCCTCCGATTCTCAACTCCAGGCCATCCTGGACCAGTACGCTAGCTACCAGGCGCCTCCCATTGCCGAGCAAACACCCAACAACGCGCGCAATGCGCCCACGCTCAAAAACGCGGTAGAAGACCTGACTGCGCAGCACGTGGCCGCCCGGGCTACCACGCTCGTCAAGCCGATGCCCGAGCCCGTGGGTAGCATTACGCACGTGGTCATTCCGTCGGCCGAAGGCGGCCTCCTCGCTCGCGTGTACACGCCCGAGGGTGAGGGTCCTTTTCCGGTGCTGGTGTATTACCACGGTGGCGGCTGGGTCATTGCGAACTTAGATGTATACGATCCCTCCTGCCGCGCCTTATGCAACGCGGCCGACTGTATTGTGGTGTCGGTGGCGTACCGGCAGGCGCCGGAGGCGAAGTTTCCGGCGGCGCACGACGACGCGTACACGGCCTTGCAATGGGCTTTCCAGAACGCCGCCTCTATCAACGGTGACCCCGCGCGCGTGGCAGTGGGTGGGGAGAGTGCCGGCGGCAACATGGCCGTCGCTTCCTGCCTAACGGCCAAGCAACAAGGGGGGCAGCTGCCGCTCTTTCAACTGGTTATCTACCCCGTCGCGAGCTTTGCGCCCACCGCCTCCTACGAAGAAAACGGGCAGAATCCACCGCTGGTGAAAGAGATGATGTCTTGGTTCTGGAAGCATTACCTGAACGCGGAAGCGGACGGCCACGACCCGCGCATCGATCTAGTCAATGCGGACCTGCAGGGCTTGCCGCCTACGCTGGTGCTTACCGCCGAGCTCGACATCCTGCGCGACGAGGGCGAGTTGTTGGCCCAACGCCTGCACCAAGCTGGCGTGCAAACTAAACAAGTGCGCTATCCTGGCATGACGCACGAGTTCTTTGGTACTGCGGGCGTGGTCGACACCGCCAAAGAGGCCCTGACCGAAGCGGCCGACGGCCTGAAAGCTGTGTTCAATAGCTAGATGAGAGGAAGGCAGCTAGGCTGCCCTCCCTTTCATTTCTTCACTTATAATTCTCCTGCTTTTTACGATGAAAACTACTTCAACTCACTCTTCACTGTCTGTCTCACGTTCCATTTATGGTAGGTGGGCACGGCGTACTTGTTCTTTCTTGCTTGCCGCCGCAGTACTAGCAGGCGCGACCAGTTGCGACGATGATGATTCGACGCCGGACAGCGGTATCCACCCGGCGGGGCCACCGCCCATTTGGGGGCCTACCATCAAGCCGGAAATGCAGACGGTCATCGAAAAGCTCGATAGCCTCTCCAAGGGCGTACCCTTGTACTCGCTCACGCCCCAGCAGGCACGGCTGGCGCCTTCGGCCACCGATGCGGTCATGGCTGTGATGCGGGACTACCACCTTCCGGCGCCTGTGCCGCAGGTCGATACCACGGGGCAACGCATTCCGGTGAGTGGGGGCAGCATTCGCGTGCGGATCTACCGGCCGAAGAGCGCGACCGGCAACCTGCCCGCCATTGTTTACTACCACGGCGGCGGCTGGGTCATTGCCAACCTGAACACCTACGATCCGTCGGCCCGTGCCCTAGCTGAGCAGACGGGAGCGGTGGTCGTTTCCGTCGCCTACCGGCAGGCACCGGAGTTCAAGTTTCCCACGGCCCACAACGATTCCTTTGCCGCCTACCGCTGGGTGCGCGATAACGCGGCGACGCTCAACGTGAACGCGCAACGCATTGCCGTGGCGGGGGAAAGTGCGGGGGGCAACCTCGCCGCAGCCGTCTGCCTGATGGTCCGCGACGCGTCGGTGCCGCTGCCCGTGCACCAACTCTTGGTCTACCCGATTGCCCGCTACGACATGAACACGCCCTCGTACGCCATGTACGCCGAAGCTAAGCCTTTAAGCAAACCCTTAATGCAGTGGTTCTTTGACAAGTACCTGACCGCGGCCACGGACGGGGCCAGTCCGCTTATCTCGCTGGTGAATGCACCCAACCTGCAAGGCCTGCCCCCCGCCACGGTGATCAACGCCGAGATTGACCCGTTGCAAAGTGAAGGACAGGAGTACGCTAGCAAGCTCCAAGCGGCGGGCGTTACCGTGACGGCGAAAACCTACGAGGGCGTGACCCACGAATTCTTTGGGATGGCCACGGTGGTGCCTGAAGCCAGGCAAGCCCAGGCCCTGGCCGCCACCGAACTGAAAAAGAGCTTACAGTAGCCGAACTCAACTCCTGCACGTCGCCTCGCGGTGGCTAGCTACGCCGGAGCCAACCGCTCGTCCGATCACTTCTCTTAATCTGTCTCAATGCCTACTTTCCCACTGACCTACATTCGTTACGCCGACGGCGTCGAAGAAGTCCAGCCCAACGAAGAGCAACTTGGCGACGAAACCGTGGCCTCCATGGCGCGCGTAGCCCGCCTGATGTTTGAGAAAAACCGCCACGCCATTCGCGATGCCCATGCCAAGAGCCACGGCATCCTGCGCGGCGAGCTGCACATTGCCCCCAATCTGCCCGAACACCTCGCGCAGGGCATGTTCAAAGAAGCCAAAACCTATCCGGTGATCATCCGCCTGTCAACGTCGCCGGGGGCTATTCAGCCCGACAATCAACCGGCCGTAAAAGGCTTTGCGCTGAAAATTATTGGCGTGGAAGGCACGAAATTCTTGCCGGAGGAAGCCGACGCGCTCACGCAGGACTTCTTGCTGGTGAACGATACCATCATTCCGACCGGCGATGTGAAAAGCTACCACGACATGCAACTGCGCATTGAGAAGCTGGCCCACGGCCCCGAGCTGCTGCAAACCGCCATCAATCAGGTGGGCGTGCTGGCCGACAAGGCGTTAGAAGTCATCGAAGACTTAGGCGGGCCCAAAAAGGAAGTGAACATGGTGGTGCAGGCCCACCCCAATAACCACCTGCTGGGCGAAACCTACACCACGCTCGGGGCCATCCGCTATGGCGACTACGTGGCCAAGGTGAGCGTGGCTCCACTCTCCGAAAACCTGAAGGCCTTGGTGGGCAGGGAGATGGATGTGAGTGAGCCGGGCGCCTACCGCGACATGGTCGTTGACTTTTTCCGTGTTCAGGGCGCCGAGTACGAGCTGCGCGCGCAACTCTGCACCGACTTGCAGGCCATGCCGGTGGAAGACGCCTCCATCGACTGGCCCCAGGACCAGAGTCCCTACCAGACGCTAGGCAAGATCGTGCTGCCGGCGCAGGACGCCTTCAGCCCCGCCCGCCGCGTGTACGCCGACGATGTGCTCTCCTTCAACCCCTTCCACTGCCTGCCCGAACACCGGCCCCTGGGCAGCATCAACCGCGTGCGCATTAAGGCGTACGCCTCCTCAACCAAGTATCGGCACCTGATGAACGCCACGGCCAAGGTGGAGCCGACCGACATCAATCAGCTGCCGGACTAGTAGCTGGCTAACGGCGCGTGGGCTGGCCAGTTGCTCCAGACCTCGCCCCTTAGCTACCGTTAGGGCCCTTTAGACGCTTTGCAGAAGCCTACTCGCAGCCTGTTGGGCTGCAATCAATTCACACCGCCGTTGCCCGTAGCGACGGCTCACCCTCTACTTGCCATGTTCCAGCCCATCTCGCGTCGTCAGCACGCCTTTACCGACTACTCCTACGCCCCGCTCGTGGCCTCCGCCCCGGACTTGGTCGGCTTCACCAAAGAGAAAGCCGCCACCACGCTATGCCATGTTCTAAGCGGTACCATCCTAGTTTCCAGTCTCTTCACCCGCGCCGAGTGGGGTCCCATTCGCGTGATGCCCTACAAAGCGCACTTGGCCATTGACACGCTGGGTGGCCTCACCGCTCTGACCGCCCCGTGGACATTGGGCTTTGCTCACAACAAGCGCGCCCGCAATACCTTCCTGGCCATGGGCGTATTCGGGCTGCTTGCTGGCCTGCTTTCGCGCCCTGAGGAAATGCCAAAGCACGCCACCCTCGCCGGTACCCGCGGGTAAGCTTTTCGCGCTAGTAGCGCCCTCGCAGACCGTTAAGCTACCAAGCGCTGGGCCAGCCGTTGGTCGCGGCATTTTTAGTACAGGCCGGAACCGGTGATTATATAGCCATGGCGTTACTTGCCCGCGCAGTCTTTCGGGTTTGTTAGGTGATAACTCCTCCTACTTAGTTCTTCCTTTTCTATCTTTTGTATGGCTTCTCCTTCATTTGCCGGCACCGTTGAAACCGAAGTGTTACGCATCGCCTATGAGCGGCGCGGTCCGGCGGAGGCTCCGGTTGTGCTGTTACTGCACGGCTTCCCCGACGATGTGCGCACCTGGGATAATGTCGTAGAGCTGCTGCTGGCGGCCGGCTACCAAACGCTGGCACCGTCCATGCGCGGCTGCGCAGGCTCCATGTTTCCTGACCCCAACACGCCGCGCTCGGGGCAAACCACCGCGCAGGCCCAGGATGCCGTTGACCTACTCGACCAGCTGGGTATCGACAAAGTAATACTCGTGGGCCACGACTGGGGGGCCCACGCGGCCTACCTGGTGGCAGCCCTCTGGCCCGAGCGGGTAGAAAGGCTGATAACCGCTTCGGTGGGCTACGAAACCGGCAGTAAGCCGGGCGATGAAATTCCTATCGCCCAGATTCACGCCTATTGGTACCAGTGGTTTTTTCATACGGAACGCGGCCACGAGGCCCTCAAGAACAACCGCCGGGAATTTTGCCACTATATCTGGCAACTATGGTCACCTACAATGACCTTTACCGAGGCCGAGTTTGCGCGCACGGCTACTTCCTGGGACAACCCGGACTGGGTAGAAGTGATCCTGCATGCCTACTGCGTGCGCTGGGGGGCCGCGCCACCCGACCCGCGCTATGAGGCGCTGGAAAAGCAGTTAATGCCGCAGCCTAAAATTAGCGTCCCCACTACCGTGTTGCACGGCGAGCTGGATGGGGCAAGCCTAGTGGCTTCCTCCGAAGGCAAGGAGGGCTACTTCACCGGTCCCTATCAGCGGCAAGTGCTGCCGGGCATCGGGCACTATGTCCCCCGCGAGGCTCCGCAGGCCATTGTACAAGCAGTTCTGAACTAGTAGCTAGCCCCATGACCGCCAACATTCATTCCCCGAATTGGTCGGGGGTAGAGACAACCTGCCCTGTAGCGAAGTAGTTGGTCAACCCGCTTAACGCTTTTCTGCGAATGAGTTGTGGCTGCGCTACCCATTGACTCGCTTCCGAATCAGTTATTCTTTTTTCTTTAAAACCAACCCTACTCCATGGAAACCTACAAAGTCAAAGCCTACGGCGCCACTAATTCTATCTTCAACGGCCTCAAGGAACTGGAAGTGGAGCGCTACGCCCCTAAGCCCGACGAGGTACACCTTGAAGTGCTCTACTGCGGCGTGTGCCACTCCGACCTGCACCAAGTCAAAAACGACTGGAAGAACACCATCTACCCCTGCGTGCCGGGCCACGAAATCATCGGCCGGGTGAAAGAAGCCGGTAGTAACGTGACCAAATTCAGCGTGGGCGACCTCGTAGGGGTAGGCTGCATGGTGGACTCGTGCGGCGCCTGTGAGCCCTGCACCCACGGCGAAGAGAACTACTGCGAAGGCCCCGTAAGCTGGACGGCCACCTACAACGGCTATATGAAGCCGCAGAACAAGGACTTCAACACGTTTGGTGGCTACTCGACCGACATTGTGGTGAAGGAATCCTTTGTGCTCCGCATCCCAGAGGCGCTGCCTCTGGAAGCCGCCGCGCCCATTCTATGCGCCGGCGTCACCACGTACTCACCCCTCAAACACTGGAACGTGGGGCCCGGCACGAGCGTGGGCGTGGTGGGCATTGGCGGCCTAGGGCACATGGCGGTGCAACTGGCGCGGGCGCTGGGCGCCACGGTTACGGCCATTACGCAAGATGAGAAGAAGCGTGAGGCGGCCGAGCAGCTCGGCGCGCACGAAGTGCTGATTTCGACCGACTCAAAGGCCATGGAAGCCCACGAGGCGCAGTTTGACTTCATCCTCCTCACCATCCCCGATGCCTTCGACCCGAACGACTACGTGAAGCTGGCCAAGCGCAACGGCGTGCTCACGACGGTCGGCCTGCTCGGGCCGTACAAGCTGCCGCTCAACAACCAGGAAATCGCCATGCACCGCCGCTCGATTTCGGGCTCCATCATCGGCAGCATCGCCGAAACGCAGGAGGTACTCGACTTCTGCGCCGAGCACAACATCCTGCCCGAAGTGCAGGTAATTAACATGCAGAACATTAACGAGGCCTTTGACAAGATGCTCGATAAGGACGTGCGCTTCCGCTATGTCATCGACATGGCCACGCTCAAAGCCGAGGCGTAATCCATTACGTGGTTACTCACGAAGTAAAATTTAGAACAGCCATTCCCTAGTCGGGGAATGCAGCACCACCCCCTTAATTCGACTACTATGTCTTCGCAGTATGTGCCGTATAGTGCCGGCGTAGAGAAGCTTATTGACAACGAGGCCCAGGTTATCAGCGACATCATCGCCTCGATGCAGCGCCTGAGTGAGATGAAATAGAAACCCTTTGTGCAAGTGAGTGGGCAACGGCCACTTTGTTATAGGAAATAGCGAGTGCTACAGTGCGGGCAGCTATGATTGACTTTTTAGCGCCGCTATTCTAACTTACCGGCAAAGATGTAAGCTGTTGTTGCAGCCGCTTTTTCATACGCAAATGCCTATCAGTATTACTGGTAGGCATTTTTGCTTGTCTAGCGGGAAGAATAGACGAAATAGGTTATCTGCGCTTTATTAAAGTATTTGATTCTGGAAGTGTGTCGTCCTGAAATGAACTGTGTTAAAAGTCAAGGATTTGGGGCAAGTTTTGAGGTAAAAGCAGGCTGATAGGGTACACCGGATTTGATAATAGCGAAGGCTTGCTTGAGCAGCTTGTTGCAGACGGCAATCAGGGCCACTTTTCCATTCTTGCCTTTCGCCACCAGTCGATCATATAGGGCTTGGCAGGCTGCGTTCCGTTTCTTGGCGGCGAAGCTGCACATGAACAGCTTACCACGGATCAAGGCCCCACCCATCTTGGTGATGCGCACCTTTCCGCGTACACTGGTGCCCGAACTGTGCTCGCGCGGCGAGAGGCCCGCTTTGGCAATGAGCTGGCGGTAGTTATCCAGACGCGTGAAGCCGCCGGCAAATAAGAGCAACAAGCCGGCTGTCTTGCGGCCAATCCCAGGAATGGAGCACAAGAGCGTCATCTCGTGGGCATAGCGTTGTTCCAACAACTGGAGTAATTCTGTCTCGAGATCGTGTAGCTGCTGCTCAAGTTGTTTCCAGGTCTGCTGGAGCCGCTTCAGGGCCAGCTTACTTACTACCGGTTGCTGCTGTAAGGCTTCTAAGGAATTGCTGACCATGGTTTTTTGCTTGAGTAACTGCTCGCGGACTTGCTCTAACTGCCGACATTCGACCAAAACGGTTTCGTCCGGTTGCCAGCACTTGACGGCTTGCTGCTGGCCATAGCGCAAGAGCCACTGGGCATCTTTGCGGTCGCTCTTGCCTTTACTCAGATGCATTTGGATAAAGCGTTTGATGACCAAAGGGTTGAGTACGGCCACTTGGCCCCCTTGCTCGTACAGGCAATAGGCCAAGGCTAAATAGTAGGTGCCCGTGGCTTCCATGACGAATAAGCACTGCGCGCCACAGGCCTTGACGAGTTGCTGAAAGCCGGCTTTGCTGTTGCTGACTTCCAAGTGTTGCACCTGTTGGTTGTGCTGATAACACACGGCCAGCGAGCCTTTACTGACATCAATACCGACAACGGGGAAGGGCGATAGCAACTTCATACCAGGCAGTCTGAAAAGGTGAATAGAAAGAGAAAGGAGTTCTAGGGGATTCTTTGGCTATCCTCTTGCAGGCTCATGGGCCTCATGGAACTGTTCAAAGTGGCCCTAGAAGAAGAAGGGGATCGTCATTTCAGACGGGCTGGCTAGGCGGCCCCCATAGGTTGAGGGATCTTACGCCTTCTCCTTCCTTCTCAGTAGCCTCCTTACGGCGGGTAGGCGAACATAGGATAGGTTGACCATCACTTCCCGTCAGATGGACTACTTATTTCTGTTTCGTCAACAGGCGCATGAGCTGAAAATGCGCCAAATGGTCGAGGAAATTACCCTAGGTCGGCACACCGTGGAGTCGGCCATGCGCCAGTATCAGGTGCACACCCGTTCGACCGTCACCAAGTGGTTGGCGCGTGTCCAGCAGGAAGAGCGGCAGCGTACACAGGCCATGGAAGACCCACAAAAGAAGCCTCCAATTACGCTCGTCGAACAGGTGGTGCAGCATGCCGACGTGCTGACCGGCCAGGTCCAGCACTTGCAGCAGCAGCTCGAGCGAGCCGAGTTACAGGTACTTTACTACAAAAACGTGATCCGCGTCGCGGAGCAGGAACTGGGCGTGAGCATCGAAAAAAAGTCCGCCACCAAGTAGTCCAGCTCTTGCGAGCAAGCCACCCGCGCTTCTGCCTACGGCAGGTGAGCGGACTACTTGGGTTTACACGGCAGGCCTATTACCAGCACGAGCGACGACAATTTAGTCGCGAGCAGCGCGAGCAGTACGTGCTGGAACGCGTGGCACAACTACGACAAGAGCACCCCCGCATGGGCGGACGCAAACTCTACAGCCTGCTCGAGCAGGACTTACGACTGCAGGGCATCAAGCTGGGACGTGATGCCCTGTTTTCGCTGTTGGCCGCCCATAATCTGCTCATTCGACGGCGGAAACGCAAGGTAGTGACTACCTTCTCGCGGCATCGCCTACCCAAATACCCCAACCTGATTCGGGAGCTCACGGTCCTGCGGCCCAATCAGGTGTGGGTGGCCGACATCACGTATTGGTTTACGCAAGCGGGCTGCTTCTATTTATCACTGCTCACCGACGCCTACTCGCGGCGTATTATGGGCTTTGCCGTGGCCGACACACTGGCCACCGTGCATGCGCGTCGAGCGCTGGAGATGGCCCTGCGCCAGATCCGCAAACGGGCCGGTCGGAACTTGATTCATCACAGCGACCGCGGCATTCAGTATTGCAGCCAAGAATACCTGAACGCGCTGGCGCCCTTCCATATTCAAGTGAGCATGACCGAGAACTCGGACCCGTTGGAGAATGCCATTGCCGAGCGCGTCAACGGTATTCTCAAGCAGGAGTACCTGAGTCAGCAACCGGTCCACTCGCTAGGGGAGGCCGAGCGGCACCTGGAGCAAGCCGTGTTTCTTTATAATTACAAACGACCGCACCTGAGCTGCGACATGCGCAGTCCTAATGAAGCGCATAGTAGCTGGGGGCCACTGGAAAGACGGTGGAAAAACTACTACAAACCACCGGTGCCAATGCGCACTGAATGACGTATCTTCGGATTACCACGCGGCTGGCCAATCCAGCGGCGGACTACCCTTCAACCGGTCAACCTATTTTAGGACGACACAATTCCCTCCTTTAAGTGAACAACTCACCGCGCCAAAGAAGGGGCGGTTGGGAGCGGTAAAGGGCCGGAAAATGGTTTAGAAAAGTTGTTCACCAATCAAAGTACATGCTGCATTGTGGATCGATGAGTAAGCTGTACTAGGAGCAATACCCCCGGGACCGGCAGTGCCCTATTATTGAAGCCGACGCACGCAGTGGTTCTTTGTATCGGTTATATAAAGCACCAGCCCCGCCGTATCCACCGCTATCCCAAAGGGGAACTCAAACTGCGCGTCGGTGGCCGGCCCGTCCTGGCTGCCCCAGTGGTGGGCGCTGCCCGCTACGGTGCTGACGATGCCCGCCGCGGTGATCTGGCGGATGGTCGCGTTCACGTTATCCGCCACGTAGAGTTCGCCCGCGGCCGTGACGGCAATCCCGTTGGGCCAGTAAAAGCGCGCCGCGGCGCCGACCCCATCCGCGCTGCCGTGTTTGCCTGCCTGGCCGGCCAGCGTTCGCACCGGGCCCACCGCCGGAACCGCCCGAATCACGTGATTGCCATTGTCGACCACGTACACAGTGCCACTCACGTCCAGAGCCAGGCCCGTGGGATGGAAGAAGCGGGCCGCAGCACGTTCCCCGTCCGTGCTGCCTTTCTGCCCGGCCTGCCCGGCCCAGGTGCTCACCCGCCCCTCTGGGGTGAGTTGACGCAGCGTATGGTTCTCGGTATCGGCGACGTAGATCGTCCCGTCAGGGGCCACCGCTAGGCCATGGGGCATGTTGAACCGGGCTTCGCTACCCGCTCCATCGGTGCGGCCCTTCTGCCCGGCTAGGCCCGCGATGGTGCTTACCTGCCCCACTGGGGTCACGCGGCGGATGGTGTGATTGCCCGCATCGGCTACGTACACTGTACCGTGGGCATCGACGGCTACTCCTACGGGAAAGGTGAAGCGAGCGGCAGCCCCCGCTCCATCGGCGCTACCCTTCACCCCTACCCGCCCGGCCACGGTCGTGACCACGCCCGTAGGGCTGATGCGGCGCAGGGTATGACTGTCCGTGTCGGCGACATACACGCTGCCATCCGGGGCCACGGCAATGCCCATGGGCCGGTTGAATTGGGCGTTCGTGCCCGCTCCATCTGCCGCGCCGCGCTGCTTGGGACGGCCGGCTAGCGTCGTGACCGTTCGCGTGGGTTGGGCTAGGCCCGCTGGGCCGAGCAGCATGAGTACGACGAGCCAAGAAAGGAAACGCAAGACCATGGGGAGTGAGCTGGAAGTAAAAAGGCCGCCGGCGGTGCGAAGCTAGCGAAAGGTGTGCTACCCGAATAGGGGAAGACTTGACCAAATCGTGGGCGCGGCGTGGGGTCCGGACACGTCCGAGCCTCTCGACGGGTCTGCTTCTCGCTGGCAAGATCTGCTACTCTTCTAGAATGCTGTAGAGTTCGCGGTTGAGATAATAGTGATTGCCCCCCAGCGTCTGCTTCTCCAGCACCTGCAGCGCCACGAGTTGATTCAAGTATTCCCGCGCCGTGTTCTCGGCGTAGGTGCGGTCCTGGGTCAGGTGTTTGACGCGGGTGATGGGTTGGGTGAAGATCTGCTGCACCAGCTGCTCGGGGCGGCGCAGGTTCTTCTGGGCGGCGACTACTTCCAGGATGGCCTCGCGGGCAGCCAGGATGCGGTTGATCTTCTCAAACGTCAGGTTGGCCGTCACTTCCACTGCCCGGAGCATATAGAGCAACCACGTCGCCCAGTCGCCGCGTTGCGAGACGCCCGCTAGGGCGCCGTAGTAGGCCTCCTTGTGCTCCAGAATGTAGCGGCTCAGGTACAGGATTGGGTAGTCCAGTAGCCCTTTCTGCACCAGGTAATGGATGTTGAAAATGCGCCCTGTGCGGCCATTGCCGTCCCGGAAGGGGTGAATGGCTTCGAACTGGAAGTGGCCAATGGCCATCTTCAGCAAGGGATGCAGCGGGTAGGTCTCGTCGTCGTTGACAAAGGCGACCAGATTATCCAGCTTGGCCTCCAGGATACCGGCCCCCCGCGGCGGGGTATAGATGGCCTTGCCCGCGTTGAAGCCGCTGCCGCCCTGGCGAATGATGGTGGGCGAGAAAGGCGGGCGCAGCCCTTCCTCCACCTGCTTGATCTCGCGGAAGATGCGGATGAAGTAGTCGCGGGTAAAGCCCGAACTCGCTCGCAGGTAGTCGTAGCCGCTCCACAAGGCCTCGCGGTAGCGCAGCACCTCCTTGGCGGGCCCTTCCAGGCGCTCGGCGGCCGTTTCACTAAAAGCGCGGTAGAGTTCGTCGTCGGTGGTGAAGATGTTCTCGATGGCACTGGAGGCCTTGGCTTCCTGCAGGCTGATGGAGTTGATTAGCAGTCCTTGGTTGGGGATCGCCACGCTGCGCCCGTGTAGTCGCCCGAGGGCTTCGCGCGCCTGGCCAAGCTGCTCGAGCACCTCGGGTGTGCGCCATAGCGCCTGGGCAATGGGCAGGTCCGGCAGCGCGTTCCAGGGCACGTCCCGGCTGGGATTGATGGCATATAGCGGCGAAGTTGACATCAAAAAACAGCGTAATTAAGGCGAGCTAGCGCAACAGGCCTCAAAGATAAGGTCAATTCACTATGTTGACCTCAAAATTCCTTGTTTTTAAGGTTAGGGTGCTAAGTTGGCTTTAAATCACTTCCCTCTGGGGCTACCATTCGCTTCTCTATAGTCAGAAGCTAGGTTGTCGGGACACTTATTCCACGCTCGACTGCTGAGGGGGTTGATTCATCTGCTGTTGTAGCTGAGCGAGCAACTTTTTGATGGCTTCTTGGAAGCTCGTGCGCTCGGCCGTCAGCATACTACCGCCGCGTTCGTTGAGGGGGCGCGTGTTGATCAGGTCATCTTCCACAGGTAGCTGCGTCGGCGAAGGCGGCTGCGCGGTTGGATAGCTGAAAACGAAATCAGTCACGTCATAGGTGTAGCGTCCGTCCTGCAGCGACAGTGTCGCAGTATAATGCAGCACCAACCGGATCGTGTAGTGTAGTGGCGTGCTCGTGGCCTGTTGCGGCGGGACATAGCGATACGTATAAGCGAAAGGCTGCGCCCCGTATACGACGAGCCGCTCGGCGTCCGGCGCGTGCGTGGTAACGACCGGCTTATCCAGCGTGCTGATGCCCTTGGCCCACGTCTGTGCGTTGGCTAGTAAGTCCACTGGGCGACGACCCGGTACGGACACCAGGCCCGTGTAGCGAATACGGTGCGTGATGGAATCAATCGGAAAAGTGGTCCGTCCCTGGCCCCAGCTCAGGCTGGTCCAAGAATAGAGCAGGCAAAAGACGAACAGGTGTTTCATCGGGAACGGCAGTTGACTGAGTAGGGGACCTGAAGGCAGCAACGGCCGCTTCTCCCTACTTAGTTTAAGTGCGCAAAAAACGATGCCAAAATCAGGTTCAAAAAACGGCCTTTCCAGGCTGCATTAGCACGTGTTGAAACTGCGCAGAAACCGTCCGTTTGTTCTACCGTCTTCACCTTTTCAGTATAATGTTTTATAAATACGGATAGATGGATGCCTGTCCCGGAGCTTTCCACCATTTGTTTAATAAAAACTTACTATCGGTAGTCAGATGTTGGCTGAAGTAATCAAGTCACAGAATACATTGTTGAGCACGTCAATCGGTGGAGTCGGGTAGCCTTCCAACACATCAAACAGCGCTTGTCTGTCGCTACGTATCAACATCAGCTTGTAGCGTAGCGCGTCTTCCTCCTATTTGTTGAATAAGTAACAATTTTGAACCTAATTACCGAACTGATATACCAGTTCGGCTAGGGCTTCCAACAGTAATATCAAAGTAGTAACTAGGACTGAGTCAATCTTGCCTCTAGACAAAGACGTTGAACAACTGGGTTATTTCCAAAGTCATCTCTAACAGACTCGAGAAGAGAAGCAAGCGTAATATCGCCAGCCCCACCTTGAGCTAACCGCTCTACAGCCGCGTGCCACTGAGCTTGTATCGAGCTATTGTTGCTCAGAAAATGCGTCTTTCCTCCAGCTCGTTTCCAAGGCCCACCTTGCTCACCTGGTCCCTGCTCGTACAGTCCTGTTAAGGCCTTGGCTAAACGGTTGCACCAATCCCGGTCCTGAAGCAAGTCAGCGGCGGTGGATGCTTTGCTGGTATGTAGGGTTGCGCGGTTGCCGTTTTCTATGTTCCCTAGATCTGGAGTTTGGGTTTGTTCTTGAGCAAGTGAAGTCAACATTTCGGCGAAAAAAGCAGCCGCGTTACGCGCAGCCAGGGGCTGACTGCCGGCAGCATCGGCATTTTCCTTGTTCTCCAAGAGGTCCGATATACCCCGGATAACAATGCCTTTTACACCGTGAGCGTCGAGCGGGGAAAGCACACCGTATCCTTCCATTTCCACCGCAACAGCTTGGCTCACCGAAATAGAAAGTAACTCGTACACAACAGACCTCTGCGACGCAACGACCTGCTCCCCGGCAGCGATAGGCTTTACCTCGGCCTTGAAACTGCCGAGCCCGTCATTGATCCGGTGTTGCCATCGCGCATCCCGGGCTATCAGCCTAGCCAAGCTCACAAGCCCGTAACTGCCTTTAATGGAGCTTAGACGCGGTTTGTATACATCAGCCGCTTTACCACCTTCATAATGGATTACCTCGCTGGAAACCACGACGTCGCCTATACTGACATCTTTGATTCCACCTGCGATGCCTACGAAAAACATGTATTCCGGCGAGAAAAAGGAAAGCGCCCGCTCCGTCTCTTGGGCTGCGGCTACGTTCCCTGCTCCGCATTCAACGACAGCTACCGAAAGATCACGCCCTGACTTGAATGTGCCCCGCTTGTAGAAAGCACCCGTTTTCGGATGTTGAACATCTACAACTTGCGTCAGGAGCCGCTCAACAGCCTGAAACTCCAAGGCTAAGGCCGTTACAACTAGAATGTCAGTTTTCATTTTGGTTAGAGTAAATGAAGCAAGTCGCGTAGGGCCAGCAGTGTTGAATTATGCTTAAAGTCTTCTAGTGCGGAGTCTATCAGCGACTTTACTATGATATGCTTACCACCACCGCCCCGCTGCAGCAGAACGATGGCAGACGCCCATTGCTCGCGACGATTTTGCCGGTCGTTAAGCAAGGTTACGTCTCCCCCTGCTCGCTGCCAAATATGTTCGTGGTCTGGTCCTTTTGGGTACAATTCGATCATGCAGTCCGTGAGGGCCTGCCAAGCTTCACTGGATGTCACCTTTTGGTCAAATACACGGTAGTTCAAAAGCCTGGTTATCTTATTGAACATGCTAGCGCATTCCTGCAGTCCTGGCCGAAATACAGTATCGTACATTGCTCTGGTCAGCAGCGCATTAGCCGAGTTATCCCAATTACGTTTCTGAATCAGCTTGCCCACTTGTACTGCAGCTACCTGAGTTGTCGTAGGCAGATTTCTGATGTAATCCTGTAGATAACGGTCTGTTAAGTTATTCAGAACGCTGTTCACTGTCAGCACGGCCGAAAGGTCCTGTCGCTTCTGATACAGAAATTTGGTATTGAAAGCCTCTTCTTGAGCGTAAGCCTGTAGATCTTGGACCTCCCCACTTTCGTTTCCTTCGATTAATTGTTCAACTAGCGCATCAAGAGTTAATGCAACAAAGCGCGAGCGGAGTTTTGTAGGAAGTTTACTCCACAATTGTGCTCTTTCCGGTAAGTGCAGAACATTGGCGTACGCGGATGTTGCCGTCAGTTCTAGAGGCAGCCGTTCGTCGGCGCGGCCTAGGGCCACTTCTGATAAAAAGGCGTTTATCATTTCGGACGGATTGCGGAGCCCAGCTGTCAAAGATTTTGAATGCTCCAAGGAAACCGACCAAACTAGCCTCCAAGATTTTTGCCGCACGTCCATCGGCGCCAGCAGGCAGGCATCTTCTCCGCAGCGCGCGCCAGCCAGGTTTAGCAATTGCGGGGTTGCCTCCTGTACTGCTAGCCTCACCAACTCGGTACCCACTACCCGCTTGGCTAACTGTGCTACCCGCGGCGACTTATCAAGCCCCAGCTTTTTCTCAGCCCTCACTTGTTTGAGCAGCGCATCCGCCGGGGCATACGCCACTCCCACCGCCGCCGCAAACAAGTCCCACCAGTGCCAGCCGGCGCAGAGTTGTGTCACTGCATCGGCCGCTGGTGCCGACAACGCTACTGGTATCGTTTTCGTCAGTAGCTCTTCCCAAGGCGCTTCATTCGGAACCACTTGTAAGACAAATTCCCGCACGTTCTCAGTGTCCGTCAAGCCCAACCAAATAACCTTTGCCGCTGCCTTGGGGCTGGCTGTTAGGCTACGACTAAAAGCAGCGGCGGCAGCTTCGCGCCACCAGCCTTCGATTTTAGTCGGGTCTGGCTCCGCTAAGTGCTTCAGCAACGTGCTTGGTAGAGCCGGGTCCGAGTCGACTACAGCCACCAAACGCTCCACCACTGCTCCCACGGCCCCGCCCAATCGTGCTACCCCGGTCTGGAAGGCTTCCAGAGGTACCCCACGCAAAGCCATGGCCTCCGTTGCTACGCGGCCCTCCGATACCAGTGCCTCGGCTAGACTGTCAACGGCCCGGTGCTTGATCGAAGACCCTTTGGTAGGGTCGGGCTGTAGCAGTCGTAGGGTGCGTATAAAAGACAATAGTTCCCCTGAACCTGCGCTACCTGCCTGTAGATTACTGTATTGCTGAAACGCTCGTTGACAGCGTTTCAACTCCTCAAATGACTGTAGCGTTACCTCAACGGCCGATAAAAAGTTTCGAAAGCGGCCTCCCTCTGCAGCACCGGAAATCAATTGCTCAGCTGGCAGTTCGGGCACTACCCGCTCGGCAGTTCCTAGCTGAACGGTTTGCTTATCCTGCCACTTTCTTTCTACTTTGAGCGGTACCTGCACCAGCAATGGAACTGCCTCCCCATCCCTGGGTGGCGCGAATCGGACGCCCCAACTAAGCGTGGCGCGAAGCGTAGCGGGCAAACCTTGCCACAACGCTTCCAGCAGTACCCGAAACCGATCCGGCTCACCAACTGCAAATACCGGAGCCGAGCCGTCCAACAATTGCTGCAACACGGCTAGCCAACTTGCCGGTACCTCGTCAGATTGATAAATAGGAGTATTTGCCGGTGGCGTCCAGGGTATCGGCGCTAGCGTGCTTGGGCGGTGCGCTAGATCGGGCGGCTCGGACAGCAGCAGGTCCAGCACGGGGCCAAGCGTCGGTACTTCGGTCAAGCGTGACAACGGCAGCATTAGCACATGGGTAAACACCATTCCCGACCTAGCCACTGCTGGATCAGGCCAGGTCTGGCTAACAAGGTACCAGTCGCCGAAGGTCGCCGCAGCTAAGTATGGCTGCCAAGCATAACCCGCTGGCGGTACCCCCGGCCGGTCAGTAAACCCCGCCAAGAACGCCCGTAGGGGCTGATCAGCTACGCTGCTGGCTAGTTGTCCGTGCGAAGTGCCGTGTACGGCCCCAAAATAGGCCTGCTGAATGTTAATCACGTGGACAAAACAATTACTAAAAGGCGATGAGGTGCGTTAGGTCCGGGGTATGCTCACCGGATGGTAGCACTACGTACCCCGCCGCTTCCGGCCCTTCGTCCACGAAATCCTCGTCGGGGGTAGTAGGATCGAGCGACTGCCCTAGCGAAGACAAACCGCACACCCGCCAAGCACCCGGGGCCCACGTGGCTTCCAAGAAAGCCGCCAGCAAGGGCAGCCTCTGCCGCAGTTCAGCCGCCGGTTCAATGCCCGTTGTGGCCAGGCCCAAGGTGTCCCAGCACGAAAGGGCCACCGTCAGCCGCGGTTCTTCTACCGGACTCAACGCCGACGTTCGTTTGACGTACAGCATCATCTGCAGCAGCTCAACCCAGAAAGCCGGAGCCGTTAATTCCGCCTCCAGCGACTGGTCCTCCTTCTTGGTATTCTTTCTACGCTGCTTCAAATCCTCGACGTAGGCGAGGCCTCGGGTCGTAATATCTTCTATAACTGGCAACTCGTCAGGCCTAATTAATAGCAGCCACTCCGTAGATTGGCTTATCAGCGCCTGCCACCGACTGGATACCAGCCGACCGCTCATTAGTGCCCGTACCTGCTCACCCGCGTAGTCCGGAAATACAAGCTCGGTAGTCGTTTGGTTCTTGGCCACTACAAAGCTGATTTCTTCGTTTAGGCCGCTTTGTGTGTGTTCCCCGGCCAGGCCGCTCGCCAACTTGTCAATAACGGCCTGAATAACGGTCAGGTCGGCCGGCGCCGTCACCATGCGGTAGCTGCTACGGCCGGTTACCAGCCGGTGATACAGCTGGCCTACGTAGTGCGTTTTCCCCGCGTTAGGGCCGCCAATAATCAACAACCGATGTGCCTTGCTCATGCCAATACGCTGCGCCGCAGCAGAAATAAGTCGTTAGTGACAGCCGGTACCACGGCCGGCTGCCGTTCGCCGGCCTCGGTGCGCAGGGTATCCAGCAGCCATGCTACCGCTTCCAGCACCTGCTGGTGCCACCGCACGGCCTCGTCCTGTTTCACGCTCACCGCAAACTCACGGTAGCGCAACGGCTGTTTTTCTTCGATGTAGCGCTGCAATTTCTCCCGCACCGTGGGCCGCACGTTCGCCACGTCCGACTTCGCCCACACCAACCCTAGTGGCCGCTTGCCCAGCTTGGCCACCAGGCGGTCGGCCATCATCTGAATGTTGGTGCGTGCTGCGCCGCGCTGAAGGCCCGGACCAGCTAACTCTTCGCAGTCAGCAAACAGTAAAAAGCCGTCCCCGTGCTCATAGGTCCACGCAGCGCCGACAGCCCCAGCTGCTTGCGCGTTGCTACGCCACTCGTTAAACCACTCGCCTGGGGCATCGGTAAAAATCACGTCCACCAGTTGCCCGGCGTCGTCTCTCAAGGCCAGGTGCAGCAAGCCAGGTACCCGGCCGGCATTGCGGCTGGTGTGGGGTGGAAAGGTTATCTGATTGTACCCGTCTCTGAAGGTCAAGAACCCTGCTATTAGCTCCCAACCTGCCAACGTGGTGGATCCAGCAAATCGGTAACCCGGAATGGCTTGACCGCTACGTAGTAGCGAGTATAGCAGCGCCAAAAAGGTCGTTTTGCCGGCATTTTCCATGCCCACCAGCCCTAGCAGCAATACCCGCGAGCGGGCCATAAGCGGCTCCAGGTCGGTGCGTCCCAACACGCTGCCGGTCCAGCTCACCCGACGACCATCTAACTCTTCCTCCGAGGCCAGCACGGAGCCTTCGTCAGTTACGGCGCTCTGCTGCAGGTTTGGGCATTCTCTGAACGGCCGACAGCCCTGCTGACATTCGCCGTCCTCCGGGTAACAATGGGGTATGGGACAGCTAAGCGGCATCGGCTTCTTGAATAATGCGTTCTGTAAGCAAGTCGTGCAGCACCAGCACGGCTAGCTCTACGGCCGTGGCTTTTGACGAATCCCGTAGACCGGTGTTGCTCGTGAGCTTCTTTACCAGCCGCTGGCTATGCACCACCTGAGCCAGAAAGGCTGTCAGAGTAGTCCGCTCCCCGCAGTCCGTCATCAGGGACAAGTGCGGGGCCAGCAATTGTTGAGTGGCCTCATTCTCATATGCCGCCAACAGCTCGGATAACGGCTGTTCCTCGCCCGAACTGCCAACTACCGCCCGATACGTATCCGTTAGTAGGTAGTCCACACTCACCGGCGTTACGTTGGGCAGCAGTTCGGCGAGGTCTAGGGCCATAACCACCGGCAGCACGGCCGCATCCAGCTCTCGGTATCCCTTGCCCAGAGTAGTAGAATACAGCGTCTCTTTCCACCACAGCAGTTTACTCCGCTGTTCTACCGCTTGAAGGGACTGAAATGACTCCTGAAATGCCTCCGCAAGGGATGCGCTTACGCCATTAAAAAACTTGTTGATTTCGTTTTCTAACGCTTTGGTAGATAGCGACTCCCCAAACCCTTTGAATGCCACTGCCATTGCTTGAACTATGCCAGCACTTGCAACTTTTCCAAAGTTGTTGGGCCAATGTGTGCTATCCTGATGATACGAGTAATAATTATTGACCGGCTCTTTACCAGCAGCTTTTTTCAAAGTGGCTTCAAGCGTTTCGCCATCAATAGTTGGATCACCCAACTTAAAGTCCTTCAACTTGAACTGTGCAAATGCCGGCGCCGCCGGCGCCTGCGCCAACGACCACTTCTCAACCGCTTCATCTTCCATTTCACGCCCAAACTCCGACAGTATGCGGTCAATAATCGCCTGTTCACTGCCAAATTGCACAAACTGCGCGTAGCCGCTGGCTGTGTAATAGACAATTCGGCAAAGTTCGTAGTCCCCTTTTCCTAACTGGTACAGTGCGCTCAGCATTACCCCGCGCAAGATGCTACGAGGTGCCTCTGAGTATTTGCCTTCCACGCTGGTCCAGTGCTTTTTTACGATATCGTAGGTGGCCACGAGGCGCGAATTGCTAACAGGGATGTCAGTATCCAAAGCGGCCAGGGTATAGCAGCGCACTTCGTGCGGCTTATCGGTCAGCTCCTCGGCTAACTCTTTCACCGAGGCCAACAGCCACTCTTCGCGCTCTTTGTTGTCTTCGACGTCAAAGAGTTTAGCTCGCAGCCAGTCATAAAATACTTCGTTGCGTTGCATCAATAAAAAATAGTTGGGTGAGGAGGTCAGTAATGTTGTAGGCCTATCGGGTGTATCCTGTCGACCCTGCACGGGCCGGATAATTAATAAAGATGTAAGCGGCTTGTCGTTATCTGCCAAGCGGCACCAGGGGCCGGATATTCACAGTAGTTTACCCGGCAAACATACTTTACTTTAAGGTAATTTGGCTAAGCCGAGCCCCTACTTAATGATTCTACATGTGTCGCCATACCAAAGTATCCTCAGACCAGCTCAAGCGCTTGCTTTTCTCCGCCGCTGACCAACTGCTCGGCTCCATGAATGCCGCCGAGTACAAAAACTACATCTTTTCTCCGATAGGTTCAACCCTGCCAAAAGCAGTAGTCTAAATCCACTTTGCATATTCATAATATGCTCTTGGATTTTACCTACATAATGACCTTATTCATAATTTCGCCCCACAAGAAATTCTTGTGTGATAAAACATGTAGTTGATTCCTAGTAGTGTGTTGTACTCCTACCTAATGTTATTCGATGTACATAACGTGTTAGCCTTGTTAGACGACCAATACAAGGCCTCATATATGAATTATCATTATGATCTATTGCTGCAGACGCCGCTTGGAGGGTAAGCTCTTTGCCCACTTGACTTCGTGAACACATTTTAGATTAGCCGAGATCTACTCGATCCATCCAGATGGTGTAAGTTATTGCAGCAAAGTAGCAGCAACAGGAATATCATTAGTAGAGAGGGCTTCCATGTTGCTCTACAAAGTGAAGGAAAATATAACTAGACGTAGGCTTCTATCATTTTGTAAAGGGATCAGTTGAGAAAGGAACTGTAAAAGTTGAGTTCGTATCATTACTTAAACGCCCGATTATGATATAGTACAACTGCGGATAACGCTGCTTGCTAAGCCAGTGCAGCCTATGCAAGACGCCTTCGCGCATCTGAAAGCACAAGGGATCAGGTCTTCATACTCCCTGAACATACTTCCTTTCAAAAAAACAGGCCTCAATTGCTTCTGCAGTTGGGGCCTGTTTGTATACCAGAAAAAGAATACCGCTAGGTTTTACAAGCGCGCATCCCAGAATTTTCCTTCCGTAATAGCACCCAGATATAATGTTTTTGGGCCGTAGTTACTTGACTCTACGCAGTGTCCCGTAAAAGTGCCTTTGTAGCCGGTCGAGGTTTTGCTGATGGTACCGACAAGCGAATCCGCATAGATGAAGGTCTTGTTGTCTCGCTCCATGACAATATCGTGAAGCTGATACATCTTCTCCGGGGTCCCGTGAGGCTTGCGAAAATGCACCTCTAATTCTCGGGGTTCATGCGTGATGGTTAACTCATCCTCCTTGCCGGCTGGAGTTGTTAGCTCTCGATAAGTGGTCCGCGTAAATCGTCGATAGAAATAAGGGTGCATATTTTCATCCTGAATACCCCATTCTAGATTGGGAGTTTCAGGATCCGGATCAGTTTCCTTACTGGAGCAGTTGCTTACCAGAAAGGCGGCAAAAAAAAGAGGGTAATAGCGCTTCATTATAAGAGTATAGCTGTAAAAGACAGAGAAAAGGGTTGCAAAATTCCTGCCGCGGAAGCCCGTGGTGCTGCTAACTAGCCTTCATGAATAGCGGGTCATCTTGGGCCTCGAGTATCTTTATGGCTTCGCGCTTCATATCGTTATCGACGTGCACGTACTTCCTGGTCGTGGCTATTTTCTCATGGTCCGTTACTTTCTGCAGTACTTCCACCGTACTCTCAGCGCTTGAGCAAGCGGTGCACGGTCATGGGGTGGAATAGCTGGCCACGGCGGGTGCGGTACCCAGCTGCGTTCAACTCCTCCGCAATTTGATAGAACGTATACCCTTGTGCGTGCAACAGGCCCGCTAGGCGCGCGGCCTGCTTGACAGGTTGATAGTCGCGGGCATTTTGCTGCCGCACTAGTAACCCTCTTTCAGTGGCGGCACTGGTCATGTTGGCCGGCGTGCCCAGCACGGCGCCGCGCGCCTTCTTGGCGGCAAGGGCATCTCTGGTGCGCTTGGAAATCAGTTCGCGCTCGTGCTGGGCAATAACCGCGAATAACCCCACCGTAAGGGTATTGGCGTCGGGCATGTCGCAGCAGACGAAGCTGACGCCCGAGTCGCGTAGGGTTAAGATAAAGCCGGCGTTGCGGCTCAAGTGGTCGAGCTTGGCGATGAGCAGCGTGGCCCCCTGCTCCCGAGCGGCAGCAAGAACCAGCGGCGAGTTAGGGCCGCTGGTTCTTGCTGCCGCTCTCCACTTCGGTGAAGGCGGGCAGCAGCTGGGCAGGACTTGGCACGAACGCGCGCACAGCGGCTTGTTAAGCTTCCAGGCCCAAGCCGGATTGGCCTTGGCGCTGGGTGGAGACGTGGTAGTAGGGCACGTAGCGAGTGAGACTCATAGGGGCCGCAAGGTAGGGCTTATAACATTTTCCAAACGAGCGTGGCTGTTGCAGAACTCGCCGCCCGTTCGAGCTAGCTAGGTTTTTGCGGCACTTTCGGGCCGTTACGCTGAGCGCGTCGCCTGCTACGGAGCCTAAATGGTGGGCCAGACGGTGGTAGGGGCAGTACCAGAGCCATTCCCCGTTGCTGCTTGGGCTGATAACGCAGAAGCTTTTTCAGGTTGTAGGCACTGGCGGCCAGCAGCATGGACTTATGCGCCCCCGCTTGCCCGCGTACGTTGAGGCGGCGCAAGCCGTAGTGCTGGAGCAGGTTGCCAAACACGGGTTCAATGGTACGTTGCCGCACCCGGCGCATGTGCTGGCCGCGTGGACTGCGTTGGCGGTGCCAGGCCCGGCGATAGGCGGCATCAAAAGCGGAGCGCACGAGCTGCTTGTAATCGGCGTAGGGCACACAGGTCGCTTTGCCCGGACACTGCTGGCAGTCCTGGTAGGCCGCCCGGTAGTGCTTGACCCAGCCGCCATCGGCCTTGGTGCTGTACTTGCGAAAAGGCAGTGGCTTATCTGCTTGACACCGGTACTCATCCGCCGTGGCGTGGTAGGAGAAACCGGCGGCTTCCGGTTTGTAGGCGCCGAAGACGGGAATCCAAGGCGTGATGCCCCGGTGTTCTAAGAAGGCATAGTTGAAGCCGTTCGAGTAGCCCGTGTCGGCCACTAAGTCGCGCAACTGCAGTTCATGGGCTTGCAGGCGTTGCTGCAGGTGCTGTACCAGACCGGGTAAGTGCAAGCTATCGCGCGAATCGGCTAGGTCCGCTTGTACATGGCTGATCACGCCCTGGGCGGTATCCACGGCCAGGCTGCACAGATAGTTCAGGGCGCGCACTTTGCCGGGCTTGATGGAGATGCGCGCTTCCGGGTCGGTGGGACTGTAATGCGTTTTGTTGCTCAGCAAGCGGGCGTGGGGGCGAGTAGCGCCCAAGGAAGCGGGTTCTCGCTGGCGTTTGGCTTGGCGCGTGGCTTCGTAGCGCAGCTGGTGCGCCGGCGCGGAGCGAATCGAGGCCGGATGCGGCGGGGCCGGTGGTTTCGGCGGGCTCCCCACGACAGTTAAGGTCGGCCGTGCGGCCTGCACCGGCTGTTTTTCGCACAGGCTATCGAGCGAGGCATTCGCTTTGACGGGGGCCGAGTCCACCGTCTGCGTGTCGCCGGCCACCAGGCCTTGCTGCACGCACAGGCCAAAGACGCGGTCGAAGAGCTGCTCGAATAGCGCGGCCGGGTAAAGCTGGCGGGTACGGCTCACGGTGGAGTGCCACGGCAGCGCTTCGTCGAGCTCATAACCGAGAAAATAGAGTAGATCCAGCCGCATCGTGCAGTGCTCGAGTAGGCGGCGGTCGCTGGTAATATTCTCGAAGTAACCAATGAGCACCAGCTTGAAGAACACGACCGGGTCGAGCGAGGGCTGACCCGTGTGGCTGTAGAGCTCGCGTGTAGCCTCGTAGAGGAAGTCTAAGTTAAGTATCTCGTCGAGTCGACGGTAGAAGTTATGCAGGGGCACCCGTTCCGAGAGGCGGAAGTGGGTGACTATCTGATCGGTGAACTGCTTCTTGCCTTGCATACTTCCTCTACGAGAGCACCCGATACTAGACTACCACTTCTGCAACAGCCACGAGCCTTTAGAAAATGTTATAGAAACATACTTATGTACTATATTATTTACTATTAGGCAGAAAAACAGGGGTAGATGATCCTCCCCTGTCAGCTCTAAGAAATGATTAACGCTTCTTTCTAGGCTTCGCTAGCTTGCCCATCTACCTTAGTGGCTTTGGTCAAAAGTTTAGTCTAAAAGTCGCCCTTACTCCAGTCTCTTTGGTATTGCTCACCAGGGGGTTGGTCCGTCCTCACTCACAAACTGCCCGGTGGGGCCGTCCGGGGGCAGCAGCACATACTGCACCACGACTTGAGCGGCGTGGGCCGGCGAGTGACCAGTGTGGCCCGTGAAGTCGGTCGCCGTCTGGCCCGGGTTGACGGCATTGACTTTGAAGGCGGTCTCGCGCAGCTCATAGGCCAGCAAGATGGTCCAGGCGTTGATCATCGCCTTGGAGGTGCAGTAGGTGACGGGCTTGACGTCGTAGTACGCCCACGTCGGGTCCGCCTGCAACGTCAGCGAGCCCAGACTGGAGGAGAGGTTCACGATGCGTGGCTGGGGGGCCAGGCGCAACAGCGGCAACAGCGCCTGGGTGGTGCGCACCACCCCGAAATAATTCGTCTCGAACAGGATGCGAAAGTCTTCCAGCGCAACAGCCGACGGCGGCTGCGCGAGGTCTGCGCTGGGCACCCCGGCATTGTTGATGAGTGCATCCAAGTGCGGTGTGCGTTGACGCACCACAGCCACGGCTTGCTGCACCGACGCGTCGCTCGTCACGTCTAGCTCGACGGCCTGCACCTGCTCGAAGCCCGCTGCGTGCAGACGCTGCTGCGCCTGCTGACCGGCCGTGGCGTCCCGGCAGCCAAGAAAGACAAAGTAGCCGGCTTGCAGCAGCAGGCGGGCGGTTTCGTAGCCAATGCCTTTGTTAGCACCGGTGATGAGGGCATACTTCATGGGAGTAGGAAAACAGGGGAAACGGCGTCGCCACCTCGGCTCCGCCGCACAAAGGTTTCCTCGTCATGCACGAGTTCCTAACGCGATTCAACCCAAGGAGTATGATATTCAAACGCGAGCCGACCGTACCGCCGAGGGAGTCGTGCCCGTGTGCTTTTTGAAGAAGTTGTTGAAGTAGGTGGGATAGGCGAAGCCCAGCGCATAGGCAATGTCGGCGGTGCTCCACGCGGTGGTGACCAACAGGCTCTTCGCCTCCTGCACGAGGCGCTCCGAGAGGAGCACGGACGTGGTCTTGCCCGTGTGCTCCCGCACGGCCCGATTCAGGTGGTTGACATGCACCGAGAGCTGGCGGGCATAGTCCCCCGGCGTGCGTAGCTGCAGGGCGTGGGCGGGCGAGGCGATCGGAAACTGCCGCTCTAGCAGCTCCTGAAACAGCGCGGCGATGCGGGAGCCGGCATTCGGGTGCTGGTAGTAGGTGGTGGGCGACGGCAGCGGTAAGGCATGTGCCAAGATCTGCTGCAAGCAGTGGCGCGCCCCTTCCGGTTGGTACGCGGCCCCGGCCTGCAACTGCTGCTGCATCTGGGCAAAGAGTTGGCTCAACATCGCGTACTGCGCCGCGTCCACCAAGTAGATGGGCTCGCTGCCCAGACGAAATAGAGGCGATTCCTGTAAGCGGACTGCCAAGTCGTCGCCGGCCAGGAAGCCTTCGGTGAACAAACACAAAAAGCCGCCTTGTTCTGCGGAGAGCGGCTCCCAGGAATAAGGAATGAGCGGATTGGAGAAGACCAGGGCCGGCTGCTCCAGCAGTACCCCGCGGTGGGCGTACTGGTAGCGGCCGCGGCCGGTTGTCAGCGAAATCTTGTAATAATCACGCCGGCCATAGGCCAAGGCCCGGGTGCCAAACTGTTGGCGGGTGTAGACCTGGCACAGACCGGAAGCGACCAACGCCGGCAACGGCTCAGCGGATGTTTCCGCCGGGTTTGTATCGGGCACAGGCGAACGAGAGGGGAGCACAGACATGCCTAAAACTACACGCTATTCCTCGTAGGATGAAAAGCGGTAAGCAAAACGTGCTGTGCTCCTGCCAAAGCGACTTTTATCCTAGTCTTTTAGTGCCACGCTGCAGATGGGAGATAGCTGTCCTGCGGAAATTAATCTGATGCCCCTCCGTGTGGATGATCAACTTGAAGAAGAAGCTCTGGTTGTGGCAGATTGGCGCCTCGGGAATCCTGCTGAGCAAACGGCGTTGTCAGTCCGTCAAGGTAATGCATCTGCTTCGACCAACGACATGGCCGGCAGGGCAGCTAACAAGAGCAGATATCGGATGGATAGACGCAAAAGTTACATGGTAAGAACGTTCGTCCTTAACAACGCACCTGTTCTAGTTTATATATAACACCGATCACACTGAATGGACTGTTCAGATGAGCAAGTTGATACTGGAGTAGAACAACAGTGTTGCTTTCTTCACTGGGTAGAAGTTCTATGCTTAAAAAAGTAAATGCCAGTTCGATTTTTAGCCTACAACTAGATAATAGTACTTTATAACGCAATTATATAACTTAACTAATTTATCTGTATTAAACAAAGATTTTCATAATCTTTCTATGATTACCCTCGATAATGTTTACTTATCGAGGGTAATTTATCTACCTTCGCAGGGTCTTTCAGCGGTCGCTGGAAAGTATGTTGGGCGACACGTTTGATCCTTCTACTCCTTAGTATATAAGCGTCCCTTCACTTCGCTCGCTGTTCATGTCGCCTGATCCTACTTCCCTCTCGGTGCTACCTACCCACGAGTTGGGTGCCGTGCGCAGTATCGATGACTACGCCGAGTCCGCGGCGCGTTACGTCACGACCGGCCAGCGCGGGGCGGCTAACACCCAGCGCGCTTACGCCGGCGACTGGCTGCGCTTCACCACCTGGTGTCAGCAACACGGCCGCACTGCCCTGCCGGCAGATGTCGCCACCCTGGCGGCGTTCGTCACCTCGCTAGCCGACGCGGGCAAGAAGGTGGCCACCATCCAGCGCCACTGCGCCGCCCTCAGCAAAGCCCATCAACTCGCCCGCCTACCCACCCCCACCGACGACCGCCAGTTCAAAGAACTCCTGGAAGGCATTAGTCGCGAGAAAGGCGTGCGCCAGAAGCAGGCGCCTGCCTTTACCCTGGCCTACTTCAAACGCATGCTGCTGAGCATCGACCTGGAGCGCCCCGACGGCGTGCGCGATCGGGCCCTGCTACTGCTGGGCTTAGCCGGGGCCTTTCGCCGGGATGAGCTCGCCAGTATTGATATCGAGCATTTGCGCTTTGATGAGGACGGCCTCGTGGTGGAGCTCCCCCACAGCAAAACTAACCAGAAGGGCGAAGCCGAAGAGAAAGCGATCTTCTTCGCCCCCGACCGGCGTAGCTGCCCGGTGCGTGCCGTCAAGGACTGGCTGGACTATCTGCAGCAACACGGCCGCACCCAGGGGCCACTGTTTGTCTCCTTTCACAAGGGCCAGCGCTTGAGCCGGCGCCGGCTGAGCACCTTTAGCTTGAACGAGCTCGTGCAGCTGCGCCTGGGCAAGCAGTACACAGCCCACTCACTCCGGGCGTCGTTTGTCACCATTGCCAAGCTCAACGGGGCCGATGACGCGGAGGTGATGAACCAGACCAAGCACAAGACCACGGCCATGATCCGGCGCTATACGCGCCTCGATAATATTCGTCAGCATAATGCGGCCCAGAAGCTCGGCTTATAGTTGACTAGCAGGAGCTTGAAAAGAGTCAGGCTTTATGGACACCTCTGATGTGTAGCTGAGTGAAACGTTCGTCACTGCATCTAAACGGAAGATACTTATATGACAACATCAAAATGCATTCTGCAGGTGAGCATTGTCTTCACTTTCTCTTACTTGATGGAATACCCCTTCTCCTATTTGACAATCTGTAGTTAGTAATAGCATAGTCGCATCACTGCTTGAGTGCGATGGTTCTTGATAGCTAAGTATAGCGCTTTCGCCCTTGATGCTCCTTTCTATTGGTGGCGTTGATCGAGTGGCGCTTCGTTCTTTTCATTTCT
>Ga0325401_1000405_pt1 | contig 30309 bp, 14 predicted proteins | sample PopdelMetagenome_FD_205666 | JGI IMG/M metagenome (GOLD analysis project Ga0325401, IMG submission 205666) | Populus deltoides microbial communities from Bellville, Georgia, United States - Xylem-PdKOR-R2 | ecosystem: Host-associated > Plants > Phyllosphere > Stem > Wood/Secondary xylem | place...
ACGTCAAGCTGAACAAGGATATGATTTCCTATTCGGGTCCTATCGTTAAATCATCCACCAAACCGGCCGATTACCAGGAAGGGCCGTGGTTTTACAAACGAAACGATAAGTATTACGTGGCCTATGCCTCGACTTGCTGCCCGGAGGGCATTGGCTACTCCATGAGCACGAGTCCTACCGGGCCCTGGCAGTACACCGGCACGCTGATGGACCATAGCCCGAAATCCAACGGCAATCATCCAGGCATCATTGAGTACAAGGGAAACTCGTACCTGTTTGGCTTCAACTATGCCCTGTCCAAAGCGCTATCAACGAAGCACACCGAACGCCGCTCGGTATGTCTGGCGAAGCTCACTTATAACAGCGACGGCACCATCCAGCAATTGCCGTTTTGGTCGGAGGCCGGCGTAGACCGCGTCGCGGTCCTCAATCCGTACAAGCGCACCGAGGCGGAAACCATCGCCTGGAGTCAAGGCCTAAAGACCAGTAAAGGTCTGAATGGTATGTATGTAACGGCTGTCGACAACGGTGATTATTTCAAGGTACAGGGCGTTGATTTTGATAAGGGTGCGAAGAAGTTTATGGCAGCGGTGGCCAGCACGGCCACCCAGCCGGTACTCGAGCTCCACCTAGATAGCCCAACGGGGACGTTGCTAGGTTCGCTGCAGGGTACGCCGACGGGCGGCCTGGAGAACTGGGTGGTTCAGTCCTGCTCCGTCCGCCGGGAGAAGGGCATACACGACGTCTACTTTGTCTTTCGCGGCACCGGTAGCAATACGTTTCGCTTCGACTGGTGGCAATTCAGCCGCTGAGGCAAATGCTAGGGTGCGCGTTTCGCCGTTCAATAGTTCCTGTCCGCGGGCGCCGCTTGCGTGCCCGCTTGTCTGGTACGTCGGGGAACGACAGCCTGAACGGTAGTGGTTTCTGTCGGGAGCGGATTCAGTCAAGGCGGATAAATGAAGGGCCGTTTACCTTTCTTTGATTAAACGGTAAAGCTGCTCGCGGTAGGTCTCACTGACGGGCACTGACTTATCTGCGATGTAGAGCGTGTTGCCATCTACCAGCTGAATCTTGTCGAGCGAGACGATGTAGGACTTGTGCACGCGCAGAAATGGCGGTTGCGGCAGTGTCTCGGCTAGCTCTTTAAGCGTCTGATAGGTAATCAGGCGCTGCCCTGGCAGGTAGAGCGAAACATAGTTGCTGAGCCCCTCGATGTAGAGAATGTCAGCGTAATTGACGCGCACGTACTTATGCTTAGTATCCCCCTTAACGAACAGGTACGCGAGTGGCGCGGGCACGGATGGAGGAGGTACGGCTACCGGTGTCGTGGGGGCCAATAGGGTTAAGGCCTTCTGCGCAGCTTTGAGAAAGCGCTCAAAGGCAATAGGCTTGAGCAAGTAGTCCACTACGTCATTCTCATAGCCTTCCAGGGCATATTCGGGGTAAGCCGTGGTGAGCACCACCTTGCATTTATTGCCGCTGAGCTTGAGAAATTGCAGCCCCGTCAGCTTGGGCATCTGAATGTCCAGAAAGACCACGTCAACGCCTCCTTGCTGCACCAGCGTCAGCGCTTCAACCGGATTGGTGGTCACACCCACCAGCGTTAGGTAAGGCACTTGGCGGATGTAATCGGCCAAGATGGCGAGGGCAGGTGCTTCGTCATCCACTACGAGGCAACGAATCATAGGCGGTAGCAAGGCCCCAAGGGCCGTGAAAAAGAGCACCTTTAGCAGGGAACCCGCAGGAAGGTAGCAAAATGGCCGTTATCGGCGGCAACGTGCATCTGGTGGCAGCCCGGATAAGCTAGGGCCAGCCGCCGCTGCAGATTAGGGAGTCCAATGCCGCTGCTCGTATCCTTTTGCTGGTCACTGATGCGGTTTTCAACCTGAAAAACAACATCTTGCGCGGCCACGTGGAGCCGCATGCGTACTGGGTAGGCCGCGTCGTCCAGCACGCCGTGCTTCAGCGCGTTTTCCACGAAGGGAATCAGCAGCAGGGGGGCAATCTGGCGGCCCGTGGGCTCGCCCGTGATGATGAAGTCGACGAACAACTGGTCGGGAAAGCGCAGGTGGTATAGGGCTAGGTAGTGCTGCACATACTCAATTTCCTTGGTCAGCGCTACTTGGTCACTGGCCGTTTCGTGCAGCATGTAGCGCATTAGTTCGGCTAGCTTGAGCAGCGCGCTGGCCAGGGGCTTGGACACGGGATACGCCATGCCGTAGAGCAAGTTGAGCGTGTTAAAAAGAAAGTGCGGATTGATTTGCGCTTGCAGAAACGCTGTTTCGGCGGCGCGCTTTTCTGCCCGGAGCTGCTGGTTCTCGCGTTCTTGGTGGAGGGTTCTTTCCGTGGCCCATAAGGCACCACTCAAGGTGAGGTTCGGCAGCGAGTAGAACAGATTCTCATACACGTAATGGCCCAGGGTCGTGTCCGGCGTATAGTTGTGAAAGCCGAACACGGCCGGTAACAGCAACTCTTCTATTCCAGCCCGCAGTAGGATAAAGAGCAGCGCCGCTCCGACTAAACCACCCAGCAAGTGCAACAGACGTTTGGCACGCCACCAGCACGGATAGATCACCAGGTAGCAGAAGTAAAAGACGCTCATGCCCACCAGGGTGAACGAGGTGGTTAGCCACAAGCCCTTATAGAGCCGAGCCCCTTGCCGGGTCGTAAATAGCAGAAAGTCAAGCAGGCAATAGACCAGCACAGCCAGCCAAGCCGCAACATGCCAGCGAACGGGAAACTTTTTCACACCTAAATTGAGAAAAGAAGTGGAGCCCACTTAGTTCCGGTGGACCCGGCCACCGCTACTCTCGCGGCTACTCAGCTGCGGGTTGCCCAGCACCGTTAACTGGCCGCCACTGCTAGCGTGGGCTTGCAAGCGGGCCGCACCTGCCACTGCTGAGCGTGGCCGTACACATCTCGACGGCTAAGACGTCGGCTTGTACGTGCCCGCCAAGCACCAGCCGATAGTACGGGCAGATATTTGCCACCGTGAGGCTACCCGAACTAGCTCCCGCCGATTGGAGCGTGTCGGCGAGCAACTGGTGTAGCACCACCCGACTGGTGCTAGCTGTGCTCACCAGCCCGCTGCCGGCCTGCACCTGCCTCAGCACAAAGTGCCCCAAACGGTTAACTTCTAGCCACAGTCGGTTTCCCCGCACTGTGTCGGCCTGCAGGTGGTTGCCATTGGCGACGTAGAGACTACGAATCGTGGGCATGGTAACATACCCAGTTACTTTCCTCAGGGAGGCTGCTTGCTGCTCCGCCTAGCATCGGCAGTCTGGTCGCGAGTACGCAGCTTGTCGTGATCAACGCGGGTTTCCAGGCGGGCGAGACCTTCGGGTACCACTTCCACCCGAACTTGCTGCGGGCGTCCCTGGTGCACAAGCGTCGTGATGGCCGCAGCCACCGCCACATGGGTGAACGCGACTATGCAGCGGATTTCGGGAGCCGTACTGCCAGCAAGCGGAGCGGCGGGCAGCAGTTGAAACAAAAGCAGAAAAAGAACGGGCATGGGCGGGCAAGAAACAGGCGGAATACGCGTCAAACCTATTCTTCTTCAGCAGAAGACGCTACTTTTTTATTCCACTGCCCGGAAACAGGGTGTGAAACGGGGAAAAGCCTCCTTCGGGCTTTCGCACCTTATTCCTAGCCGGTGGCATAACTTTTTTGGGCCGGGCAGGCCGGCGGCCCACTTTCGTCTCGTCCTCCACCAACGGCTGCCCTATGACCTTCCGACTCCTGCTGGTACTCCTTAACGTTTTGCTCCTCAACGGCCAGATCCGCGCTCAACAGCTACCTTCCGTAACAGGCAGCGTGCACGAGGCGACAGGTGCCCCCCTGGCCCTGGTCACGGTGGTGTTAATGCACCTACCTGATTCGGTGGTAACGGCCACGCAAACGACGAACGAGCACGGCACATACGCCTTTGCGCAGGTTGCAGCCGGGCGCTACTGCCTGAAAGCCCTACTGCTGAGCTACCGCCCGGCCCGTAGTGCCGCTTTCGAGGTAGCCGACCGGGCGGTATTCGTGCCCCGGATACTGCTCACGCCCCTGACCACGATCTTGCAGGGCGTGACGGTACAAGGCCGGCCGCCGGCGCTTGAGCAGCTTGCCGACCGCACCGTACTCCACGTCGACCGCCTAAACACGGCGGGTGATAATGCCTTGGAAGTGTTGCGCAAAGCCCCTGGCGTGCAGCTCGACAAGGACGAGAACATCGTCTACCGCGGCAGTATGGGTGTGACGGTGCTACTCGACGGCAAGCCAACGTATATGAGCGGGGAGGCACTGAAGGCCTACCTCAAGTCGCTCCCCGCTTCGGCCATCAGCCAACTGGAGCTGTTACCCAACCCGCCAGCCTCACTAGATGCGGCCGGGACGGCGGGCGTGCTCAACATTCGGCTTAAGCGCACCCAACGACCAGGGCTCAGCGGCACGGGCACGGTCGCGGGTGGCTATGGTCGCTACGAAAAAGCCTCGGGCAGCACCAACCTGCACTACAACGTGGGCAAGGTGCGGCTATTTACCCGCCTGAGCGCGGGGCGTTATAACTCGTACAACCGGTTGGTGCAGGTGCGCCACATCCGCGACACGGTGTACCGGCAGGTAAGCTACTGGCACCCGCTGGGGCACACCCTCAACTACGCGGTCGGCGCCGAGGTAGCCCTCACCCCCCGCCAAACTTTGGGCGGGCAGGTGCGCGGCAGCCGGTACGCCGAAACGGCCCCGACCACCAGCGAAACTATCCTTACCGCCGCCAACGGCCAGCCGGTCGGGCGCTTGCAGATGGATAACCCCAAAACTTCCCTTTCCCGCAACACCGGTCTTAACCTAAACTACCGCTTCGTCCTCGACAGCCTAGGTCGGGAGCTGAGTGCCGACGCGGACTACGTGCACTACTCCTCCACCGCTGATCAAACCTTTACCAACCTAGCTTTCACCCCGCTCAATGACGTGGCCCGCGACGCAGGACGGTTGCGCAGCGCCGCCGCGTCAACGGTGACCGTGCGCGCGGCGAAGGTCGACTACGTGCACCCGGTAGCGGGCACGGCATGGCGGGCCGAAACCGGCGCCAAAGTGAGCTGGGTAACCACGCAGAGCGCGCTGGCCTTCGACACGTTTGTGGGCGACACTTGGCAGCCCGACCAGCTACGTACCAATCAATTTGCCTATAACGAAACCATCACGGCCGCCTACTTAAGCCTGGGTACTACGCTGGGTAAACTGGATCTGAAAGGAGGCTTGCGCGGGGAACATACGCGTTCCGTGGGCGAGTCGCCCACAACTAGTCAGCGCGTGCGCCGCGACTACACGCAGCTCTTTCCTAGCTTGTTTGCTACGTACAAGCTAGGGGAACACGACCAAGTAGGCCTATCGGGCAGCCGGCGCATTACGCGCCCCAACTACCAAAGCCTGAATCCGTTTCTCACGTACACAGATGCCTACACCGCCCACCAGGGTAATCCCTACCTAAGACCCTCGCTGGCCGCCTCCGCGGCGCTAACCTACACGCACCGTAACTTCCAGGTATTGAACCTGAGCTATCTACGCGAGACCAACGGTATCAACAACGTCGTCTACCAGAATGACGAGACAGAAATCGCTACGTCGGTCGAGCAAAACCTGGCTGAGACCATGACCCTGATTCTATCTTCCGGTGGCCACTCGGACGTGACGAAATGGTGGGGCGTAGACAACCAGTTGGCGGGCTCTTACGCACAAACAAGCACCCCAGTCGAGGGCCAGCCCGTGCGATTGGCACGTTTTGGCTGGTCCGCAAGCTCCGACCATACCTTCACCTTGCCGCGCCACTATCTGCTCACCGTAGGCGGCAACTACCGCTCCCCGACGGTACAAGGGTTGTATCACATCCGCGCAAACGGGTCGCTCAACCTAGGTCTGAAAAAGCAACTCTGGCAGGAAAAAGCAACGCTCAGCCTGCGCCTCACCGACCTGTTCTATACGGACCAGTGGCGCAGCTACCTGCGTTATAACAATGTTGACATGACGTGGAACAACCAGTACGAAAGCCGCAAGGTGCTGGTGAGCTTCACCTGGAAAATGGGCAGTGGCAAGGTGATGAGCCGCCGCGTGGCTGGTAGCCAGGAGGAAGAAAGCCGAGTATCTAATTAGAAAGAAACAATAGCTGGTTTGGGTGAACACCTAGGCTCATCTTGAGCATGCTAAAATGCTGATTAATAAGAAATATGGCCCTATTCTCACCTAGGTTATTCAGGAAAACGGTGCTTTAAATAAGATCAACCTTTGTATATAACTCGTTCTAAAATAGGCACAGAAAATATACCTGCTAGTTCGAGCACAAAAGCCCATCAAGGGTGTCTCCAACCGCCTCTAGTCGGGAACAACCTAGGTGCGAAATGGGCTACTTTTCACACGATGGAGAGAACTAACGTGCTCGTATTAGAAGGCCATTGGTTCACTTAAAGGAGATAATAAACCGGGCGTCTAGCTTTGTTCTGGTTACCCTCACTTTTAGTTTACTTAAGGTTGCACGAGCAGCTTCTGACTCAGGCGCTGCCCGTTGGCCAAGCGCAGTGTAAGTTGGTAGAAGCCCGCACTGAACCTCTCGGCAGACACAGGTACTTGATTAGCGCCGACTTGCAGTTTCACCGTGCGTTCCGCTACTCGTTGGCCTAAGGCATCATGGATGGTCAGGGTGGCTGTTTGCGCAGCAACCGCGGTGTAGACCAGGGTGGCCGCGCCCGCCGTAGGGTTGGGGTACACGCTCAGCAGTGCACTGGCCTGCGTCGCTGCCGACGCCAGGACCAGCTGATTATTCAACCGCACGCCTACTATCCCGGCCGGGGCGCTGACGGAAGTGATGATGTCGAGCGTCCCGTTGTTATCCATATCCGCTAGGGCTAGGCCACCCGCCGTGGCACCCGCCGCTGTGGGTGGCGTTCCGCTGAAGTTGCCTGTGCCATTGTTTCGGTACACGCTCAACGTGCTAGCTGTGGCGACGAAAAGGTCGAGGTCGCCGTCGCCATCCCCATCCCCGAGGGCAATGCGTGGCGGGCGACTGGCTACGGTGAAAGAGTTTCCTGGTGCAAACGTGCCCGCGCCATTGTTCAACCAGGCGCGCACGGTGCTACTAGCCGCGTCCGCATTTTCGGTCACTAATACATAATCCAGGTCGTTGTCCCGGTCCACATCGCCCACGGCAACATACGTCGCCGCAAGGCCGGTAGGCAGTTGCGGTAAGTCATTGAACCGACCGATGCCGTTGTTGAAGAGCACGCCATTGTTGGTGATAAGATCTAGGTCTCCATCTGCATCACCTACTGCGACGGTGAGAGCTGATTCGGGTGCTACCGCGCGTATGTCCTGCGCCGTGCCAAAGGCGCCCGTGCCGTCGTTTAGGCGCACGCTCACGCTACCGGTGCTGGAGCTGGTCGTGATTAAGTCAAGGTTACTATCGGCGTTTACATCGCCTAGCACCACGCTGATATTCCCGCTGCCAATGGGAAGCTGGGTGGGCCCTGCAGTGCCGCTGAAACTATTCCGAAACACGTACAAACTACTGCCGTTCGGGGAGGTAGAGGCGACAAGCAAGTCTAAGAGGCCGTTCTTATCAATATCGCCCCAAGCCATGGCCTGGGTGAAGGAACCTACCCTGAGGTCGGTGCCATTGCCGAAGGTATTGTTGCCCAAATTTCGGCGCACGCTGACGATGTTATTGGGCTCATTGCTCGTATTGCTGGCCACTATGTCGAGGTCACCGTCATTATCTACGTCGCCTACCAGTACCTGCGCGGCTGGCTTGTCGCCCGTTCCTAGCTCGTAGCCGCCTGCGAAGGTGCCCGTGCTAGGGACGGTAGCCGTCGTGAATTGAAACACTTGGGGTTGGGCGAGGCTGGCGCCGCCGGTGCTTTGCGCCGTGGCGGTGAGGGTGGTCAGGATGGTTTCTCCCGCGCGGAAACTAGGGTTAGGAGTAAACGTGAGCGTGTTGCCACTCACCGTTGCCGCGCCTGCTTGCTTATTACCCCCTGGTTGGCTAAACACATTTAGGGCTTGCTGCGTGGTATAGGTGTTGCTCAACGGCCGGTCGAACGTAACGGCTACGGGGGTGGTGCGCGGCACCGAGCTAGCGTTGCGAGCCGGCGTAATAGCCGTCACGGCAGGCGGCGCCGTCGGCAGCTGGTTGAGTCGCACGTTCACGGCTCCTGGGTTGGTGCCGTAGGTGGCCGTGAGCAGGTCCAGGTCCCCATCGCCGTCTAGGTCCGCGGCAGTGGTGCCACTAGGGCGCGGGCCCATCTGCACCTGTTGGCTGAGCGCAAAGGCACTCCGGCCGTTGTTGAGCCGCACACTAACGGTGTTATCGAGAGAGTTGTTATCGAGAGAGTTATCGGTCAGCAGATCCAAGTCCCCATCGCCGTCTACATCGCCCAAATTCCCCTGTAGTCCAGCTTGTTGTGTGTTACCGAAGGCCCCATTCCCATCGTTCAGACGCACGCCATTGCTGAGTAGGTCGAGGTCGCCGTCCCCATCTAGGTCGCTCAGTTGCGCGGCTGAAGTCAGCACGTTACTGCCAGCAAAGACCTGGCTTGACGTGAAGCCACCCGCGCCGTTGTTCAGCAGCACGCGGGAATTAGTCACTAGGTCTAGGTCGCCATCACTATCCACGTCCCCGAGCGCGGTAACCACCACGGCCTCCGTCCCGGTCGCGACCAGCTCCGTGTTCCCCGTAAAAATGCCCGCCCCGTTGTTAAAACGGATGCTTGCGGTACCTGGGACGTAGTTGCCTACCACTAGGTCGAGGTCGCCGTCGCCTTCTAAATCACCTAGGATAACGCTACTCGCGCCGCTACCAACGCTCACCTGCTCGTTGCCGCTGAAAGTGCCCTGGCCGTTGTTGCGGCGCACATAGACAATATTGCTACCCCCGTATGAGCCGGTCGTGAGCAGGTCTAGGTCCCCGTCCGCATCAATGTCACCGAGCACCAGCACCGAGGCGGCACCAACGCTTACGGCTTGATTGCCGCTGAAATCGCCCGCGCCGTTATTTAGGCGAACGGTGACATTGGTGCCCGTAGCAGCACTGAAGCCCCTGAGCAGTAGGTCTAAGTCGCCATCCCCATCTACGTCCCCCGTTGTAAAGGTCGTGGGCCCTGGCAAGCCTAAGCTGACTTCAGTACCCGCATTGAAAAGGGCCGGTGATGGTGCGGCGGCGGCCGTAAACTGAAAGATGTGCGGTTTGGCGAGGGTTTGCCCATCGCTGCTGCGCACGCCCGTTTTGATTGTCGCGAAGACTGTTTCCCCGGCTTTGAAGTCCATGCTCGGATCCAGTGTTAGGGTGTTGCCACTCACGGTGGCGGTGCCGGCCTTTTTGCCGCCGGCCTGTTGACCGAACACACTGATGGTCTGTTGTGGATCGAAGCCCGTACCTAGGTCCTGCGTGAACGAGACGGCCACCGGAGCCGCGCGCGGGGCTACCACGCTATTGCGCACCGGACTAACCTCTTTTACCGCGAAATATGGTAGAACACTCAAGACCAGGCCATTGCTGATGCCCGCCGTGGTCGTAATCACCACTGGCCCAGTAGTAGCTCCCGTGGGTACCACAACCGTGAGTTGAGTCGGCGAGTTACTCAGCACGTCGGCCGTTGGCACCGTAACGCCGTTGACGGTGACGCTTGTGACATTGACTAGGTCGGTGCCGGTGATGACCAAGCTGCTGCCCACGGCGCTGCTCGTGGTCGACAGGCTAGTCAGGACTGGCAGCGGCAGAGGCTGGTTCTGGTTCAGGCGCACACTGAGGCCATCCCCATAGTTCTTGCTTGTCACCAAGTCGAGGTCTCCGTCGCCATCCAAATCTCCGAGGGCGAGACTCTGCGTGCTGCCAATGGCTACAGCGACGTTTTGGCTACTGATAAAGCCTCCGGCTCCGTTGTTCAGCCGAACCGTCACGGTGTTGCTGTTGGCTTTTATCAGATCTAGGTCGCCATCGCCATCCACGTCGCCCAACGCGTCGCCGCCGACGCCCCCTTGCCTTGGGCTGCCAAACTCTCCGCTGCCATTGTTCCAATACACGTTGGAACTCGTCACTAGGTCTAGGTCACCGTCCCCATCTAGGTCGCTCAAGGCGAGCGTACTCCCCCCGCCACCTATTTCCTGCGTGCCGCTGAAGCTGCCCGTGCCATTGTTCAAGCGCACACTCACCGTGCTGTTTTGGCTTTGATTTGCTAAGAGCAAGTCCAAGTCGCCGTCGCCATCTAGGTCACCTAGGGCCACTGCCGAAACGTAGTTGTTTTGTACCGTCGGCAGGCTACGAACAGTCGGGAATGTGCCGTTGCCATCGTTCAGGCCAACCGTAGCCGAGCCGTTGATGTTCGGAAATACTAAGTCTAAATCCCCGTCGCCATCTACATCGCCCAGGGCTGGGGCAACACTAAATTGTGCAGTAGTAAAAGAAGTAAGCTGGCTCGTTGTGAACGTCGCATCGCCATTGTTACGGGCTACCGTATTAGCCGCCACAAAATCTAGGTCGCCGTCGCCGTCTAAGTCACCTAGCACCAAACGGGAGGTGCTATAAGTAGTGGGCACCGTAAAGCTTTCCACAAAATCGCCAGAGCCGCCCGTGTTCAAGCGAATGCTTATCAGCGACTGAATTTGGAGAAAAAGATCAAGGTCCCCATCATTATCTGCGTCCCCGAGAGCCATACCTTGAGGTGAGCGCAGGCCCAGATCAAAGCCGCCGCTGAAGATGCCACTGCTCGCAGTAGTCGCCGTGGTGAACTGGAATACGTGCGGGATGGCGGCTGCACCATTTGTACTCTGGGCCGCTCCGGTTATGGTGGCTTGCACCGTTTCGCCGGGCTTGAAATCAGTAGCGGGGTTGAAGGTGAGCCTGTTGCCGCTCACAGTCGTCGTGCCTACTTTCTTCCCGCCCGCCTGCTGACTGAAGACTTTCAGGGCTTGTTGGGTGCTAGCATTATTACTCAGCGCTTGGCTGAAGCTCACAGTCACGTCGGTCGTACGTGGCGCCGAACGGGCGTTACGCGCAGGTGAGAGACTGGTGACGACCGGCGCTTGCGCACGAACTGCACCAGCCAACAGGAACAACACCCCTACTCTTACAACGGCGGAGAATTTGGAAGCCAAAAACCCTCGTCGGAAGTTGAAAGTAAACATTGAGGTCATCGCTAGAGGGATAGATGAAAGGATTGTGACAGATAATCAGTGTAGTAGGCGGAGGCAAGGTAGATCTTGTTACCGCTTAAGTCTATAAATTCTTTATAATTTAATATTATGGTACAATTTGCAGGGAATTGCCAGCTCATCTTTTTGGTGGCGCCACGCGCGTTAAAACAGCTACGCACACTATCCTACCAAAAGACAGCGCCCGTTGAGCACGTAATTAGGAAGGCGAGATGATGGAGTAGTATCACTACTTATAAAGGTCTGCTAGGCCACTAGAGCTCCATATATTCGGCACGAACCGGCTGCGCTACTATACAAGGGAGGCGAAAACTTCATGCTCAATCTTGTCCAGAAAGAGGAACTGCTTTTCTCACGCAAAACGGTAATTTCACTGAACAGTTGGGGTGAGAAAATACCCGTACGCTACGCTAAACCTACTTTTTAGTCTTATTAAATAAGGAGGGTCATCAAATTGGCTCAGCAGTCAGCAATAACATCCCGCCACCACATAATACCACGGTGCCCCTGCTCTGCACCCGCTGTCACAAGGCCGACTTATAAAATGCTTTTTTGGGCTGGCGCCGCAGGGGGTGGCTATCACTGAGGCGGCACATGCTTTTCTGTTGGGCATTCGTGCGTACCTTGGACGGGTACCTGCCGCTACCTGCTTTGACTGATCCCCGCCCTTCCCCTGCGCTCCCCCCTGCGGCTTTCCCGGAGCCCGCCTTGTACCAGGTATTCGAACAGAGCCCGGCCGCCATGTGCTTGCTGCACGGTCCGGAGCATCACTTGGCTTATTACAATCCGGCTTACCAAGCCCTGTTTCCAGGTCGCGACATGCGCGGCCAGGTGCTGGCCCAGGTGCAGCCCGAGGCAGTCACCAGCGGCTTTGTGGTCTTGCTAGACCGGGTGTACCAGAGCGGAGAGCCATACGTGGGGGTGGAAATGCCGTTGGCTATTGACCCGCGCGACGGCCGCCCAGCCCAGCAGCATTACTTCAACTTCACCTACAACGCTTTTCGCGAGGAAGGGCGCATTACGGGCGTGACCGTGTTTGCCTACGATGTCACCGAGCAGGTGCTCAGTCGGCGCGCGGCCGAGCAGCAACGCCAGTTGTTGTACCAGCTCTACCAGGAAGCACCCGTACCCATTGCCGTGCTCGACGGCCCCACGTGGGTATACCAGCTGGTCAACCCGGCCTACCAACGTGTGTTTCCTGGCCGCGAATTGTTGGGCAGGCCCCTGCTCGAAGCCTTGCCCGAGGTGGCCGACTCGCCCATGCCCGCCATTCTGGCTGAGGTGTACCGCACCGGGCAACCCTACTCGCGTCAGGATATGCCGCTGAATCTAGCCCGCCATGAGGGCGCGGTGCCGGAAGTCATCTATGGCACCTTCACCTGCCAGGCCCGCCGCAACGCCCAAGGCGCAGTAGACGGAGTCGTATTCTTCGCCACGGACGTAACCGAGCAGGTGCGCATGCGCCAGCAAGTCCAACAAAGCGAAACCCGCTTCCGGCGTCTGGCCGAGACTAGCCCCTTGGTAGTGTGGGAAGCCGATGCAGCGGGCGACACCACCTACCTAAGCCCAAACTGGGCCCAGTTTGGCTACTCAGATACCGCCATGGGCTCCGGCTGGCTGCAGGCGGTGCACCCCGACGACCGGTCGCCGACGCTGCAAGCCTGGCACGCGGCCGTGCACAGCGGGCACCCGTTGCAGGCTGAGCTGCGCCTACGCGTAGCCGCGACCGGCGCTTACCGCTGGCATCTGGACCGGGCGGTGCCCGTGCGGGACGAGGCCGGACAGGTCGTGCAGTGGGTAGGCGCGGCCAGCGACATTCACGAGCTCAAGCATCTGCAGCAAACCTTACTGGAAAGTGAGCACTACTTCCGCAGCATGGCCGACCACGTGCCGGCCATCCTGTGGGTGACCGATCCTACGGGTGCGTGTACCTACCTCAACCGGCCGTGGTATGAGCTCACCGGGCAAACCGAAGCCGACGCCCTAGGGTATGGCTGGCTGGATGCGGTGCACCCAGATGACGCGCCCGCGACGGCAGCGGCCTTCCGTGACGCCAACGACCGACAAGGAGCATTTCGGGTGGTGTACCGGCTACGGAACACTGCCGGGCACTACCGCTGGGCCATCGACGCGGCCACCCCGCGCTTTGATACGGCAGGCAGCTATGCCGGCTTGGTGGGCGTGGTGCTCGACGTGCACGAGCAGCAAGTAGCCGAGCAGGCCTTGCAGCAGCTCACGGCGCAGCTGCAAGTCACCAACCAGCAGCTAGTACGCACCAATTTGGACCTAGACAACTTCGTGTATGCCGCCTCCCACGACCTGAAGCAACCTGTACATAATCTGGACGGGCTACTCGACGAGCTGCTGCGTAGCGTGCAGGGGGTGAATCCCACCGAAGAGCAGCTGCTAATGCCTCTGATCCGGCAGGCCTTGCGACAGCTAAACGGCACCATTGATGAATTGGCCGCGCTCGGCCACGCCCAGCAAAGTGGTAACGAGCCAGTTGAAACCGTGGCACTAGCGGAGGTAACGGCGGAGGTACTACGCACCTTGGAGCCCCAGGTGCATGCGGCTCAGGCTCACATCACCACTGATTTTGCGGCCCGTCCCACCGTGTCCTTTCCGCGGGCGAATCTGCGGACCGTCCTGTTCAACCTGCTGAGCAACGCGTTGAAATTCGCCGACCCGGCCCGCCCGGCGCGCATTCACCTGGCCGTGCAGGTGGCCGACGATCAGCTGGTGCTGGTGGTGCAAGACAATGGCTTAGGCTTTGATGCGCAGAAGTATGGCCACGAATTGTTTCACCTGTTTCGTCGCCTGCACGGACATACGCCGGGGTCAGGGGTGGGCTTGTACCTAGTCAACCGCATCGTGCAAGCCAATGGCGGGCAGATTCAGGTAGAAAGCCAGGAAGGTCAGGGAGCTACCTTCCGCGTCTGGTTGGGCCGGGTCTAATTTTACAGCAGACCTACGTAACGCTGATGCGCAATTGGTTGCCGTTCTAGGAGCCCACTAGGCTTGCTGCTACATGAGCGCCGGCTAGTTTTTACACTTACTAGATAGATCTTACGACGGCAGCCCTGGCCAAGTCCCTAAAGCCCCACCCATTTCGCGCTACCTATTACTCGACAGGCGTGAGCAGGCCATGTCCTTGGAGGCGCCGCGCCCCAGCCACCCGACCCTGCTGCATGAGCTAGCACGCTTGCTGTGAACGGCAGTACGCTCCGCAACCCTATCCAGTAGAGCATTGTGGGACAATTGAAGTAGAAGAGTGCTCCTGCTCTCGAACGATGTAAGTTATCGTACTTTTGCTGGACGACTAGCTGTTCAGCTAAATGATGGTAGCTGTTGCAGAATCCTGGCAGCACTTTGGGCGCAGCATTATCCAGCAGACATCCACTGTAAAATAGACGCTAATTAGGCATCAGGCCATCCTCACGAGATAAGGCAACCGATCAGCCCGCCAGCAGAGCGTGCTGCAATAGCTACGCTCTGCTGGCAGACAACTCCGCTACAAACTGCTCTGATTTCACGAGCAAGCAGGTTTCTCCATTCTTATGGGCAGTTCTTTATCCAGCAAGCGGCTTGCGTTTTTCTGTAGAGCAGTGGCGTTTTTGTACCACCCCTATTTCCCTCCTTTTGGTGTTGCAGTTGCTGGGCACCTAGGTGCAAAAGATAAGCAAGGCAACATAAAAATAATCTAGGACCACTGCTAGACGGTGAGCAGCCCTCTCACTGGAGGCAGCTGATTCCACCTCGAGCCAAGATGCTCAGCTCGTTACTGCAGACCGTCTGAGCTTTTGTATAGCCATTAGGGGCGTTCGCAGGGCGTGAGCCGGCTTTCATCGGACGAAAACCCAGCGGAAAACGGCAAGATAGAAATAAGTTTTATATAAAAATACGTAGATAATTTTTTCTTCTACCCGTATATCTTTACGCTGAAACAAGCTCTTATCTTTCCCCTCTATCATTCTTTTTTTACCCTATTCTCCACTTCTTCTCTCCTATTTCATGGTTGTATTCGCTACGCGTTTCCGCCGGCTGCCTGCCTGGCCGTCGGTACCACGCCTATCCCGTACGCTCGGTGCTGGATTATTCTTACTGCTCGGGCCAGCCGGCGCTATGCGTGCGCAGGCGCAATTGCTGATCTATAGCACCACCCCAGCCGCCCATCAAGTAGGGGTAGCCCGCAACACGAACGTCGCGGCGGCCTTCTCCTACACCTTGGGCAACAACGCCACCACGCAAGGTGCTACGAAGGTATTCAGCCAGCAGGCGGGCGGGTTGCGGTCTGGGGTCACGACTGTCAACAGCAACACGCTCACCTTCAACCCGGACGCCGACTTCAAAGCCGGCGAACGAGTATCGGCAACCTTCACCAAGGCTATTAAGCGCGAAACGGGCGAGAATCTCGTCATCCCGCGGGTCTTACAATTTATTACCGCGACCAGCCCGAGCACTGGCACCTTCTCCGGCGGCTCTGACGTAACAGTCAACGGAGCTGTTAACCGCATCACGACGGGCGACGTGGACGGCGACGGCGACCTTGACCTGGTTGTACCGGCCGTAAATGGCACGACCACCAGCGTGGCCGTGCGCCTAAACAATGGCAATGGCACCTATACCACAGGGCAAGAACTCGACGGTGCCCGCACGGCTACCCTCGCTGACCTAGATGGCGACTCCGACCTCGATCTGCTCACCTCTTCTTCTTCGGGCTCGGGCGTATTGGTCTACCTAAACAGTGGCAATGGCACATTCACCTTCTTGCAGACCGTTACGGTCCTCGAGGGACTCACGAATATAGGCGTAGGTGACCTAGATGCCGATGGCGACCTGGATTTGATTACGACCGCGTACGGCATTCGGCCGGGTACCACTAGTATCCGCCTGAACAATGGCAGCGGCAGCTTTGGCGGCGGCCAAGACGTCACGTACACCCCCAACGTTGAAAGAACCTTCAACGTGGCCGTTGGGGACCTAGATGGCGACGGTGACCTAGATTTTATCACGGGAAATTCTTCCGGTAATCCTAGCAGCCCGCAGGCCAACTCTATCACGCTTTACAACAACAATGGCAGTGGCACGTTCACTGTTGGCCAGTTTACGATCCTGGGGACTGGTAATGGCGTCACGGACGTGGTGCTAGGTGACCTCGACAAAGATGGCGACCTGGATTTTGTGAGCACTAATGGCGGCAGCAGCCAGGCAGTAGTCGGGCTGAATAGCGGCAATGGCACGTTCTCCACCCGGCAGTTCGCGGGCCCTTCCAACCTAGGTTCGCTTGCTTTGGGGGATGTGGATGGCGACGGCGACCTTGATTTTACGACCAGCACGGCTGGCGGTACCCTCGTATGGCTAAATAACGGTGCAGCCCTCTTCAGCACGCCGCAAACCATAGCAGCTATTGGCGGTACCACCCTGAGTGACGTGGATGGCGACGGCGACCTCGACCTGCTCGGCATTAGTGGAACCAACACGGTCGGCATTCGCCTGAACCAGAACTTACTGACGCCGCCCCTGGCAATTACGAGCTTCGCGCCAGCGCGCAACACGGTAGCCGCGGCGCGCACCACCGACGTAGCCGTAACCTTTAACCAGGCGCTGAGCAATACGGCCACCACGCAAGGCGCGCTGAAAGTATATAGCGCCCAGGCAGGTGGCCAGAAAGCGGGTGCCGTTACCGTTAGCGGTTCCACGCTTGCTCTCAACCCTGCCACCGACTTCAAAGCCGGAGAAACGGTATTTGCTTCCGTGTTGACGGCAGCGCAAAGTAGCAATGGGCAGGGCCTAGCTCAAAGCCAGGTATTCCAGTTTACGGCCGCCACGGCCCCGAGCACCGGCACCTTTTCCGGTGGTTCCGATATTCCCGTCAGCACCGGGGTTGGGCAGTCTGTCACGGGCGACGTCAACGGGGATGGTAATCTCGACCTGCTCACGGCTGGCTCCTTCGCGGTGAGCATTCAGCTGGGCCAAGGCAATGGCACCTTTACCAGTGGGCAACAACTAAACGGGGTTAGCGGCGCGGTGATCAAACTCGGCGACGTAGATGGCGACGGCGACTTAGATTTGCTGTCAACCCCAACAGGCGCCCTGGTACGCGTATTCCGAAACAATGGCAGTGGTACCTTCACCGCAGCCACGGAAGTAGCGGTGCCGGATGGCATCACGGACCTAGCCCTCGGAGACATTGATGGCGATGGGGACCTAGATTTGCTTACAACGGCCAACGGCATCCGGCCCGGCTCGTTAGGCGTGCGCTTCAACGACGGAAGTGGCGTGTTCTCCACGGGGCAAAACATCACCACAGGCGTTGAAAGAACTTTGCGCTTGGCCCTGGGTGACCTTGACGGCGACGGCGACCTGGATGTAATTACATCCAACATCTTTACCAGTACCGTAACCATCTATACCAACGCGGGTGCGGGTGTCTTCGATTCCGGTACCGTTATTACCGTAGGCAATGGCGGCCAAAACTTTGGTGACGTCGTGCTGGGCGACTTCGACAAAGACGGGGACCTCGATTTTCTGGCTACCCGTGCAGATCTACCGGCTTTCACCATCGGCTTAAACAACGGTGCGGGGGCCTTTACCCTCAAGTCCCAAACGACTATGCTGCCACTTGGTACCGTCAAGGCGGGCGATGTAGACGGTGACGGCGACCTCGACTTTGTCGGTCAAACCACGGCCGGCACGACGGCCTGGCTCAACAACGGCACGGCCACTTTCAGCAGTGGCAGCCCAGCCCTCGCCGTGCAGGGACCTTTCCTAGGTGACGTAGACAATGACGGTGACCTCGACCTGCTCGGCACTACAGGAGCTGGCTCTGCCGGGGCCAATCTGTTGAACGTTCGCCTGAACCAGAACACCGCTTCTGACCTGCGCAACCCGGAGAACCCAGCCAATGCCGTAGCCGGCCTTGATTATAAGTATTACGAAGGCTACTGGACTACCTTGCCCGCCTTCAACACCCTTACCCCGACCAAAACCGGCACGCTCGCCGGCCCAGAACTCACGCCTGCCTCGCGTGACAACGGCTATGCCTTCCAGTACACGGGCTACGTGACGGTGCCCACGGACGGGCAGTACACGTTCTACACCAGCTCCGATGACGGCTCACGCCTCTACATCGGCTCGCAGCTGGTAGTGGACAACGACGGCCTGCACGGCGAGCAGGAGCGCTCGGGCACCATTGGCTTGAAAGCCGGTACCCACGCCCTGACCATCGCCTTTTTCGAGAATGATGGCGGGCAGACACTCAACGTGAGCTACGCCGGACCTAGCTTAGGCAAGCAGCTCATCCCGGCCACCGCCTACAAGCGGGTGTCGACAACGGCCAACCAGGCCCCGGTGGCCAACGCGGGGGCCAACCAAAGCCTCACGCTGCCGACCAGCGTCGCGACGCTCAATGGTTCGGCCTCAAGCGATGCCGATGGCACGGTCGCTAGCTACCAGTGGGCGCAGGTAAGTGGCCCCAACACGGCCACGTTCAGCAACCCGACCGTCGCGCAACCGACCGTGAGTAATTTGGTGGCCGGCACCTACGTGTTCAGCTTGGTGGTTAAAGACAACCTCGGCCTGGCGAGTGCCGCCGCGCAAACCACGGTAACGGTGAATGCCGCCAGCGACCTACGCACACCGGAAAACCCCACGAACACTGTCGCCGGCTTAGACTACAAGTACTACGAAGGCTTCTGGGATGCCGTGCCCGACTACCGCACGCTCACGCCCCTGAAAACCGGCACCACCACCGCCTTCGAGCTGAGCGCCCAGCAGCGCGACTACGCCTTCTCCTTCCAGTTTACCGGCTACGTGACCGTGCCCACGGACGGCCAATACACCTTCTACACCAACTCCGATGACGGCTCGCTGCTCTACATCGGCAATACGCTGGTGGTCAACAACGACGGCTCGCACGGCGACCGGGAGCTCAGCGGCACCATTGGCCTGAAAGCCGGGACCCACGCCTTCACCGTTTCCTACCTGCAAGGCTATGGCGGCCAGAACCTGCAAGTGAGCTACGCCGGCCCTAGCCTCGGCAAGCAGCTCCTTCCCGCTTCGGCCTTGAAGCGCGTTTCCGGCCCGGCCAGCAACCTGCGTGTACCGGAAAATCCGGCTAACGCCGTAGCCGGCCTGGACTATAAGTACTACGAGGGGTACTGGAACGCGCTGCCTACCTTCAGCGCCCTCACGCCGGCGAAAACTGGCACCGTGACCAGCCCGGTGCTCACGCCCGCCTTGCGCGATGATGGCTATGCCTTCCAGTACACGGGCTACGTTACGGTCCCCACCGACGGGCAGTACACGTTCTATACCACGTCCGATGACGGCTCTAAGCTCTACATCGGCTCGCAGCTGGTAGTGGATAACGACGGACTGCACGGCGATGTAGAACAGGCGGGCACCATCGGCCTGCAAGCCGGCACGCACGCTGTTACTATTACCTTTTTCGAGAACGACGGCGGCCAAACGCTCAATGTGAGCTACGCCGGACCGAGCTTGAGCAAGCAGCTCATCCCCGCTGCCGCCTACAAGCGCGTGTCGGGCCAACCGGCGAACAACCTGCGCGTACCAGAAAACCCCACGGGTACGGTCGCCGGCCTCGACTACCAGTACTATGAAGGCTTCTGGGACGTGCTGCCCAACTTCGCCAGCCTGACCCCGCTCCAGCGTGGCGCCAATAGCGTCATAGACCTAGCAGCCCGGCAGCGCGACTACGGCTACGCCTTCCAGTACACGGGCTACGTGACGGTACCGGCCGACGGCCAATATACCTTCTCCACCAGCTCTGATGATGGCTCCAAGCTCTATATCGGCTCCACGCTGGTCGTCGACAACGACGGCTCGCACGATACGCAGGAGCGCTCGGGCACCATCGGGCTGCAAGCCGGCACGCACGCCTTCACGGTGACCTACTTCCAGAACGGGGGCGGGCAGGTATTCTCGGCCAGCTTCCAAGGACCAGGCCTAGCCAAGCAACTCATTCCGGCCTCGGCGCTACGGCGTGTACCGGTGGCAACCAAGTCAGGGGCCACGACAGCTACGTCGCAAGGATTGGTTGCCGCGCGGGCTGGGCGGAATCTGCTCGAGGTGTACCCCAACCCGCTAACCGAAAGTGGTACAGTGCACTTCCGCACCCGGCAAGCCGGCAAAGCGCAGGTGTACTTGTACAACGAACTCGGCAAGCTGATCGCAACCGTCTATGACGCTGAGGTAGCGAGCGGTGGGGAATACTACCTGCCCTTATCCACGGAGAAGCTCGCCAGCGGCGTGTACCTCTGTCGCCTAATCAGCAACGGCCAAGTAGAAAACCTGCGCCTCACGGTGGTCCGCTAGATCCTCGCTTTTCTGAACTCTACTACCTGCAAAACGGTGGCCGACTTCGGCCACCGTTTTTGTTTGCTACTAGCGACCTAGCTCCCTTCGGGACTGCTCTTGCAAAAGGACGGATTTTGTCTGCTAAACAGGCAATTAGTTACGCCACTCTTTACTGCAGGTATGATGGCTTTTTTCTTACTTAGCGTTCCTTCTCTAATCTGCTGTTTGACCCTGCTCGATAGGTTGGAACTACTCGTTTTGATCTAGTGCGGTTGGCAGTCTCCTTCTAACATAGAGAAACCTCCACTTACTCCTGGTTTACTTCGTCATCTCACGTCTTGTATGAAACGGTTGCTCCTACTCGCGGGGCTTGCCTGGCCTTTACGCGCACCCGCTCAGGGGCAAGTAGTCGGACAAGTAGTAGACAGCCACACCCGTCACGGCTTTGTCGGTGCCACGGTTCTGCTCAAATACGATAGCACGGTGGTCAAGGGAACCATCACCGATACGGCTGGTCGCTTCCGACTGCTCTTGGTTCCCATTGGGCACTATCAACTCGAAGTCCAACAGGTCGGTTACCGCAGCAAGGTGATCGAAGGGCTTGCCGTAACGCAGGCTACCTCCACCGACCTGACCCTCGCCTTTCCAGGACCCTGCATGTATCAGTACCAAGCCGGAGCGTTACCAGCTTGTGTAGGGGGGCACACCGATCAATTGATTCCGATTATCTATGGCCTGCCAGGGAAACGACTCTTAGCCCAAGCCAAGCAAGGAAAGGTGTATCTAGCGGGCTGTCAAATGACGGATTGTGATTCGAAGTACTATTGTCCACGCCACAAAAAGCAACTTTGAACAGGTAGCTCTGTGGTTACCTAAACGCTACCTCACGAACAAGGCTGCTTATCATAATCTGTGTTATAATCTGGTGCTTGAAATCAGTACGTGTTTCTTACTCTGTTATTTATCGCTGAGAAGTTGTACTTTTCAGCTTTACGTTTACAACATAACGAGAAGCATAGCGAACAGGGAACAATAAACATGGTTGCCCTATATGCCACTCAACCCTATCGTAAAGAATCTATTGTACATCTTCACTTTTGCATGCTTATACATCTACTATGTACTCACGTATATTACTCTTTACTGGCGCATTAGTCAGCACCATCCCCTTAAATAGTGCTGCTCAGACTGCCCCAAATACCACTGCTTCCACACTGTATGTGGGGCTTGGTGCTTCCTATACTCGATATGGCAGTCCCACGCGAATCGGTCCCACACTCACGATAGGGCTCCCACTTACGCCGCGGTTAGCCGTACAGACAGGTGCTAGTTTGTATTGGCGTAAGATGTCATTTTTTGGTAGCTACTACGACCCATTTACTAATCAGTATGTTCCGGATGTGAGCATGACCACCTATGACCGGCTACTGGCCGTGCCAATCGTAGCACGCTATACCATCACTCCCCTTACTGGTCGATTTCACCTAGACCTAGTAGCAGGTGCTACTGCCCTCTACTACTTTGGTCATTACACTCGAACGTCTCCTGCGCAAAGCCAAGGCATGCAGCTAGACGAGCGAGATTCGTATAACCAGTTTACGGGAGTTCTCTCACTGGGTCCTAGCCTGCGTTATGTTTTTACCGCTCATGTCGACCTGGTGGGCGACTTCCTGCTGAATACATCGTGGGAAAGGAATACGTATACGTACCACCGCACCTATCCTGGTAGCATTACCGTTGGCGCACGCTATTATTTTGCACGCTAAGCACGCTATACAAGTTAAAAGACACGGTTAGTACAGGCTTTTTGTGCTGAGGCCTATACTTTCCTATTGGCAAAACGCTCAGTAGCCGTTTACTGCTATTGCGAATTCCTGCTTGGATTGCTGGTTATAGCGTAACTAAATAGCCGCTCACCTTTGCTAAATACTGATTGGCAAACAGGACTTGGGGGCTTGGATATTTTGCAAATGAACGATTACAAAGTATCCAAGTCGCATGTCTTCGCTCGCCTACCTGAATTCTCTTAACGGCTCAACGAAGTTCTCTATCTAGGCGGCTTCCACCGGCTGGGCACTGGTGCACGCTCGGGAACCCAGTCATAACCTCCGCGCTGTTCCGCTTGTAATTGAGGCTATAGGTAAGCAGTAGCCGAAGCAACACAGGGCAAAAAAGTAGTGCATGCTTATAGTGTAGATACCAGGAAGCCAACACACTCTGGTGCGGGAGAACGGTAGGTCGTACCTTGTCAGCTAATGTTGCCGTTACCTGCCCATGCCTACCCCCACCACTGCTACGGTGCTGCCCGACGATATTAGCGCCGATACCTTGTTGCACCATGCGCTGGACGTTTCGCTCACGGGTATTCAGTTGCTGCGCCCGGTCTACGCCCCGAATGATCAGACCCCGGTGGACTTCACCTTTGCCTACACCAATCCGGCCGGGCTACGTATATCCCGCGTCACGGAGCCACTAGATGGCACTTTGCTCGAGCGCTTCCCCCATGCCCGTGCGGCCGGCGTGCTGGCCTACTATCAGCAGGCCTTCGCCGCGCACGAGCCGCTGGCCTACGAGGCAAATTACCAGGCCGACGGGCTCGACAACTACCTCCGCTTTCAGGCACGGCGCAGCGGGGCGTACCTGCTGGTCAGCTTTACAGACACCCGCGACCAACCCCGCTGGGCCGTCGAGGAAGCCCTGCGCGCCAGTCAAGCCCGTGAGCAGGTTGCCCTGGCCGAAGCCCAGCAACAGCAGGCGCTGCTTTACCGCGTATTTGAGCAGGCCCCAGCCATGATTTGCATCTTGCAGGGGCCTACGCACGTGTTAGAGTTTGTTAATCCGCCTTACCAAGCGCTGGTCGGGGACCGCCCTCTGTTAGGTCGGCCATTTGCCGAAGCTTTTCCAGAACTGGCAGAACAGGGACTGTTTGAGGCGTTAGATCAGCTCTACCGCTCCGGCGAGTCTTTCTACGCCTACGAACGGCTGGCCCCGATCGACCACACCAACTCGAATCCGCTCGAATTAGAGCAGCGTTACTACAACTTTGTCTGGCAGGCCCGCCGCGACTTGGCCGGGGCCGTCGATGGCGTGCTGGTCTTTGCCTACGAGGTAACCAAACAGGTGCAGGCCCGCCAGCAGGTGGAGCAGCTCAATGCGGACCTAGAAGCCCGCGTGCAAGAGCGCACCCACGCGTTGCAAGAACAGCAGTTGCTGCTCAGCCGCATCCTAGGGCAGGTGCCGGCGGCCATGGCCACACTCAGTGGCCCTGCGCACCACTATAGTTTCTTCAACGAGCGCTACCAGGAACTGTCGGCCCACCGCACAACCCTGGGCCTGACCGTGGCGGAGGTCTTTCCCGAAGTAGTGGCGCAGGGCTTCACGCACTTACTCGACCAAGTGTACCACACGGGGAAGCCTTTCGTAGGCACAGACATGCCCGCGCAGCTCTACGATGCCACGCTAGGCCAGCTCCGTTTGTATTACGTGGATTTTATCTACCAGCCGCTGTTTGACGAACACCACCAGGTGCTCGGCATTCTGGCGTTCATTTTGGATGTGACCGAGAAAGCGCTGGCTCGCCAACAAGTACAGGACTTAAACAAAGAGCTGGCGGCCATCAACCAGGAGCTAGCTGCCATCAACGAGGAACTCCACGCGAGCAACACCCTGCTCACGCGCACGAACGTAGATTTGGACACGTTTGTCTACACCGCCTCGCACGATCTGAAAGCCCCTATCACCAATATCGAAAGTATCCTATTGGCCCTGCGCGACACGCTGCCCCCTGCCGTGCAGCAAGAGACGATGGTAGCCACGCTGCTCGCGATGCTCCAGCAAACCGTCACCCGCTTTCAGACCACCATTACCCAACTCACCGACATCACCAAGCTGCAACTGACCCATGCTGAGCCCGCTGAGTCGGTAGCGCTAACTCAGGTGGTGGAAGATGTACGCCTAGACTTGGCGCCCCTGATCCAGGCCGCCGCGGCGGACTTAACCGTCGCCGTAGACCCGGCGCTCCGCGTCTCGTTCTCGCCGGCCAACCTGCGCTCGGTAGTTTACAACCTGCTCAGCAATGCCCTCAAGTACCGGGCGCCAGACCGGCCCTGCCGTGTGCAGGTAGGGGCTGAAGCTACGGCGGGTGCGGTGGTGCTCACCGTCCAGGACAACGGCTTAGGCCTGAGCGCCGTGCAGCAGCGCCAGCTCTTCGGCTTGTTTCAGCGTCTGCATACCCACGTAGAGGGCACGGGCGTAGGCCTCTACATTACCAAACGCCTTATCGAGAATGGCGGGGGCACTATCACGGTGCACAGCCAGCCCGGGGTGGGTACCACCTTCACCGTTACGCTTCCCGCTTAAGGACATCCCCTTTCTACTTTTCCTGATGCTACTCCTAACGACCGTGCTCTTAGTCGATGACGACCCCACGACTAATTTCCTTAACAAATTATTACTTACCCGCATGGCGGTTGCCGAGCAGGTGCTGCTGGCTGAAAATGGCGAGCAGGCCTTGCGCACGGTGGTGCGGACCTGCCACGATCCGGCTGACGCGGCCTGCCCACAATTGATTTTGCTGGACATGAACATGCCCGTTATGAATGGGCTCGCTTTTCTGGAAGCCTACGCCCAACTCCCCCAGGCTCAGCAGACTGCTACCATCATCGTCATGCTTACCACGTCGCTGCACGAGCGTGACCTAGCTCAGGCCCGCCAACTACCGATTGCCGGCTTCCTCAACAAGCCTCTGACCAAGGAAAAGGTCACCACCTTGTTGGAAGAGCATTTCACGCCGCGCTCAATGTGACTCCTGAAAGGCTGAACCATAATACTCTGTAAACCCTATCTATCAGAGCGTTACAAAAAAATCCCTTGAGACTGCCGCGACACTGTCCGCTTTGCGCCTTGTCGACCTTCTCCCCAATTATAAATCGTTTCATAGGCTATATTTCCTCTTGTATTAGGACGACCAACTGCTCGCTTGCTTTAGCATTATCTCTTATATTCGTGAAGCTAGCTCGTGGAGCGGCATGCTCTTTACCCATCTATTTTCGCTCTACCCTCATTTTATAAGTTGTGTTGAGAGTACAGCAATGTGTTCAACCTAGGCAACGCTGGGGAATAGCCTGCTACTGGGTTCTGTTGGCTTGCTTGCTGGCAGTAGGACATCGTGGGCACGCGCAACTTTCCCCAGCGAGCAAGTTGCGCTTTGAGCACCTGACTATCGAAGACGGCCTATCGCACAGCGACGCTATGGCGGTAGTACAAGACCCCGCGGGATTCATTTGGGTAGGCACTAACCGGGGCCTTGACCGCTACGACGGGTACAATCTCAAAACGTATGTGTTACCCGTCAATGGCCTGAATGGGTTGTCGGCTAATCGTATTCGAACGCTGTTTACTGACCCGGCAGGGCGCCTGTGGGTGGGTACTGAACTGGCTGGTCTGAGCTTTTACGATGCCGACCACGACCAGTTTGTACGCCTAGCCGAGCAGCCCGCCGCGCCTGCTAGCCGCTCCCTGATGCGCAAGCTGGCCCAGGCTGATGTAGCAGCGCTAGCCTGCGACGCAGCGGGCCGGATGTGGGTAGGCACCAACCTAGGCTTATTTGTGCTAACAATAAAGCCAGGCTATCCGCAAATACAGCGTATCGAAGCTATCCTTCCAACAGGCCCGCAAGGCTTGTTCAACGTCCGGGCGTTGACCGTGGATCGACAGGGCACCGTCTGGATTGGCTCTTCTAATGCAGGCCTGCAAGTAGTAAATACTAAAGCTCCGCACTTAACGCCTCGCCCTACTGCTATTGCTGCTACTAGCGTGCGCGCTCTGCACCTTGACCACCGCGGTGACCTATGGGTCGGCACTGAACACACTGTGCTGTGGGTGCCGGGGGCTGCGGGCCGCCGAGCAGAAGAACTTAGGGCTACCCCTGTTTCCGAACGACTACCGCTGCTACAATCCCTGCATCTGGATTCGTTCAATCGCCTGTGGGTGGGCACTACAAACGGCTTATATGGCTGGGAGCCAGGCCCAGCCATCGCCAACCGCCCGCCGCTGCAACCAGATCCTCCGCACCGCTTCATGCCCCGTGACGGGGACCCTAACAGCCTTACCTCTGAGCAAATCTATCAGATTGTGGAAGACCGCAACCAGATCGTGTGGCTGTGCGCTTCGGACGGGGGACTTAACTGGGTGAATTTGCGGCAAAAACCCTTCGCTGGCATCCGCCAACTGCGACTAGGGCAACCCCGAGAGCCCACTAACTACATCAACGCCATTTTCAAGGAAGAGGAACGCAACTTGTTGTGGTACGGCACACGCAACGGCGTTTCGTGCTACGACCTGACCACCAACCAAGCGCGTTACTACCTTACCCAGCAGCAGCCCGGAGCCGGCGAAATTCTTGTCTCAACGATTTTCCAAAGCTCCAACGGCACCCTGTGGTTTGGCACCCGCGGCCACGGGTTGGTGGCGCTTACCCGCTCCCGCGGCCACGACCAGCTCACTACGTACTCCGTCCTAGGTAAGGGCGCCGTAGACTTGCGCCAAGCCGACATCGAGAGCCTCGTCGAGGACCGTTATGGCACGCTCTGGGTGGGCACGCGTAGCCACGGGCTCTTTCATCTGAGCCAGCAGGGGCAGTTGCTGAATTCTTATCAGGCGCCGGGCCATTCGCTGCCTTCCACGCACTTTACGTTCTTGCTTTACGACCGTACGCAAGACGTGCTCTGGGCTAGCACCACCGATGCGGGCCTGCTCAAGCTACGGGTAACGCCCGACTCCGTGGAGTTGCGGCGACAATTTGCGTATCACTCGCCGGCGGGCCAGCGACTGCCCGTGAATTATGTGTGGCCCCTACTGCTCGACCGGCAGGGTGCCCTCTGGATTGGCACTATCGGCGGGGGTTTGCAGCAGTTGGTAACCGATGCGCAAGGGCGAGAGTCCATCCGTTCCTACCAATCGTGGCTCCCGGAGAGCGACGTGGAAAGTTTACTGGCCGACGATGATGGCAACCTCTGGATGGGCGGCAATGGGCTCTACTGCTTTCAGCCTAGGGCCCGCCGCTACCTGCGCTACGACGTGTCGGATGGGCTGCAAAGCAACGCCTTCAAGGTAGGTGCGGCGTACCGGGCACAGGACGGCATGCTGTATTTCGGGGGCATCAATGGCATCAGCTACTTCCAACCGCGCACCGTTCATCCCAACTCCTCGCCACCCGTTGTGCAGTTGACGGGCCTACAGATCAACAATGAACCTGTGGCGGTAGGAGCCCGGCTGCACGACCGAGTCCTGCTAAAGCACGCCCTAAGTGTACCGCAGCAGCTGACGATCAAGGCCTCGGAGAATGACCTCTCCTTGGAATTTGTGGCGCTGAACTTCGCTAATCCGCAAAAAAGCCGCTACGCGTACCGGCTAGAGGGGTATAATCAGCACTGGGTTTTCCCCGTGGCTGGGCAGCGCACGGCTAGCTTCACCACGCTGCCCCCAGGTCAGTACACGTTCTGGGTAAAGGCCAGCAACGGCGAGGGAGCTTGGTCGCGGCCGCGAGCCACGCTGCGCTTCACGGTGCTGGCGCCCTGGTACCGCACCTGGTGGGCCTACGCAGCCTACGCGCTGGTGGGGCTGGGGGCAGTGGCATGGTACCGGCGCGTGGAAATGGCCCAGCAGCAACTACAAAGTCAGCTGGTGCTGGAACAGTTTCAGGCGGAGAAGGAAAAGGAACTCACCGATCTGAAGTTAGGCTTTTTCACCAACATCTCCCACGAGTTGCGTACCCCCCTTACCCTCATCCTAGGTCCGCTCGAGGATATCATGGCTGACCCTGGGGCGGGGGCCGGGCAACGCGGCAAACTACGGCTCATGCAGCAGCAAACGCACAAGCTGCTAGCCTTGGTGAATCAGTTGCTAGACTTTCGCAAAGTAGAAACCGGCCACGTACCGCTGCGCGCCCGCTACGGCGACGTTGTGCCCGTGTTAACTAACCTTCACGCTGTCTTTCAGTTGCAGGCGGCGAGCCAGGGAATTGACTATGTACTGGAGGTGCCGGCTGAGCCCGTCCCGCTCTATTTCGACTACAATAAGCTAGAAACTATTCTCACCAACCTACTCGCCAATGCCTTCAAGTATACGCCCGCGCCGGGCCGGATTGAGTTAGCCGCTACCCTGATTGGTAACCCCGGCGGCGAGGCCGTCTACAGTCAGCAGCAGCTCCTAGGTAACTATTTGAAAATCATCGTTTCCGATACCGGCACAGGCATTCGAGCGCAGGAGCTAAACCGCATCTTTGACCCTTACCATCAAGCGGCGCAGGCGGGTGACCGACAGTTGATGGGGACCGGCATTGGGCTGTCGTTGGCCAAGCAATTTGCCGAACGCCACGGAGGCCATCTGCACGTGGTCAGCACCGAAGGCCAGGGTACCACCTTCGAGCTGCGCCTGCCCTTCGGCCAGCAGCACCTAGCTCCCGAAGATAGGCCACCCATTGACCCCACGGCGGAGCTGCTAGACGAGGCGCACGCCTTGCTACCGCTTGACGTGGTTGACGCTGAAGAATCGGAGCGCGCGCCGGCTTCCCTGCCGTCTCTGCTGCTGGTAGAAGACAACGAAGAAGTACGCGAGTACCTGCTTCAACTTTTCGAGGGGAAATATACCGTGCTGCTCGCCGAAGATGGGCTAGTGGGTTGGGAGAAAGCGCTTCGCTACCTGCCCAGCCTCGTCATTTCGGACGTGATGATGCCGCACAGTGACGGCCTAGCATTGTGCCAGAAAATCAAGCAACATCCCAAAACTGGGCATATTCCCGTGGTACTGCTCACGGCCCGGACCGCCGCCCTACATGAGTTGGAAGGCCTAGGTATGGGCGCCGATGAGTACGTAAGCAAGCCGTTTAATCCTCAGCTGCTGCAAGCCAAAGTCATTGGGCTACTGCGCAACCGGGAGAAGCTGCGCGAATACTACCAGCGTCAAATCTTACTCGAGCCCACCGAAATTGTGCTCGCCGATGCGGACAAGCAGTTTCTGGAAACTACCATGGCCGCCGTCGAGCGCAACCTAGATAATCCCGAGTTCAGCGTGCAGGTGCTGGCCCGGGAAGCCGGGATGAGTCAATCGCTACTCTACCGGCGCATCAAGACCGCGACGGGGCAGACGGCCGTGGAGTTCATTCGGGACGTGCGCATGAAGCGTGCGGCGCAGCTGCTCACCCAAACCCACATGCGGGTGTCGGAGGTAGCATTTCAGGTAGGCATTGCGGATGAGAAGTACTTCCGCAAAACCTTCCAAAAGGTATACGGCGTGCTTCCTTCCGAATACATTCGGCAGCACCGGTCTAGCCGGGAAATCTCGGACCCCTCGCGTTGATGGCTTACCCTGACCACTTTGTTTCAAACGGCGAGTAGGTCTCAAGCATTGATCCTAGTCATATTATCCCCGAAGGGTGCGGGGTCAACCACTCTTGTTTCGGGGAGATAGGAGAAACCGATGCCTCCCTATTCTTACCGATACTGACAGAAGAGGCCCGGACCTGCAACTGAGGCGTAATACTCACGCACTGACAGACAACGTTCGGATCCGCCAGTCGCGCTAGCAATAACTGCACGGCGGCTTTACCCAATTCACGACTACATGGGTCGAGCGACGTGAGGGGTGGGCTAGCCAGCGCTGCCATGCTTTCGGTGCTACAGCCGACCAGGGCGATAGTCTCCGGAACACACACTTTCTGCTCGTGGAGTACCTGCAAGGCGCCGATAGCCACTACGTCGTGCGAGACGAAAATAGCATCGGGCACGACTGCGCTAGCCAAGACCGCCAGCA
>Ga0325401_1000408_pt1 | contig 30233 bp, 17 predicted proteins | sample PopdelMetagenome_FD_205666 | JGI IMG/M metagenome (GOLD analysis project Ga0325401, IMG submission 205666) | Populus deltoides microbial communities from Bellville, Georgia, United States - Xylem-PdKOR-R2 | ecosystem: Host-associated > Plants > Phyllosphere > Stem > Wood/Secondary xylem | place...
TGTGATTTTGGAAGCTTAGTCGGTTGTAAGTTCTAACGGTTTGCCTGGCCTATTACTACATGTTATTGTATGGTACCGGTCAAGCTTATCTTGAAATTCTAGCCGTTATGCTTTGTACGTGTGGACGCCTTGCCTAATTGTGTTGATGGTATTCTCAGTCCAATTGTTGTTTGATTTTTTAGGAGAAAAGGGATGGATAGAATTGTCATCTCCTGTCTTAATAATGTTATTTTCGGCTTTACCCCAAAGTTGTGTCACAATTCAGTTATTATTTTCCTTACACCATAAAATGATAATGTATGTGCAATATGTTTGTTATATGTAAGAAAATTCATAGAAATTCACTTAAAAATTGAACACTTTTTTTTTATCTTTTATATTTTTTTTATTCTAAAACAATAAACAAATATAACCTAGATTTTATTATTATTTAAAGTGAAAATCACATTGTTATTTTTAAATATGTAATTTCTATATTAAATTTCTAAAAACAAGGTTATAATAAATGCAAATTTCAGAGAATTAGTACATCATCAATGATCTTTACTCTGTTCTTATATTATTATTTTTTAACCAACAATTTTATTACGAGGATCCTCTAGCCTTCAAAGAAACAATGGGGAAAAAAAAACTGTGGGCCAGCTGTAAGTTAAAGTACAACAATACAAATCCCGAGGAGGTATATGTAAACATTTCAACCAGATTGACGAAAATGCCATGGAGCAGCCATAGCTCATAACGTGACTCAACTTGCTGTGTAAGAACAACGCTCTAAACAACGCTATAAACAACCTCCGTGTCCTGTAAAAACACCTAATTCTGTTACTGAGAGTTTGTGTGATAGTTATTTTTAAAAAATATTTTTTATTTAAAAATAATTAAAATAATTTTTTTTATTTTTAAAAATTATTTTTAATATTAATATTTTAAGTTATCTGAAAATATAAAAAACTTAATTTTAAATTAAAAAATTAAAATTTTAATCAAACGTGTTTAAAACACAATTTTAAATAACATTTTATTCCTCCATTGTTCTGGTGGTTAAAAAATTATAAAATTTTAATTTTTTTAAATAGTTAGTTGTGTTAATGTTAAAAAAAAAATAAAAAATAAAAAAATTATTTTAATACTATAAAAATTAATTGTTATTACAATATTAATTAAAAAATAATTATTTTTGGAATCACTGTTGAAACCGAGAAGGAGCGCTAAATATAAAAGAAATTGGGGCTTAGGTCTCAACCAGAAAAGAAAATTGACAGACAAAGACATGGAGGGTGCCTTCGCCGGTGCCTCGGCTATTACTGACCAGAGGCAAAAGATCGAACAGTACAAGCACATTCTCTCCTCCGTTTTTTCCTCCAACGACATCGTTCAATCCAAGAAATTCATCGATCACAGTAGGTTTTCCTTCAACTGTTTTTTTTTTATCCTTTTAATCTCTTATGGCCTTACCCTATTGTTGAAAAACGATATGTAGTGTTGTCGGACGACGTACCGTTGGTAGTGTCGAGGCAGCTATTGCAGACTTTTGCTCATGAGTTAGGGAGGTTGGAGCCGGAGACTGAAAAGGAGATTGCCATTTATACCCTTGCTCAGATTCAGCCTCGAGTTGTTTCTTTCGAAGAGCAGGTCTCTTTTTTACGTTTTTGGAAGTTAATTTTCTTTTAACTAGGCTGAATTTATGAGAATGTGCTTCCTTCATAGGCGTTTTGCTACTTGAAAGTCCGATGGGCTGACTGTATGATTTTTCTTGCTAACAAAAGTCACTTCCTTTAATATTGGTGATGCGAAATTTTTTATTTTATTTTATGAGTAACAGGTGCTAATAATTAGAGAGAAACTTGCTGAACTATTCGAGTCAGAACAGCAATGGTCAAAGGCAGCTCAGATGCTCAGTGGCATTGATCTAGACTCTGGAATGAGGTCTGAGTTATATTTTTAACTATAAGAGCATGCATTTCTACTGATTATTGAGATACTCCTATTTGACATTCTATATATATATGTATGTATATTTATAATTTGTCCTTCAGGATCATTGATGATACATTCAGATTATCTAAGTGTGTCCAAATTGCTCGCTTGTATCTCGAGGTATTGAATTTCTCATGCATGCATAGGATTTGTGATGAACTCATCAATAGTCAACAACTTGGTAGTCACTGGACTTCTGTAGATATTGTTTGATTTTATATGCTTATTAGAAATTAAAGGCAGTTGTCAAGCCAGACTGTTGGCTATTTATATGAAAGTGAACACATTCACCCATCACCTTTGTTGGCTTGACTGCTGTAGTACTTGCCATTATTCTGCATTCGGGTGCACCTGCTCTTATCAGCATGTGCACTTGATTTTCTTCTAAAATTTTAGAGTGAGAGGAGTGGTTTTTTTTTTTTTTTTGAGATCAATCCACATCTGGATGAAACTGTGCCTCCAAGTTCCAAAATCTGAGTTTATTTTAATGCAAGTTGAGGGAATTTTCTCGCTTATAGGTCTCATAAAACAGTTTGTGATTGCTACTGTTATTTCCCGCTGTTTATATATGCAGGATGATGATGCAGTTAATGCAGAAGCTTTCATCAATAAAGCTTCATTTTTGGTTAGCAACAGCCAACATGAAGTGTTGAACTTGCAATACAAGGTTCAGATAATCAATTGGTTCCAAGGATGATTTAATACAAGGCTGAAAAGTTCATTGTTTTGTTAAGTTTGCTTCTTTTTTCATGTTAGGTGTGTTATGCAAGAATTTTGGATTTAAAGAGGAAGTTTTTGGAAGCAGCTCTGCGTTACTATAACATCTCTCAAATTGAGAAGAGACAAATAGGAGATGAGTATGTAAAACTAGGTTTATATTTATCATGATTGTTTGGTACATTTATTTTTTTGTTTTCATTCTCTGTGGAATCTTAGATTCTTATCCAATTGTGTTTTTCTAGTTTTGTTTTTTTAGTCATATAGATTGTTATCCAAGCATTGAATCTTTTCCTGCTTCTGCACTACCTGTGATTGTCCTTATAGCAGCACTGAATGCCACACCTGCTATGATTCTCTCCAAATTACCTTAAATAAATTTTGGATATGGAAACATAATTCAGAAGACTGTTTACTTGTAACTAATGCAGTACCTTGCATTTTATGCTTATGAATTATCCAACTCCATGTGAAAGTATATCGTTTAATATAGCCTTTCATATTTGAATATTTCAGCTTGTTTTTTATGGTTGTCTTTGTGCTCAGCTTTAAAATATAAAATTTATCATCTGCAACAAAAAATTGCTGCTATTCTCAACTTTTAATATATAAAATTTATTATCTGCAAAGAGATGGTGCACATCCACTCTCCTGTTCCTATTTAAAAATTGTTGGTGTGTTGATACACTGATATACGTAGTTATTTACATTATTCTGTTGTGTTCATCATAGAACTATTGATGAGGAAGCATTGGAGCAAGCTCTATCTGCTGCTGTGACATGTACAATCTTGGCTGCTGCTGGTCCTCAGCGATCACGTGTTCTTGCTACTCTGTACAAGGTAAACAATCCTAGCATATGCGCGTGAGAAATTGATTCACATTATACTGCTGGGAGATATACTGATATATTGAAGCATGGTCTAGGATGAACGATGCTCAAAGTTAAAAATTTATCCTATATTACAAAAGGTTCTCTCTCTCCCTCCCTCTCTCTCTCTCTCTCACACACACACACACACAAACACACACTTTCACCATACTGCACCAATATATCTGTTTTCATTTTTATGTTTTTTCACCCTCAATGCCTCCCAAGTTTTATTAATGGAAACCTTGTATGAATTTACCAGGTGTATTTAGAGAGAATTTTGAGAAAACCTGAAATAGATGCATTTTCTGAGGAACTCAAAGCACATCAGGTTAAAACATCTTTTCCACACTGTTTATTGATGCTACCTTCACTTGATTATGATTTATGATTGGTACCCTTTTGCTTATTCAACAGAAAGCACTTCTGCCAGACAATTTCACTGTACTGGATCGTGCTATGATTGAACACAATCTTTTGAGTGCAAGCAAACTGTACACAAATATTAGGTTGGAGATGCAATGGTCTTGGTCCTCGTGGATTACCTTTTCCTTTAGGTTCCCTGGCATAACATCTGTACTGTTTTTGTTTTTGTTTTCCACTGTATTTTTGCTGTAGCTTTGATGAGTTGGGCACCTTGCTGGGAATCCCTCCGCACAAGGTTGGTTTGTCATGATTTGCCAAGGTTCTCACTTAATTGATGTTCTACTGATCATATTGCATGCCATGTTTTCCTTAAATATTTCCTCCTTTGATGTTATGTTTTGAAATCTGATGGGAGTTCGGTCTTCCTATGAATTTTTATGGGTTTTCCATATTCTTGGATCCATCCATTGACTGGTGCGTCTCAGATGATAAGAGCATGCATACTAGAAATTTTGTGCCTATTTAATCTTGTTTTACTCGTTTCTTTATCTGCAATGCTTTATGATGCTTGCTTATTTGGGTCATGCTTTGAATATCAAGTCTCTGCTAGTGTTGGTTCTGTCCTTTCATTTTCCTCTTCTTTTTTCCTCAGAATATGCTTTAACAGTGCTTATCGTTTTTGGAGCTTGAACATATTTACTTTGCTTTGCAGGCAGAGAAGATAGCATCAAGAATGATTTACGAGGATAGAATGAGGGGAACGATTGATCAGGTATGAACTATGAAATTCTGATTGTGGATTTCTAAATTTCACACTTTTGATATTCAGACTACATATCATTTTGAGGACCATGATGGACTTGGGATCATTTTTATCCTATTTTTTATTATACTATAGTTGAGCTTTTGTTGTGGCTTGCCTCATTCATTTCATCATTTTTTTCCTGCTAGCAACCACCTGTTTTGCAACAAAACTAATATGTTCTACTGGTACCGTGTTGCTCCCATCACATCAAATTTAAACTGTCTGGGGGTTAAATCTTATTTGCTTTTTTAGCCTTGGGCTCGCTCTCCATCTGTTTCCTAGCAAGTTTAGGAACCTTGTCTTCCTTCATTTTGCATTGCTGCATCTAATATACCTTCTTATGCTAGGTCGAAGCTGTAATACATTTTGAGGATGACACAGAAGAGCTGCAACAATGGGATCAACAGGTGATTCCTTGCCATGATTACAAATTTCATGGAATTTAACCAGTGCTAGGTTGCTTTTCAATTTGCTTCATATACTACATATGAGCAGCTCTGAACCCTTGTCTTCTACATTATTTTGCAGATTGTTGGGTTGTGTCAAGCGCTGAATGATGTCCTCGATAGCATGGCAAAGAAGGGCTTGTCTGTTCCTGTCTGATTGGTTTTTTTGATAGCAAGTTAGAAGATGGAGATGGATGACTTCACGTATATATGCACAAAGGCAGAGAAATTAACTTTCCATGGGTTTCTCATTATTTTTGTGAAGTTGGAATATTTTGTAAGTTTTATTTGCTTGTTTATCTTGTCAAGAAATTTCAGTATTTACTCTTAGCAGCACAACGTACAGCAATTGAGTAATTTATTGTTAATTTATTCTTTTCCCATCATGTTTTTCTTGCCAGAGGTGCGGTGGCTAGTTGGTTACCGGTCTCGATTCATTGATTACATGTGTTAGTGTGTGGCCTTTTTCTAGCAGCCTTCGTTATTACTGTATAAGATGTCTTGAAATGAATGGATTGCGTTTGCAGTACCTCACGCTCAACTGAATGTTGAAAAGTTATCTTTCTACCACTCGTGTTGGTTCCTTTTCTCTATTCACTCTGCAACCACGTGCTGGTCGAGGCGTTAGAACTGATTTCCAAGCTCGCAGCAGCAGGCTGCAATGCTTTTTTCAAAGGTTCAAAGCTGCACGTATGCAGGTGGTAGTTTCTGTTTGTTTTTGTCGTACTGCAGTTTGCATTTTATCTCAACTATATAGGTGAAAGTCTTTGGTTAATTAATAATTTTGCATGGATTGCACTTGAAACTTTATTGAAAGCTTGGTTAAAAAAATCTATAATTCATAATTGTTTTTCAATCTATTTTTTGAATTTGCAGTGGTTAAAAGTATTTTATCTTGAAAAATATTAAATTGATTTTATTTTTTTTGTAATTTTAATGCACAGTATATTTAATGTATTTTCAAGTGTATTAAAGCATAAAATACTTTCAAAAAATATATGCATCACAATACCTACCAAACAGAAACGCCAGGAAGATTCAGTTTGTGAAGCTACATGAACACGAAATTCCATCAAATTGCAATTGATCGGAAAAGTTTCACGATCACTATAGAGAAGAATGCATTCTTGAATCCTTGCAAAAAATTAAGACCGAGATTTGTAATCATTACAAAGATGGTGCATAATCAAGCCCAAGAAGAGCACTAAAGGTGAAATTTTCATGTCGGACTAGATCCAGGAGCATGCCACTATCGCTTTTTCCCTTGTGATCCGTTCACGTTACCGGGATTCACCCTAGGTGCCTGAAATCAAGGGGAGGAATCAGACTGCAATTTTCTATTTCTTAGAAAAAAGAATGAATTTAGGGACAAGAAGCAGCATTTTAGTATCATCTTACAGTGCCTGCTTGAATATTTTGAACGGACAGCAACATTATGTTCCCCAATTTTTTAAAGGAGATATCGTCGGCCCAAACAATCCTCTAGAATGTTTTCATTTCATGGCGCACAGTGGGAAGGGGTGTGGAATGCAGTAAGAAGTAAAAAATTCAAACACAACAGAATAATAGAAAAGATTTGTCTTTTGAGGATTTGGAGCCGAAGTCATTAAATTCCTGACAAAATGGATACTGGACCAGCGAGATTGCTTGAACTAAAGCCCTAACTTCTCAGGTGACAGCTAAATCTCAAGATACTGGCCTAGTACTGCTGTAAACATACATGGGCATAGCTTCTAATATCCCCAGATTTCAACAGAGCGAAAATAAGGGCTTCGATGAAAGAAACTCAATGGGAGGTCCAGATGCAAAGTCTAGAACTTCCAGTTTCACTGGAAGCATAAATCTTGGTAAAGATCTGGATGGATCTATGAGGGTATTCGAGTACCCTTTTCCTTAGCCAAGTGGAAAGAATAATAATCCAATCTAGCAAAGGAATGTATTAAATCCAGTCTATGAATTCTTCAAGCATGCCAAATATCCAGAGCTCAAAGGGTGTGTATACTATCTATTGCGACCAGTTAATCCAATCCCTTCTCTACGACACAACTAAACTATGGTGGCTAAAAGCAAGTGATTGCCCCCAATATGATATTAAATCAACTGGACTCAGATTTGGTCTAATCGAATCTTTAAAGAAAAATCAAGTTAGATATGCAGGGATTGATCGAGTTTTGAAAAAGTTATATCTGAAAGAATTCCAAGTTCAGAAAGTTCAATTTCTAGCGATTCAAATTCAAAGATGGTGAGAGTATTGATGCCACTTACCTCTTGCAAAAGTCAGTGACATATCGCGATCCATTGTAGAAAATGAACCACATCAACACAATCACCAGAATATCTGCCAAAGTTCAGGAACTCACAAACTCGAATTCTATATTCAAAATTCAAAATGAATTAAAACAGAAAGATGAAATAAAACAGATCTATCTGATCAAATAAAATAAAAGAGGATACTGAAAAGGTAACGCTCCCACCAATCCAACATGAAAAGACCAAAAGTGACATTATAGAGGTAGATCTTCCGTTGAACCCAGTTCATAGCTCTTGAGCCTGAAAACTACAGGAGGTTTGTGGGAACCAGTTAGAGTCGAGCTGATTTTGTTAAAGTCATTTCAAATAACCAGTTAGAGTCAAGCTGATTTTGTTAAAGTCACTTCAAATAAAAGAGGATACTGAAAAGATCTGTTGAGAAAGATGAGAGGTTATTACGTTGTTAATATTTGAAAGAGCTGACTTCGGGTTTAATATCCTACCATTTCAAGTACATTTCCTAATTAAGTTAAAGAAATTTTGATACGTCTAAAACAAAATGGATACTGATTGAATTCCATAAAAAAAAAAAACAGCCAAAAACAAAATTAAATTAAAGACAAACGAAAACAAATTCAAGCAAGAAATTAAAATATTCAGAAACTGTAGAATCAGAAAATTAAGCGGGCCAATCTCTTTCCTTTTTTTTTTTTTTTTTTTGGCTAAACAACTAGGAATGGCAATGGATCGGATTGGGGACGGGTTTTTCACCACCTAATTCTGACTCAGAATATTTGCATCCACCACCCGTCTAGTAGCTGGGCACCCGACCTGATCCGGTTTTCTTTAAATCAATTTCTCAAAGATAAAGTCCAAGCTTAAATTAAATTACATCTCCATCTATAGATCATAAGACCATCAAATATAGTTCGAACTTCAAATCCTTGTATAAAATCATTAAAATCCTCCATGAAACTTCCGCATTATATTGAAAATTAAAATCTTCCATGCATCATAAAAATAAGATTTCTGTAAACAAATCGAAAATCAAGAAACTGTTGATTAAAGGCAACTTGTGCTACATTAAAGCAAAATCAATTAGTATCAGCAAGACAAGGTACTGATTGCAAATTCTGTTGAGTATAGACACTAAACAGTAATCCAACAAAATCTCAAATTGTCTCGTAAAATACACATTCAGTATTAAAAGCCAATTTCACAAAAATTCACTGTTGTTTGCAGTTCTCGGCAAATTGGAAGATAATTTCCAAAGAATCTAATTCAAGCGCGCTAAAAAACTGATGTAAAATTTCCGTCATCCCATAACAATGAATATCAAAATGTTATTCCGCTAAATGAGTACCTGTTGGTGCTGGAGACGCTGGATGCTTCTGTTTTGGGTGAAGACGTTATAGGAATGAGGACAGGGGAGTGAAGAGCGGTGGGTGGCCGGCGATGGCACTCAACCAGAGGGATCTGCTGTGGATTGTGACGAGTGAATTGTGAGCTTGAGGGAGGCAGGGATTGGCTGTTTAGGGCTAGAAATAGAATCTTGTCGTGTTTTTTCCCCACAAATCTTTATAAATAAACCCGGTTGGGAGATGGTTCGGATAAATTCTCTATCCGCCACTACATCTGTCCCGGTCAACTCGGATTTCTTGATTTATATAATTTTGCAAGTTTTATCTGCTTGTTTATCTTGTCAAGAAGTTTCTGCATTTCCTTTTAGCAGCACAACTTGCAGCAATTGAGTAATTTATTGTTAATTTATTATATTCCCATCATGCTTTTCTTGCCAGAGGTACACTGACGAGCTGGTTAGCGGTCTCAACTCATTGATTAACATGTGTTGGTGTTTGGCCTTTTTCTAGGAGCCGTCGTTATTACTGTATAAGATGTCTTGAAATGCATGAATGCTTGCAGTTCTTTGCAATGTGTTTAGCTTGTCGACTGAAAGATCAATAGAGTTCTTATTCTACTCGTCTTGCTGTTAAAGTCCTTGTTTGCGACCTTCTGTGCTCCATATGGCCTCATGGCACTTTCTGATGTCATTTCAAATGTTTTTCAACTCAACTACTGCTGCCAGTGGAGAATTTGCTGTTAATGGCCGCGTAAACCTTTTACCATGGAGTTTGCATAAAACCCCTGATGTCCCATTCATCTACGTCCTTTCCGCCTCCCCCTTCCATGTTCTGTTGAATCGATGGAACTGGAGCAGCAGGAAAAGAAGAATACAGGTAGAGATTTCAGTAACGATCTCAAACAGGACCGCAAAAAAGAGATTTCTGACATTTCCAGGGAGTGCTTGCTTTCGTCCCAACAAATTCAGTCGGTGAATTCTCAACTAAATTAAAGCAATGAAAAAGAATAATGCTTTTCTTTTGATTTAACTATATATTTACAAAAAGAAAGGACATCTTCCCATTTCATTCCTACATGATCAAAGCTATGAGCTGCGATTTATACGAGGGGGAGAGGACTGAGTAACAATTGCTGCTCCTCTCACTTGATTTCCCTAGCGAATAATCGTTATGAACACTGCTACCTGTAAGAATGTATCCATCACGGAACACTACAGTAAACTATGTGTTTGGCGCAGCTCTAGATGGAGAGAACTTTGCAGGATCCTTTCCTAAGAGCACGTCATGATTGATGGACGCCAATTGTGACAGATTCTGCATCAAAATTACATCTTCACTGACCTCGTTTAAAAAATAAACAACCTTCCATGGGGAGTCTGAAATTATGTTTCACAAGCCTCTTGCAACACGAAAATTTACATCATCCAAATGTTTAAACAAGCTATAGCAGCAGTTGCAAAAAATTAGAGTGTAAAAGATAACACCCTATAGCCAGCAGCACCCAGGAACATGATAATCCAACAAGGTCCATGATTATTCTGCCCTTTCCCCAAAACTCTCATCTAGTGGATAGTAAGTGTGAGTGACTGAGCAAAGCATGTGTTTCAGTACTAAAACTTTTGGATATCCACCCAAAGTTGGTCATACCATGTACAGGAATTCAATAAATTAGAACATTTCATCTTTAGCAACTTGCAAGTTAGCTTACCTTGAAAGAGAAATTTATCAATGAGAGATCAAGTGGAGAAGAATCAAAATCTGCAAGGTCACCACATTCATCCATCTGGCAAAAGAAATATAAGACAATGAAACAATTACAATCATGACTTCTAGCATTCATAGGAAAATGGACAAGAGACATCAGCTCTCGACCAAAGAAAAAAGAAAAAAATAAAGTGTTGTAGAGACTAGATTAGCGCCATTAATGCGAGTCTAGCAATGACAGAAAAAGTAATCTTCATGCAATCACTCAAGTCTATGCAACAACACTTGTAGCTGATAATAAAATTTGTCATGAAAAGACTTTGCCGTAAAAATCTTGAAAATACAATATCATGCAATGGATAAATGCCCAATTCTCATATAACTCCTTGATGTAGTATCCATAAAAATTATCAAACCAACTATTACTGCAAATATAAATATAAGACATCCTTCCGCTAATATTTTCAAAGACCAGCCACCTGTTCCCTGTTTTGTGCCAGAGGGGTGGGGGGCAGACCAAATCCATTGATTCAAATAGTACAAGCAAGATCCCAGAACTTAGCAGAATCATGAAGATAAATTAGGTTTCCTACCTCAACACCAGAATTTGAAGATGAGTCATGCATGTCGCTGACAGAATGGCTACTAGCTTTATCATTTGGCATTCCAACAGACATTTGAGGAAACCTTGACACAAAATAGCTCGTGTCATCTACACTGTTAGGGTTTGGAACAAAGGCAGCCTATGGACAAAATTAGTGATAGAAAAGTTAGCAATAAATAACAGATTCCAGTGAAATTATTTTAAAAAAAAATCTTGCTGGTATCTATCAAAGTTTTAAAGTCAGGCATGCATAATTTTTTTATGCACATATAGAAACATAAAAACATTATGGAGTGGCCTAGTTGATGCCATAGCTCCACTTAGCAATAAACAGCAGATTCCAGCGAAATTATTTATAAAAAAATCTTGCTGGTGTCTTTCAAAGTTTTATAGTCAGGCATGCATAATATTTTTATGCACATATAGAAACATAAAAACAGGATGGAGCGAGCTAGTTGATGCCACAGCTCCACTAAGCAAACGGGATTAGTACTTGTATACTTGTTGAACTTGGCCTCAGAAGAAAGCATTTTCACTATGCACAAATGATGTCAGGTATTTGCACTTGGAATATATTGGATTATCTACATTGTAAGAAAAGCCCAGAAGAGATTATAATGGGATGATTTTGATACAATCAGATTTGAGACAGCACATTCTTGATTAGTAATATTCTCCGGCTGACCTAATCTTCACATAAATAACTTTTTTGGGTAACTTTGATTCCTGTTCCAGCATCAAATGACTTGAATAAGGTAATTGTAACTCATAAACTCCACAAAAACTTCTGCTTGCAAGGATACAAGTGACAATGTAGGGGGAATAGAGTGACAGCATGATTTTTGGTCATTTTGAACTTGAGAACTATGAATCTAAACCTCCCATTATGAATATGACGGTATGAATTCACACCTTTTGCAGAGCAAGGTTGTCCCAATCAACTCCTCTGAAAAAAGGATGTGCTTTGACCTATAAGATTTCATAAGCAAGGCACAATAAAAGCCAATTTGAAAATTCATTAGGTCATCTTTCGAGTTTTAGTAGCCCGGGGAAAATATTTGATTCTTAATCAACAAAGGTATACAGTAAAATACAACCTCTGTCGATCCATTTGCTCCTAACCGTTGACTTGGATTATGAATAATCAACCTATATAGAAAAGAATTGAAGCTGAATGAGTAATATGGCAGTGTAAAGTTGAGTCCATTCTTTGATGATAACTTGTACTACAGTGTACACAAATAGCAACTTCAAGGCATAGGTAGTAAAATGTGAATGCTAAACAAATCCTCCATCACATCAAAATGGTAGAATTTGCATTTCATTACCTGAAAAGCTACAAGGTAATGAAAAATAAATATGAAAATAACATTGATGAGGGTGATGTTGAAGCTAAGGTATGGTGTTGCCAGGTTTCCATGAGTAAAAATTATAAATGGTTGGACTTGGACATCATAAATCTTGGAGAAAAAAATGAGAATGATTATAATGATTATGCAAAGAAGTCGATTTTTGCATTATACCAGAGCCATAGGCCCCGTTTCCAAGAAAAAACACAGGAAAGTTTGGAAAGTGGTTTCCCGGAAACCACTTTCCAATAAACAAACGCACCCTTAGTTGACACTGAATTATATAAGGGTATATAAAAGTCTCATTATCAGTGTAATTTATTTAAAGCTACAGGATACAAGCTTCTAAAATTATCAAGCACTGTCCTAAACACTTGCATGCACAAGATCTGAACTTGCAAATCTGCAACTTCCTGTTTTTAAGCATCAAGTGAGTAGGGAAGATCACCCTGCAATTTATGATTGATGTTTACCCAAATAATCAATACTTTTCTTGTCCAGGACTTCTATCTATTTGAGCTATCAATAATCTTCTGGTGGTAGCATCCCATAGTCAGTAATAGTTCCAAGCCTTATTTAATATATAGGAACACTTGTCAGTTTCTTAAAAAAAAGGTGAATTAGAAACTAAGATAAATTCCATTGTGTCAAGGGATGGAGAAAATAAAAGTCATTTATCGACATCTTACAAATTCAAAGCTGATTGCCAACCTGTTGATCAAGTCTTGGGCCTCATATGACATGTCATCAGGAACAGAAGGCCAAGGGATTTTTCTATTAAGAATGTTGTCAAAGATCATCTGTGGCCATGACAAGACAAAAAACTTAACACAATTAATTTTGAGCACAGAGTATCTTTTTTGAGTAATATAAAGAAATTATGTCCACTAACAGCATCGAGGAAAATCAAGAGAACATTAAATATAAACATACCTCAGGACGTTCAGCAGTGAAAGGTGGAATTCCAGTTATAAATTCAAATAAGATTATTCCAACAGACCACCAATCTGCAGCATAACCTGCATGAATGCCAGAAGGCAACTTCACTTGCCTGGTAAAGTTGAGATGAATATAAATATTAGTTTAGGTAGAAAGTAACCATGCTCAGTTCCAAGAAGAATTTCAGGGGCAAGATAGTCAGGCGTCCCAACTGCTGAGTGCCGATTTCTGTCCTCTGTTTGTTGAGCATTTGGATTAGGAGGATCTGAAGATGCATTTCTATCTGTATCAGGTCCTGATAAATCCATGGTGCTGTTTATAAGGCCAATTTTTGATAATCCGAAATCTGTAAGCTGGTCACATACGCAATCATTAGTACATCACCAGTAGCAAGAACTGAAGCTGATGCAGAACACTCAAAACTACAAGATATAGGGATAAATATGGACATTTTATTTGATGCATATTAGATGGGAATCACCTATCTGGCAAGAAAACTAAAAGGATGTTTCCAAATGTTTTAGCCAATAGATTCATTCAATACTCCAGTTCCTAAAAAGCGCAATAATATATGTGCAAAAGCAAATTTGAAAGTGCACTAGGTCAATTCTGCAACCAAGAGAATATATATAAATATAAACTATTATCCCCCATGCGAGCGGATTGAGAACAACAATTATTTATGCAAGTGTGCATCATCAAAAATGCACACAGTGTATGTGCTCACATCCACCACCTGCACAGATGCACACATTCCAAGGAGACACATGCAAATATGGCTTATTAATGATTTTAACAATTTGTACATGTAGAAACAGTAAAATTGTGAACTTTAAAGACCAGACCTTGATGTGCCCGTCATGTGCAATCAATATATTGTCTGGTTTCAGATCACGATGCACAATTCCATGAGAATGGAGATACTCTAAAGCAAGAACCTGGAACAGACATAAGCTATTTAAGTTGAGATACAGAACTAAAATAAGCATATAAAGACATTCATGATTTTGTTCTAACAGACCAGTTCTGCAATATATATACGAGCTATATCTTCCTCAAGGCAACCAACTTTTCTCAGCAAAGAGTATAGATCACCTCCAATAAGATACTCCATAACGAGATACAGGTTATCTCTGCAGGTGAATGAATAAAAAAATCGAACCTGCAATGATAAGACCCATGTTTTTATAGCCCATTCAAATACAGAGGTTCAGAAGTTCTAGAAAGAAAATATTGACCATCATTTTTAATTGGCTAGCTAATGATAGAAAGCAGGTTCAAGAAGGTATGGAAACGACCAATAAAAGGGGTTGTGGGAGTGCTCAAGTTCAATGTAAATACAAAAGCAATCAAGACTTGAACATTACCACAAATGGATTCCGAACTGTTATCAATATGTTACGCTCTGCTAATATGCGCTGAACATCATTCTTGCGTAACATATCCAATTTCTTGAGCACCTACAAAAGGCATTATATTATGAGAATATATACCAAAATAGTTGACCAATAATGGAAAACAGAAATGCAAAATTTGTAGAGCAATTACTTCCTGGTACATTCCATGAGAATAATGGATAAATGGAAATGCTTTTTAGTGCTTGACAAAGACCTATGAAGAACACAAAGATTTATAGATTACACCAAGCTGCGTAGCTTCCATAATGACCCATTGTTCAATAAGTGATATGGGTAGAATTAAACTGCTAAGATTTAAGGCTTTGTTTGGTAGAGCTGATAGGTGATAATTGTTTTACATTAGCAATAAGGTGGAGAACACATTAAAATGCACATATTAAAGTCACATTTCTAGCTCTTACAGCTAAACTTTAATTACCACCTAGCTTAGCTAATTCTCCTAACCTCCCCAACTTGATCCGTGATTTTTTAGCCTTTTTCTACATTCTGTAGTGCCTTTAAGTTCAAGAAAAAAATGTCATTTTGCTGCAATGGTATGTATTCATTTATATAATCAAGTGCTGCATCAGACCTTTTCTGTCTCAACTCATCAACCTGGTACCAGCATGTAGCTCTTGTACTTATGCATAGGCCTCTATTTTTTTAACATTGAGCACAAATCAATTAGAAACATGGAGCTTGCTGCAAAATTTCCAAACAAAGAACAACTTGCATATGCCTCACTTGCAAACCAACTGGGGTTGGCATTGATTTTTTACCTTTATTGCAAATAGATCTCCTGTTGTTCGTTTGCGTGCAAGAAAGACTTTTCCAAAGGCACCTCTACTAATTGGTTTAATGATTTCAAAATCATCAATGCTCGTCCGCTCTTTATTTGATACATGCACAGGTGTCGATGCCGCACTGCTTTGAGATGCATTATCAAATGGAAGTCTCAAGTTTTCCTTAGATCTCTCATCAATAATTGGACTTTTTGTATCCATTAAATCACAAGCAAGTATATACTTTTCCCTGCATATGTCATAGGAAATTTGACATGAATAATTCAACAACTCGAGGGTTGTAGTAATATAAGAAATCTCTTTCAAATACTCTTGAATTACCGCAGAAGTTTCTCTATTCGGCCTCCAAAAGTGTCAATTACAAGAGCTTTGAGTTTGCTATGCTGTAAAACATCCTGCAAATCTTGCATACAAGCGAGCAAAAATTCAGATGACCCTTCTTTTGAAAGATCGGTGCCTGCCACACAGCGTGCTATGTCTGCCAGGTCAATCATCTGCCGGAAAAAAAATATATATATGATAAAGTGCAGATTCAGTCTTCATTTAACCTTGTAAGAATAACTATGTCTATAAGGAACAAGAACTGAATGCTTGAAAAATACTAATAAATATACTAAAAGAAATGCTAATAAATTACCAGAAAGAATAGTTAACATGCTTCACTGCCATAAAATAATCTCAAAAGAAAGAATTGATAAGGATGCCATCATTAAACACTAAATGCATAGCACAAGTTGTGAGTTTCAAAAACTGCTATCATGGAGAGTTGGCTACCATGAATGATCCAATTTAGGAGAAAAAGAAAGTTTCATACCCCATTAAAGAAACATAACCATCCATGACATGATTACAAACCTCAAATGCTCAAACTAGGTCGAGCTTCAAACAATTGAAGGGTGTTGGCCACCAACTTAAGATTGTTTCTACATTTTTCTTTAGAATTAGTTTTTTTTCAATTGTAACCATGACAAATTCAAAGCTTGATTAAGCAGTTGAATCAATGGCTACAAGTGAGAGGCACAAGATAACCCTCTAAAATGGAAAGTAAAACCAATTCTTGATAAATGATATTGCTGGTGAAGTAGATTGTGCAGTCTCAGAATCTAACTTTGCTCTCCATGTAAGTTTCATTTCTGAGATAGAAGAAGGTTTTCTAAATAAAAAACTTCTGCTAGAACCAACTAACCTGCTGGACATCTTCTAGCTCAGAAGGATTGTTGTGCTCTAACCAGAAGGAATCAAAATGACCAGCCCTGGGGGTATTTGCGGAGGAAATCGATGTCATGCTCCCAGCTGGTGAGGATGCACCATGGTTGGGTAGCTTTGCACCCAAGTGGCCTTTAAAGTTAACAGAGGGGGAGTGAGAATCATCTATAAAGGCAGTGTCCATCTCATGTATGTCCTCAAACATCCCTTCAACACCTCTATTTCTCCATTCACTTATTTTGGGAGACTGACCTTCAGTAATGACAGAGTTTGTACTTTGTACTCTCAAATTTTCAGGACTGCCATATGATGGATGAAAATTCATATTGCGCGAGTCGATAATCTGCTCCAGTATCTCTTCAAGGTTTGAGAGGCGTTCATCTATGTCTAGGAAATTTAAGTCACATTTATCTGCATATGCACATATATAAGAATGGGATTCGAGATGAGAAATTGGAACAATTTCTTCGCATATCCTACAGATTACTAAATCAGATCCGTCTAGAACTCGCCCCTGGTTGTCAATAGGATCATCTAAATTTTGTCCCTGCTCATGAAGCGACCTACAGTTCTGATTGTAACTAATATTCCCAGCAGACCTGTTATTGCCCTGACAAAAATGTTGCACTTGTGAAACTGAGTCATTTTTGGATTTTTGTGATTGCAACGTTTGTTCCAAAAACAGAGAATCCTTGTTGGAATTTAAGTCACTCTGATCAGTTGGCTGTTCAGAGCAGCAATATATTTCTGCAGGGAGAGAAGACGCAGCAATTTGTCCCTGCAACTTTTGCTTTACATCAACTTTCTGATTTAAAGCATAACCACTATCAGAATCAGCAATCCCACGCTTGGCAGCCCAGCTCATATCAACAGAAGGGACACTTTCCAGACATTTTTTCAATTTACGAAGAGACTTCTCATCAATTGGTTCACTGTCTTTCTGGAACTGTAATAGTCTTGTGCAGCGTGTCAATATGAAAAGCATGCGAGTAAACAGCCACTTGAGGATTCCTGTTTGACACTGTTGCCTTTTCTCTGTCAGATCTTGAACAATGTCTTCACATTTTGTACGAAACTGTGAACACTTCATCTCCATACAGAATCGAGACAGTGTCAGAAGATCTACAGCCAATTTCTGCTCTTCTTGCAAGGAGAAGTCAGTTTTCTCAAGGACATCCATGGCATCCCCGATTAAACTAGCCAGCTCTGTGTTTGCTACTGCTTTAGCAGCATCAAATCTTGAATGCAATGAACCCAACAGCTCCTGTTATCAACTCATGAGATAGAGAGAAAGAAAGTAGTAAAATTATTCTTGATGCTTAGAGTCAATAGAGTGAATTAAGATTTTCATCAAAGAAGCACATACATAACAGAGAAGTCTCCTTTTGTTTCACATACAATGCAAATAATTCAAGAATCTTTCGTATGGGGTTTTAACCCGTTTATGGCATACCAGTAGTCACTTTTTATATGATATAACCGTCATCTCTCAGAGAGATAATTTAGAATATATGGGTCATAAGAGATCAACAATGGCCCATTGAGAAAGGGGAAGTTAATAACCTGTTGAAGTAACAGGCTGTTGAAATATGACTAAGAAATTGATGCTACCATTAAAAAAAATAATTATGCATCACCTAATCAATTATTCTTTAAGTATACCTTCAAATCACTGTAGCTATGAGCCCGTGGTTGGGCAGGAGGAATGCCACCCTTTGGTCCTAATTCATGGGAAAAGCTTTTTAAGCCTTTTGACACTTTACTCCGGTTTGGATTCTCTGATGAAGAAATTTCCTCATTTAAATAATTGCATCCACTGGTAAATTCAGTTCCTGCACGCTCCTTTCTATCAGGCGTCTTAGCTTCCAAATTCCCCTCCTGCCCAAGAATATGCGTGCTTAATTAGTGCTTCCACTAAAGTACAGAGTCCAATCAAGCATAGAAGTACTACAAACAAACCTCAGAAGGATGCTAACCCCAGGCTCACCTCAACATTTGGAGAAACATCATTAATAACTTGAATGGATTCCTTTGATAAATAAGATGTGATCCATTGAGCTATGCTCTTTCCTTTACGGGAATCTTCAAAGAACATGAAATTAGAAAGTTATTTCAATTCAAGAAATAAACAGCAGTGTGATATCAGATTGAATTGTTCACTAAAAACAGATATCTTATTTTACACAAATGATCACAGAAGGAAAGTGAATCTGTAGAAAGCCTTCAAAGAAATTTCCCTGGACTAAAATATTAGCTTTTCATCAACAAGTATAGGATTCCAATCTATTGGAACAGATGTCACCATATGGCATAACCTTAAAAGGAAACCATATCTCGTTCATTCCTAATAAGAAAGGAAGAACAAGAGGGCCATCAACAAGAGGAAGAACAATATATTTGATCCTGCTAGTGCCAAGGACAAAAACTAATAACTTAGTCTTGGCAAACAAGGACATCACTACATCATTTTAACTAGCCATTATGCAGGCATATCCATCTTTATAGATTATGCTCGATATCCAACTAACAGAATCCAATTAGACCTTAAATAAATTCCTTCAGCTCTGCGGTGTCTCCCTCGCCAAATAATTCATTTATCAGCGAAGAAAAAAAAATACTTCACAGTTAGTTCTTATCCATAAAAATCATCCTCGGTACCTTCTTTAAGCTCCATCAAGAAAAGAACCATAAGCCATGCTGTCAACTCTTATTTTGACCTAACTTCTCGTGAGCCTTAAACATTTGATAATTTCACACAAGCACATGCCTCTATAGTGGGACTCCATAAAAGAACACAAAAACTAAAATTTCACACCAATCCCCTCACGTTTTCCTCGTTATCACCTTATTACAGTAACATTCTCGTCAACAAAAATTTCATCAGTTGAGCATTCCCTATAACTTGTTGTTATGAGTTGCCATCATTAATACCCACGCAACTAATTAACCCTGAAAATTGCTTTGCAGCTTGAAAAATCTCAATCAACTAGGAATTGATCAAATCAATTTTACACAGTTCCGCCAATTGGATTCCTATTTTAATTGTATAACTGCTTAATATATATATATATAGTAAATAACGAGCTGGCTTTCATTTCCTTTATCCAAAAAAGAAAAAAAAAACAGCTGAGTTTCGTTTCTATCTCTAGTAAATAAATTAGCTTATCCTTCTTTACTGACTACTAATTTTAATTAAGATTCATCTTAACTATACGTAATTAACACCAAAAACAACGGAACAAAATCAATCTGAACTTTAAAATAAAATAAAATCGGACCTGCTTTGAAAGAAGCGCTCTTTCCACGACCCTGAGCCATCGGTTTCTGTTTATCCTTCACAGGAGGCCTTGAAGAAGCTACGACATGAGTCTTAGACTCAGTCAACTCGTCAGGTTTTGAGCTCAGTTGTTCCTTGGATGATACTCGCCGAGTCTTAATCCGATTCAGCCCCGTAGGAATTCCATTAGTAGCCTCTGCTGTTAATTCTTCTCTGCTCGGTTCCGTCATCTTAGAAATTTCTTCGAGGAAAAAGGTAACAAACCAGTTGACCCTCGTTTTGCTCTTGCGATCTTTTTGTAACGGAAACTAAAAAAAAGGACAGAGCCAGTGGAGATACAAGCCAAAGTTAGTTAGTTAGGATTGAATTGAAACGCCCACGCCAGAGCAAGGAAGGGTCGTTTCTGGTGGTTCGTTGGTTCGCTTTGTTCTATTCAAACTTTGAGAGAGAGCGTCAAAAAATAATATATTATTATTATTATTATCATGTTAGGCAAGCCTTTTTTAAAAACAAAAAAAAAAATCTTTTTTGTGACTGTGGAGTTCGGTTTTATGATTAGGAAATAATTGAAATTATTAAATAAATCAGAAATAAAGATTCAAAGCTTCTCACCATGTCATCGATGATCCGTGGAAATGCGATCTGTAAAAAGTTTGAGTTTCTCTCTTCTACCTGCTGGAAATCTAAGGAAATTCCATTTCCATAGAAGAGAGAAACTCGAGAGAAAATTCTCTACTTTATATATATATATATATATATAGAAACACGGAGTTTAAATTTGAGGGGTGATTATGGATTAGATTAGATCCCATTCAAACCCGTAATCCGCTTTGATCGTTCGTTTTAGGACGGAAAAGAATTTAATTATTTTCTTTTTATAAAAAATAGAATTCTTTTTTTTTTATAAGGTGGAAATAGAATCTAGTTTGTCATGTTTGACATCAAGTATTTAATTTAAGGGTATAAAATGTGAATGGGTTTTATTATGTTTATCCACAAAAAAAATACCCATAATATGAAATTAAAAACAAAATATTTAATTTTAGTGTATAAATATCACTTTCTTCTGCCATGAGTTATCTACATTCTGGTCCGCTGAGTATGGCATTGGAATTCTTCCACTTGGATTGGACAGAGTCTTCTCTTAGTGCTCTCAAAATCAAGTGGAGGACACGTGGATCCTTCGGTGGAGGGGATTATACATGTGCAGTAATTAACACCGAACACATACTATACTAGATATTAAAACACCAAGGATACCAGCACTGTTCATGCACCCACAGAGTATTTTTTGATAAATTATTTTGGTCCTTGAAGTTTTATTTTAGATGATTTAATCTTGATTTAAGACCAATTGCGTATAATTTTATAGTCAAGAATGGGAGTGAGAATTGAAACCAAAAAAAAAAGGACTTCAAACATGGATGACATTCCAAAAATTTCAATAAATATACATTTTAGTTGTCTAATTTTCAAAATGATACAAATCATATGATTTTGGTGTCTCAATCTTTTTCAATTTTAATTTTGGTATAAAAATTTATTTTTTTATTTTTTAGTTCTTGATTGAAAGAAGAGAAAAGGATGGTTGCTAAATTCAAGCGGTAAAGAGAAAAAAATATTATTGACACCGATTTATACCACTAAAACAGTTGTTGTTTATGTTAAATGGTTTCATTTGATGAAGAGGGTTCATATTAGTTTTTTTACCTTTAAAGTTCAAGAAAAAATATATTTGAGTTCAGTTTGATTTTTAGTTGTAGGTTAATTTTGGTTTTAGAGATGGTTTTTTAGTTTTTTTAGGCAATAGATAGGTTTATAATGGTTGGAAATATGTTTTTAGGTGTTTTTGGTTAAAAATATGTTGAAATATTGGTTTTTGGGTCAAAGAAACTTAAGCCATGATTTTTTGACTATCATATTGGCTAAAATTTAATCAAATCAAACAACATGTTATCTTATTTTAAAAAAAAAAAATTGGGTAAGACAGCATGTTGTCCATCACAGTTACAACAAAAAATAAATAAAGATCAAGTTGTGTGGCCATGCCAAGGAAGACCTGTGCATGGCCTTGACAAAATGGGTCAAGCCTAACAGCTCTTGTGCTTTGCTTATTTCTTTTTGTTTTTCTAAAATATTTTTTTCTTATTCTTTTTTAAAATCAAAATTTTTTTATATGGTTCTTTTCTCTAATTTTTCTATTTATTTATATTTAGATTAATACATGTTTTCTATTTTATTTTGTTTAGAGAGCATCTTTTTAATGACAATTATATTTTTAGTTATGTATTTAAAATTTAAAGAGTTTTTATAATTAGTTTCTATTTAAAAAAATATATATATTATTTTCAGATAATATTTCTAATATGTGTAGTATTGCATTGTGTTTTTTCTCCTTTTATTTTATTCAATCAATTTAATTTATGTCTATTTCTATTATTGTTTGCTTGAATAAAAATATTATTTTACTGAACAAATTTAGCAAACACAATATAATAAATTTCCCATTTTGATAAATTAAATATCTTGATTTACATTTGTTTCTTAATTTTTCTATTTCTATTTTTATTTGTAGTTATGGTTTATAGTTTTTTTCATTTATTAACATATATAATTATTGATTTATTTGATTACATGCATGCATAAGTTTTTTTATTTTCATTTAAAAAATACAAAAACATGTCGAAAAAGTCTATGTATACAATTTTTTTAATTTGAAAAAAAAATATTTGACCAGAGCAAAGTGCGGGTCAACTATCTAGTATTTTATAATTATCCATGAGTTTTTTTTGTTACAATTGTTGTTTTTTTAATTTGTTTTACCTGAAAAATTATTAAATTAATATTTTTTAAAATATTAGATGATTTTAATGTATTGATGTCAAAATAAAAAAAAATTATCATGTTAATTATTTTCAATTAAAAAATATTTTAAAAAAAACTAACATCACAATATCAAATATATAAATAGGAATGTTTTCATAAAGATAACATTAGAATTGATGTTTTCTAAAATAATTATTCAAATAAAAACTAAAGGTTTTTTTTCTCTAAACTAAAAGTACAGTGTTTGAGGAAGGAACAAACTCCAACTCGCATTCCTCTTAAGATTGTGGATGTGATATGTTTTCAAATCCAAATCAGGATGCTCGACAGTCGTATCAAATTTGAAGGGTTTAATACGTGATTGTTGCTGTGATTTAAAATATCTTGCAAAGGTTTTTTTTTTATTTAGAAATATATTAAAATAATATTTTTTAAAAAAGTTTTTAATATTAGAACTACAAAATTATTAAAAATATATATATTAAGAAAATATCAATTTAAAATTGATACTTTATCAAGCTAACTATACTTTTAAAACACATAAATACAGTTTCAAGCTCACAAACAAACAGTGCTTAATCTTTAATCTTGTGCTGGGCGGCATGTTAGATCAGGTAAAGACTACTACTCTCAATGACATGGGAATAACATCTTATCCATTATTATTAACCTTGTGCGAGTGCGACTACAGGCTAATTAAGTTACAACACTGAAGGCTCAAATGGCGCTGGTAATCCAGAAGAACAGTCCAAGGACGCATCTAAAAAGAATACCAACACCACAGGTTGGAATATTACAGCAAATTTATCCTGCAACTCAATTGCTATCATCCACAACTTGATTGTTTGCGTATAGATTCTCCCTTCTTTTAGGGTAAACTGTAGATTCCAGGGCTGGACCCCTAAATTTTAGCTCTGAAGATGCTCTGTAATTGGGATCAACAGAAGTAGGTCTAGCATTGGCATCAGCAGAACTCGGCCTGAAGGAACTGGTTGCTCCCCCGGGGTATCGCGAAGGAGAAGGATACCTCCTTGATGGAGGTCTCAATCCACTAGCCCTTAAGTCCATCATATCACTGCTTCTTGAAGATGAATCTACAAATGACCTGTCTGCAGGGGCCGACGACCCTAATGGAGCTCCAGTTGTAGTAGATGTGGAGCTAAAAGGATCGTCAGGCCCCCACGATGTAAGTGCTTCCTTCTTCTTGGCAAAGAATTGCCATGCTCCAAACAGAAAGAGTATGAAGAACAACACGGGACTTGTCCATAGCATTGTGTTGAATTCTCCTTTAAATATTGGAAGGTTAGAACGATACATTCCCACATACCCACTCCCGAGGCCAAGAACAAGAAGTTTTTCACGGTCACTCGCAATTAATGGTATGACCCTTCTTCTCTCGATGTTTGCATCTGCAGACTGATAATTCAGAAATGAGGATTTGATCTCATCCAGAAGAGCAGAGAAGAGAAGGCGAGGCCCCCCAACCCTAACATAATGCTGAGATGAAACATTGTACACAAAAACCTTCTCTTCGTTAACAACAAACAAGTAGCCCTTAATCGATTGTAAGGCAAGAGGTTCATCCATCTCGAATTTTCTCTTGGATCTGACCCTGCATTTGAAGTTCATTATATCCCCTAACAACAATACATTAATCAAATCCCCTTCTGATGTAAATCCATATGCTTTAGACCGTTCAGTGGCATCAAAAACATAATTCCGAGCAATAGTTTGGTTCAAACCTTCACATTCAGATTCTCTGACTTTCATGCTCCTCAAATCTATTGACCCTGCACCACTCTCTGTCAAAAACAAAAGCCTTTGCTTCAAGAATGCAAGTGGTCTACTTGTGGGAATAGCAGAACCATGAACAGTCCCATTTTCCCTAAAAACCCTAATCACCCCACTAAGATCCGATGACAAGATATACCTTGATCTGCCGACATGATGCACTTCCAAGATACTTATAGGTGAACCTTGTTCCCCATTCTCAAGGAACGCAAACTTACCAACATTTTCCATAGAAATTGTGCTCCAATCCTCCCCGTTCGACACATCACGAAGTTTATGCACCAAAACTGCCCCATTCTGATGCCCTGTTACCACAGTACTCTCATTCCTATAAGCCGATAAATACGAGACCATAGCTGTAATTGGTGAAGAAGACATTGTGTAAAACTCAACCACAACATCCCCATTCCTTAAAAACACATAAACCCTCCCTCTATCATCACCAACAGCTACATACTTGCTAAGCCCCTCGTAATCTCTAAATGGCAAAACATGGATACAAGTTGCATCAGAATCTAATTTCACAGCAGACACGAATTGAAACCTCTCTGACCAAAATGGACTGTACTTTGTAACTGAAACAGCCCCAACTCTCTCTCCATCTCTAGTCTTGGCCTCTAATCCCTCTTCTTCAACTTTTTGAACCAATCTCTTACCATCAAAACTTCCCTGATTAACCCTTTCTGGCTCTTGATTCTGTTCTCTATCAACAGATGCTACTTTTGGTAACTCAGATAATTTAGGCTCTAATTTAGCAACTATTTCACTGAGGTTCCTCACTAGTTGTTCAAGTTTATTTAATAAAACTTCTTGTTGATTAAGCTCAATTCTAGAGTCAGTCTCGCGTTCACGATAAGGAGCATAGTGGATATCATGCTCGAGCTCTTGCTGGGTTGAGACGGAGCTAGAGTCTGCCAAAATTCTAGACGGGGAACAAGAAATGAAAAGCAAATAGAGGAAAAAGAACAACTTGCCTTGGTGGGTATTTGCCATTGAAGAAGCTTGACAAAGTTGTGTATCAGTGTGTTGCTGTTGACATATTTTGTACAGTGGAATTGCAGATCTTTGGTGTCTGGATCTAAATATTGTAGGGAAGTTAGCTGGAATCTATGCTAGTTTTGCTAAATCTAAGGTGCGAGACATAAGATATTTCGGATCAGAAGACGGTTTTTTTTTTTAGGTTATTCTTGACTTGTAGCATCCACGACCTTGTTACTGATTTCTAGCTAAATTATCAACATTAAAAACAAAATTAAAAGAAGAAGCACTTCTCCTACTTTTCCTTTCTTTCTTTCTTTTTTTTTTTTTCAAGTCAATGCTTTTTTTTTTTTAATTTTATTATTTAATATCAAATTTATTTTTACATGATTATCATTTTCTCTCGATCGAATCACAAGTTTAATGAATTAATCCGATTAACTCGGGTTTTTTTTTTTTAATTAACTTTTTTTAAAAATTTATATTTTTTAATATTCGATTGATTGAAAATTAGATCTCATAATTTGTTTTATTTACTTTCTATTAAGTTATTTTGACCTCAACACCAAGAACAGTGCTTAACAGATTAACTCGAGTTGAATCAGGTTTTTATATCCTTTTTTAATTAATTTTTTTTTCAATTCCATCATTCGTATTGAGGTGGTTGAAAATTGAATTTCATAATCTCTTTTGTTTAGCTTTATGTAGGGATATCTTGGTCTCATGATTAGAATTGCGAGTTTTGATATTTTAACCCTGGTTAAATCGGGTTAATTTTAAAATTTTAATTTATAAAAGGTTATCTCAATCTCAAGACTCGGGTCAAGGGTCCTTCAACACTGAATTTGTTTTTTATTTAGGTTATTCATATATCATGACTCGAGTCAAAAGATTGACGGGTTAACAAAACTGACTCGGTTTTTTTAATTGATTTTTTTTTCTCAATCTCATCATTTAATATTGTGTTTGATTAGGAATTATGTTTCATGATTTATTTTAGTTTGTTTTTTATTAGGTTATCTCAATCTCATGAGCCGGAAATAATATTTAACAGGTTAATCCAAGTTGACTTGACTTATTTTTTATGTCATTTTTTTAATTAAATTTTTTATAGATTTCATCGTTTAACTTTGGGTATGACATGGTAGACTAAGAATTGAGCTTAATAATTTGTTTTGATTTGCTCTCTATAAGGTTATCTCAATCTTATGACCAAAGTCACGCATTTGATAAGTTAACCCGGGTTGAATCAAGTTGTTTTTTTATTTTTTTCCTATGAGGTTATCTCGGGTCATGACCTAGATCGCATGTTTGGCACATGTACTAAGGTTATTTTTTACTATATTTTTTTAATCTCATCCTTCAACATTGGATTAAAAATTAAACTTTGTAATTTATTTCAATTACTTTCTATAGAGTTATTTTGGTCTTATAACCCGGGTTGTGAGTTTAACATGTTAATTCAGGTCACTTTTTTAGATTTGTTATTTAATTGATTTTTTTTTTCAATTTATTTCTCCAACATTGGGTTAATCAAGAATAAAGTTTAATAATTTATTTTGATTCGTTACCTTCATAATTTCTTTTGATTTGCTTTCTATGTGGTTATCATAATATCATAACCTGAGTAGCAAACTTGATATGTTAACCCGGGTTAATTCAAGTGAATCTACTATATTGTTATTTTAATATTAAAAAAAATTATCTTGAAATTTTTTTAAATCAAACTATATTTTTACAGGTAATCTGAGTTGTTTTTTTGACACGCAAGCATCACATCAGATCAACCCACACACAATTTAAATATTTTTCTACTATTAAATAAATATTAGCAATATCTAACAAAAAATTTACATTAAATTTTTGTTTCATGAAACCCGTTACGTGTAACATAATGCGAGTAAAAAATTTAATTTTAGCTAAAATAGCTAAAAAGTCATTTTAACCGTCATTTAAAAGAGTCATGCATATTTTATAATTATTTTTTTGAATAGCTTGAAATTCAAACACTATATTTCAACGCTATCTTTGCTCAATCGTCCTCCATGGTCTTCTTCAAATTAATCTTGCTCAGTTGCCCTGCATCTCTAGTCCAGACACCAACCATAGCAAACCATTTTCTTGAAGCCACTTTTGAATCAAATCCAAACTTGCATTTCTTCCCAACCTCCGAAGATGGTTGATTAAAAGTATTGGCATGAATCCATACCCATGCTTTCCTCCCTCGTCAAGTCAACCTTGATAATCCCTGCACCATTCTATTTCAATGGCATCAACTAGATCATCAATCAGTTCATCAGGGATGCCGTTCTCCAATTTCTTTCTCTCTTCATGTCAAACACAGATTTGGGGACACCATTCTTGTAAACATAAACCCTCGACAAATTCCCAAATAAAAGATGAAAACTAAAATAACAGCAAAGCATCCTCTTGTTTAAGGTTAGCAAAGATGTATTACGCACAGCAAAGCTCTAATTAGAAGGGGCCAAAGTCTTTCAAAAATCCATATGCACTAAGAACACAAGATCTTCATTTGGTTGCAAGAACTGAAGAACCCAGGATTCAAAAACTAAAGTTGCCTCATTCCCTCCAATATCTTGGAAAAAAATATTCTAAGTTCTAGCAGAGTAGACTTGGGTCTGAACCCTAAACCGAAAAACAGAGATTCTATTATCATACTATAAGGATCAAAACCATCCAGATTGAAGAAAGGAAACTCAAATCTAGAAAAGCGATATTCAATGAAACTCGTGGCAATGCCAAGAGATTGGTGAATGAAACCCCATGAAAACAAGTATACACATCTTGTTAATAACTCGTAGTAATAATAAACATGCCCATATAAACAAACAAAGGGGAAAGCAGATCAAGCATTAAATGCAAATTATAATTTAAAGAATCCCTTTTGAGATCGAGCTAAGAGCATCTCCATCACAAAAAAAAACTATATTAAAAAGTCAAATTGATAAAATGATTACTTGGAAGATTTTATAAAAATTATTTTTTAAAATATTTTTTAATTATAAATATATTAAAATAATAATTTTTAAATTTATTTTAAAATAATTCAACCGCACTCTATACACTTCAAAACTCAAATCACTGATTCTCTCTAGTTAAGGACATGTAAAGCCAACCATGTATAAAAACCTGTTTGGCTTAGCATCTGCGGCAATGTTTTTTATTTAACTGTGAATTCATCTCGTTTGGTTAATGCAATTTTCATGCATAGACCTCACCATTAAATGCGTTCAAAACTCAGTTTTGTATAAGCTATTTCTACATGCTTTTCGCAATGCTATGTTTCTACTCTGTTTATTTTTTGTAGACAGGAGGCGAGAAGGAGAAGAGGAAAAACAGAGGAAAAAAAGAAGGACCGCTATCCATCAGTGGAGAGCAGCTCCCTTTCACCACCGGCCTCCGTCGTTCTCGCCATCGCGCTGCTCTTCCGCTTCCCCTTCTCCTTCTCATTCATTGTCTTCTGCATTCTCCACTGTTCTGCAAAGTGAACAGTTGATAGTGAATTAATTCATTGCTTAATGTTCCCATTGCATGCGAACACTGGAGAGTGATCGGCCTTTGGCGTTTTCACCGTCCCTTGGTCCATCACCGCCGCACTGCTCCTCCCCTTCCCCTTCTCCTTCTCTTTCGTTTGGGCTGCTCTCCACTATTCACATCGCATGTGAACAGTGGAGAGTGAGCAGCCTCCGACGTTTCCACCATCCCTCAGTCCATCACCGCCGCGCTCCCCTTCCCCTTCTTCTTCGTTTGGGCTGCTCTCCACTGTTCACGTTGCATGTGAACAGTGGAGAGTGTCTCCACTGTTCATGGTCGAACCGATAAAACCCAAACCTAAATACATTCCCAAACCTAAATGCATTGGACCGGTCTGACTCAGTAAAATAAAAAAATCCAAATTTTTTTCTCAGATATTGTGTTTTATTAAAAAAACTGGTGTTTAACATTAATCAATGACACTACATAATTACATTAAAAGAAGATCGCATGATAACGTAACATTTGCAGAATTTGATCGCAATCTCAATTTTGTTCCGATGATATTTTACCTGATGTTGTTGTACGCTCAGGAAGCCATGAAAACTGTAGTTCTTGTCGCATGAATTTCATACGTTATGGAATTACAAATAGTTTAATGGAACAATAAACAATATTTTATATAAAGTATTGTTTATTTCATGATATAATAGCGTAGTTAAATCTACAATATTAAAATTAAAAACCATCAATATTAATATATATATTTTTTAATTATTTTATAATTTTAATTTCAAAAGTATTTTTAACCAAACACATTAAATAACTTTTTGTTCAACCTCAATTTTAACCATAGTTTTAACCAAACATATATTCTAACAACCTAATCTTAACTAAAAATATTTTTTTTATAAAACAACCATAAAACTATCAAAATACCAAACCCACTGAGATGGACTTTAACTTTATCCAGGGCAAAGCTTTCCTTCTTTATTGCAAGAAATTTATATACCTTCTTGGATGCGTGTATTCATCATTTATAATTTGATAACGGAACACAGGTCACATCCTT
>Ga0325401_1000409_pt1 | contig 30214 bp, 26 predicted proteins | sample PopdelMetagenome_FD_205666 | JGI IMG/M metagenome (GOLD analysis project Ga0325401, IMG submission 205666) | Populus deltoides microbial communities from Bellville, Georgia, United States - Xylem-PdKOR-R2 | ecosystem: Host-associated > Plants > Phyllosphere > Stem > Wood/Secondary xylem | place...
AAAATGAAAGATAATTAATATTGTTAAGCCATTCATGTTTATACAAATAATTTCTATTAAACCAGATGATATGTTTAAATATTTGCAATATGTATTTTTGAATTTAATATTAATAATTATAGCTTCCAAACAAAAGTATATTTAGTTAATAAAAACTATTTTTTTCCGATTTCTGTTCCCTTATCTCTCTCTCTATTATTTCTTCTTCTTCTTCTTTTGGACTACTTTGTCTCTCTTTGTCTCTCATCTCACAAAAAATTCTCTTTTATTTTCTCAATCAAACCCCTAAATTCCCAATTAAACCAAAGTTTTTCCACGAACCCATCTCGTGAAAAAAATTCATGATGGTTAGAAATGGTCTCACGGCCTCATCTCGAGGAAAAGCGACGCTATGGGGGACCAAAGTGCAGATAGCAATAGTCTTACAGACTCATAAATGCATGATGGTGATTGTGTGTCGGATCCATCCCGAGAAAAAAATGCATGACGCTTGGAACTGGAGGATTGCCACCAATTATAGTGGTATTTTCACTATTAGAGACATACAGTAGTTTAGGGAATTTTATTAAATATATTATATTAATATAATTAGAGGTGCATTCTTAAAGTTATTAGGATAAAAAAATTAATTAGTTTTTCAATTAATATACAACCTAACCCGTTGATATATCTTTCTGTCGAATACGGTAGATTTGGAGCTAAAATTCTAAAAACAATCAGCAGCAAAATTTGTTTTTTCAATATTCAATATAGTATTTTAATCAAGGATAATGACTCTTTCTCAAGGATGGAAGTTGGTATCCCTAATGACGATGAATAATATTTTCAGCTTTGGAAAATGAGTATATTTTCAGCTTTTGGAACCTCATGAAGCACGAAGGATTACTTGGTGTGAGCTTATTTAGGGAGGAAGGATCCATAGAGAAGACTTGACTTGGGGTGCCTAGCATTAACCTTTTATTCATGTTTTTTCTTTTAAAAAAAAAACCTTGACTTGGAGTCAACGTTTTAAGATGGAATATAAGTTTCGATTAATTACTTTTGTGCAATTCAATTTTATTTTTTTTACTCTATGGTCATGATGAACATGACTTTCTTAAGCTAGTTGTAGCATATAGAAATTGTTTTTTTTAATAAAAAAAATGGAAATATAATTCACATCCAAGTAAATACATTCACAAATTAATATAATAGGTTTTAATATTAACTTTTAATATATATATATATAAAATGAAAGATATTAAGAGTTGATTAATAATATTGTTAAGCCATATATGTTTATAAAAATCATTTCTATTAAACATTTGCAATATGTACATATTTTGAATTTAATATTAGTAATTATATATAAAATTTATATAGTTAATAAAAACTGCTCCACTTTTGTTCTCTCCTCTCTCTCATTCACTATTGAACTGGCTTGTCTCTCTTTCTTTTATGTTTTTCATCTCTCAATCCTTCAAGATTCAAAATACATAGCCAATTTATGTTAGTAATATTGATGAAAAAAAATTAAAAATAACCAGAAAATAAATACAAAAAAATGATATTCTAGTAAAGCATTACATTTCCATTGAAAGATGCGTCATATATTAATTATCTAAGGTCTATTGTCCATCAATTAATCGATGGTTGCATTCTAACACTTGAGATTTATTTTTTATGCTTAAGCATTTAATTTTTTTATAAACTAAATTGAAATTAAAGCATATTATCTATTCCCAAGCTTATGGAGCAAAAGTCTCATGGACCCATCTAGTAGAAAAAATAAAAAACCCTTGATAGCAATGGTCTCATGGACCCATCTAGTAGAAAAAACAAAAAAACCCTTGATAGCAATGGTCTCATGGACCATATCACTGGCCTATATATATCGTGGAAAAAATGCAAATGGCAATAGTCTCACATACCCATCTTACACTGTAAATTTCTATCCATCTTACGTGATGACCGTGTTACAAAAAATAAACTGATAAGAACTATAGAAAGAAAAGAAAAAAGAAAAAAGAAGCAAATTGACAATAGTCTCACAAACTCATCTTACACTGCAAATTCCTATCCCCATGTTACTTGTTGATTGTGTTACAAAAAATAAACTGATAAGTACTTTAGAAAGAACAAAAAAAAAAGACTTATTATGATGACAATGATATGAAGTATTTTACAAATATTATCATTTGTTGTTCATTTTATCAACGATACTGTTTAATTTTACCATCGCCATCAAAATTAAAGCATAATTTTCCACACGTTATTTCCATAAAGAAAGTGGCAAGTCTTCCATATCCATCATCGTCATGCAAAGTGAGCTTCCTAGCGGTAACCTTTTATTCATGTTTTTTTTTAAAAAAAAAAAACTGACATGGGGTAACTTTATAAGAAGAATACAAGTTCTCAGTTAATTAGTTTTATGCAATTCATTTTTTTTTTCCTACCATGCAGTTTTAATCAGCATTATTAAATTAAATTCAAGATATCTAAAACTAACTTGATTTATATTTAAAAAAACTCAAGTGAAAATTGACTCAATCAAACTTAATTAACTAAATAAATCAACTCATAACTTAATCAATTCAATCAAAACCTAATTTATTAAACTACGTAATATATTTTGAATTTAATATTAATAATTATAACTTTAAGTTTATTTAGTTAATAAAAACTGTTATACATATGTTCCCTCATCTTTCTCTCATTATTGTTTTTTCTTGTACTATTTTTGGGGCATGCTTTGTCTATCTTTCTTTTTCTTTTTGTCTCTCATGAATACTTATAAAACTTATACAGGTTATTGGTTGAGTGATTAAATTTAAAATAATATTATTTTAAGATATATATTTTTTAAAAAATTATAACAACATCATTAATTTTAAAAGATAAATTTGATAGATACAAAGTTGATCTACCATATTGATATAGTTTCATCAGGCCGACTTTCACTTAATTTAACAATAAAACTTGATTTGAGTTAAATTCTAAAATCTTCAGATTCTTAAGTTGACCCGTGAGGTTCTAGCGGGTTTAATAACACTTCTAACGTCTCTGAATCCATCAAAATTCCTCTTCAATTTTCTCAAACAAACAATTAAATCCCCAATTAAATAAAAGTAAGTAATGTAATAGTTAAAAAGAATTAAATAATATGAATTGATATAGTTAAAATTAATATATGAATTAATTCGAGAATTAACTTAAATTGAGCTTTAAATTAAATTTAATATGAATTGATATAGTTAAAATTAATTGATTTAAGAAGAGCAACCATAACATTATTACATAATCAAAATCTAGTTTTGCTTTATTTTTTTTTCTAAATAATATCATTGTAATTTAAAAAAATTCATAAAATAATACTGTTTTAAGTTGACATGATTCAATTCAGATAAAATTACCCACCTCAGGACTAAGCCTTAGGTTATGCCATGGAAATGTTCCAGTTTAATAATTTTGTTATTTCTCCTTTAAACCATAACCCCTCCCTCATCACAGAGGTGAGCAACATTTGATTTTAAGTGAAAAATTAAATTGAACTAAACAATATTATATATATTTTTTCAAATTAAAAATTGAATTTTTTAACAAAAAATTAGTTATTTAGTTTTTGGTTTAGTTTTTAATATTTTCAATTCGGTTTTCATAAAAATCCTAAATTATGGAGTCTATTTTGAAAATTAATTAAATATAAGGACTAAAACATATATATATATATATATATATATATATATATATATAGAGACACACACGCGTGTATTAAAGTATTTAAATACATATTAAAGTAATACTCTAAAACACGTGAGAAAAGTATTATAATTTTTCTCTCATGTTATTGTGGATTGCTACAATATTTTTTTTAATTTTTTTTTAATTTTTTGTTGTTTTTTGCATAAAATTATTTTTGTCGATTTTATTTTTTTAATATCGAGCTGGTTAAAAATATAGTTTTGTAATTTTTTTTAAAACACTGTGAATTACTACAGTATTTCTCTACATAGTTTTTTTTATTATGATTTTTTTCAAATTATTTGTCGATTTTATTTTTTTACTTTTGGTTTTGTTTTTTTTTTCAATTGTTATAGTATTTTTTCTATATGTTTTTTTTTTATACTTTTTTAAATTAATTTTATCAATTTTAAATTCATAATTATAACATTATTAATCATATTTATTTTATAAATCTCGGACATGCCTTCTAGTACATAAGCAAAAAGAAAAAAACAACAACTAAACAAACCAACCCAACACAAATAAAAGAAATCTTGCCGCCTCATACCGTCTTCCTTTACTACTGCTCAGTCACCCCTACTCGCCACGCAACACCCACCAGCCACCACCATCAAAACTTGCAAACTGGCGGTCTCCGTCCACCAGACAAGGGATCGTTCTTTTATACATTATTAAAACAAAAGCCATCCTCTTTGTGCAAGGGGTAGCTGCTGCCTGCTGCTAGTTGTGTTTCTGTGGTGAGGGAAGTTAGTAGAAAATTTTGGTTATAGCCTTAAAATGGGCATCTTCGAACCGTTTAGAGCAATCGGATACATAACAAGCGGCGTTCCCTTCTCCGTTCAAAGACTAGCACTGAAACCTTCGTTACAGTTAGCGTAGGCAAAGCTTTTCAAGTTTACAACTGCGCCAAGCTTACTTTAGTCCTTGCCAGCCCTCAACTCCCTCACAAAATCCGTGCTTTAGCATCTTATCGTGACTTCACCTTCGTTGCCTTTGGAACCCACATTGCCGTCTTCAAGCGCGCCCACCAGGTAAGTTTGGTTTGGAGTTTTAACTTTAAACGGGCTTAATTTGTGAGGCCCAGCTAGGAAATGTATGAATTTTGGTTTTGATTTTGATAGGTGGCGAGGTGGAGTGGGCATCGTGGGAAGGTGAATTGGTTGATGGTATTTGGGGATCATGTGATAAGTGTTGATGTTGAGGGTCATTTGTTTATTTGGGGGTTTAAAGGGGTGGCAGGGGATATTGTGCCGGTTGGGCATATAATGTTGGGGGAGAAGTGTACGCCCACTTGTGTAATGCATCCGGATACTTATTTGAACAAGGTTTTGATTGGGAGTCAGGAGGGGGGTTTGCAGCTTTGGAATGTGAGTACGAAGAAAATGCTGCATGAGTTTAAAGGGTGGGGTTCGTCGGTCAGTAGTTGTGTGTCATCGCCAGCATTGGATGTTGTTGCGGTTGGTTGTGCTGATGGGAAGATTCATGTGCATAATATTCGATATGATGAAGAGGTGGTTACGTTTTCGCATTCCACGCGCGGTGCTGTGACTGCATTGTCTTTCAGTACAGGTGAGTAAGTTATTTTTCTTTAGGTCGGTGATTTGTGTTTAGGAAATAAGGGTTACGTTGTTCTTATAATTCGAATCAAATTTAAAGTTTTTCTCTCTCTGTTTTTTTAGATGGGCAGCCACTTTTAGCTTCAGGAGGTTCTTCTGGTGTTATAAGCATTTGGAATCTGGAGAAAAGAAAACTACAATCAGTTGTAAGAGAGGCTCATGCTAGTTCGATAATTTCATTGCACTTTTTGGCTAATGAGCCTGTGCTGATGAGTTCATCAGCAGACAACTCTATTAAGGTAAGAAGCATTTCAGCCTCTGCTTATGTTTTTAGATTTTGCTTTCTTAATAACGAATAAGTGATCAGTTGATATAAAATTAGTGCAGTTACACATTTCTTTCTTGTTACATTCAATTCATGTTTTTGTTACTTTGATTATGAGGATTGTAAAAGTAAACGATACTACAATAAGTTCTCAGCTTTGCCATATGCTGAGAGTCCTTCTCGTGTTGATTTTAGAGAACGTTTTCATTAGAGTTTTTAGTGTCTATTTGACATGCTTCTACGTGTTTGCTTTGTTCAACACCAAATTCTGATGGACAAGTATTTGGTCATTTCAATTTTTGTTTGCATCACATAGGAATTGTGGGCTCTGTTTTCTTCAGAGCATGAGCTTAAAAAAATGTTGAAACTTGCCAATGATGGTATAGACTGAACAGAACAATGTGCAGCTTAATTTAAAGTGATTGAACAACTATACCTCAAGTCTCCACCTTTTGATGATACAAAGCATCCAAAAGAATCTCAAGAATGGAAGTAGAGATATATTGTACAATTTGTATAGAATGGTCCTAAGGAAGAAACTCAAAAATTCGCAACAAAACAGATACCTAAAGCTATTGCATTGTATTGAATGTTCCCAATGATGACTGTTTCTTTACAGTGGACGATGAAATTTCTTGACCAGCATACTAAAATTTTTAGCTTTTGAATTCCAATCTTTGCTTTGTTTATCCTATGCTCAGACTATACTTTTCCCCCCTTGTAGATGTGGGTTTTTGATACAACTGATGGCGATCCTCAACTTTTACGCTTTAGAAGTGGACACAGTGCTCCTCCACTTTGCATAAGGTAATATGCTTTTCAATGTAACTTTAGGATTGAAATTCTTCTTGCCCAGTTTCTTCTTCAATGTAATTGAATATATGCCCTTTTTTACCAGTTACAGATCTTATATGGTTCTTGTTCTCTACTCATAGTTATTTATCCTCCATTCCCCTTCCTTAGTTTTTGTGTTTATGAATATTAGATGGCTTCTCATCTAATTGAAAACTTTCTACCAACCTTGACTGTGATTTCTAACATTTAACTAGATATGATGTTGTATTCAGTAACTAACTCATGCCATAGCTTATTTTGAAATTCATGTGAAAACTTCCAGCATTTTCTTATGACATCCTCGTGTTCTGAAAATTATTCATCTACCACATGTTCTATGCAAATGGGAGACACATTCTATCTGCTGGTCAGGATCGTGCCTTTCGTCTTTTCTCTGCCATACAGGTTTGATATTTTCCAATATTGAATTAAATTTTCATGTGCTTTATGGATGGTTTCATACAACTGTGAAAGTTCTGTTATGCATTGGAAACCTTAGCTTATATAGCTATCTGATGTTTAATATGATTCAAGTAAATTACGTTGTCTGTATGAGCACCGAGTAGAAGAAAGGAGGTTTTATCTGATTACATGGAAACAATGGAAAAAAAATATATATGTAAAATTTACGTTGTCTTATAATTATGAAAAATATTTTTTTTGTAGTGATTTTATTTAAAGTTTTTGTCAATAGGTCAATATTGGACCAAAAATGAAATTCCATACAACCTTTGTTTCATTTTAGAATCCTTTTAACATTTTACATCCTGACTGAGTAAAAGAAATGAAGTGAAAAATGACTACCATCTTCTCCATAAACCCTGCTCCTGCTACACAGAAATTGCAATTATTGCACATTTGGATGGGCTAGTTCTATTTGTCTAATATTAGTATGGGAATGAGCCTCTTACACTCTCTTGCTAGGTTTATTGTGTTTGCTTCTGCTCAATTTCTGTTTTAACCCTTTTCCTATATATATTTTTTAATTTCTTATTCAATTTTTACTCTGATCAGGACCAACAAAGTAGAGAGCTCTCTCAGCGTCATGTATCCAAACGAGCCAAGAAACTTCGGGTGAAGGTATGATTGGGGGTAATGGTTGGCACTTTTCACTCTATTTTCATCCAATGTAAATGCTGCACCTCAATTTTTGTAAATATGGCTGCTAGCCTATTTTATATATACTCTATCATTCTTGTTCCTGGACACTAAACTGTAAGTGTATTGCATTATTCACATTCTTACATAAGAGGTGTTGGTTTGATGAAAATATCTAGCAGGTATAAGTTTTGGGTCTATGCCTATAAAAGCATTAAATTCCTTAATGTTTTTGAATATATTTTAATATGATGCACCCTACAAGTTTTTTTTTTTAAATGATTCTTCTCATTTTACTTGTGTGCTTCTTGATTATAGATTAGGTTCTCATTTTACTCTGCAAAGTGCTATTCTACTTTGCAAGTAGAACACCGCTGATTTGGTTGCTTAAGATTCTTATTCACTTGATTTCCAGGAGGAAGAACTGAAATTGAAGCCTGTCATTGCCTTTGACTGTGGTATGATCTTTCTCAGAGAGCTCTTCCAATGCTTAAATGTAGATGTTTCTTGCTCTAGGATTTGTGTTCTGAATGACTTGGCCATTTATTAATGCTATAGAGGAGGTGATTGTGCCTATATCCCTTTTTTCAACTACTTTCCTTCAAATCTTTTTACTCACTGCTTCAGTTCTCATCTGTTTTCTTTGTCTATGTTGTGGTGTACTTTTGAAATAACTGGTTTAACAGATTATTGCTATCACACTTCACATTTTCTGAATGATATTCATGCTTCCAAGTTGCCTGATGTGAAATTTCAATTATAGCTGAAATTCGGGAGCGGGATTGGTGCAACGTGGTAACTTGTCATATTGATACTGCACAAGCATATGTGTGGAGGCTTCAAAATTTTGTCATTGGGGAGCATATCCTGAGACCATGCCCAGAAAAGCCAACACCTGTTAAGGTTAGAATTGCAATATACTACCCAAACCATTCATCTTTTTCTTTTTTAATCTTTTTTATTGTTTGTATGTGATGCATTGAACCTTTTTCTTTCGTTAGCAAATGAGATGGATTCATCTTCTTATGAAATCATTGAAAATTTCCTATAGATCAGCTACTTGATTTCACATAAAGTTTTAAGATGTAAATCCTGTTTCAGGGTGAAGGAAATCATTTTGATCTTGACAAATCAACAGGATTTTTTTCAACTTAGAAAAAAAGAAACCTTGATTTTCATTTTTTCATTATTTTTTGTTACTGAGCAATTGGAACAAGATTGAAGGGAAGTCAAGAACGCCTCATCTTTTAGGAATGACAGATGGTTTTGGTTCATGACTGTATTATTATCAGGCTTGCACCATTAGTGCATGTGGCAACTTCGCTATCGTAGGAACAGCAGGTGGTTGGATAGAACGATTCAACCTTCAATCAGGAATTAGCCGAGGAAGTTACCTGGATGTTTCAGAGAGAGGAAGTCATGCCCATGAGGGGGAGGTGGTTGGAGTTGCTTGTGATTCCACAAATACCCTAATGATAAGTGCAGGGTATCATGGAGATGTAAAGGTCAGTGTTCCTTACTATTATTCAAGCTCTTTTATTTTATATTTAGCATTTGAAATTATCACATATGTTATATCCTCTCTAGTGTATAGCTGTTGTTGCACGTTGTGTCACGTTGTGGCTTGTTTGTTGTTTGTAAATGTTTTGTAGGTATCATGTTTCAGGATAAATGTTCTTCTATTTACTTGCCTGCCTTATAGTGCTAGAAAAGATACAAATGAATATTGCTTAGGTTCCATCTAAGTTTTGTTGGAATTTTCATTCCTTGAAAGGGTTGGCTGTGCAGGTTTGGGATTTCAAGGGACGTGCATTAAAATCAAGATGGGAAGTTGGTTGTTCTCTGGTTAAGATTGTTTATCATCGTCTTAATGGTAGTGGTCTCCTTCTGCTGAAAGATTGCAGTTATATACACCCACACACATATTATTTTATTGCTCCTTGGATCATCTTCTAATGACGTTGGTTTGACATGATTTCCAGGTCTGTTGGCTACTGTTGCAGATGATTTGGTTATCCGTTTATTTGATGCCATTGCACTGAGAATGGTTCGTAAATTTGAAGGTCATACTGATCGAATTACAGATTTATGTTTTAGTGAGGATGGGAAATGGCTTTTGTCATCCAGTATGGATGGAACTCTTAGAATTTGGGATGTCATCTTAGCAAGGCAAATAGATGCAGTTCATGTTGAGGTGTCTGTCACAGCATTGTCTTTGTCACCAAATATGGATGTGCTGGCAACTACCCATGTTGATCAAAACGGGGTCTATTTGTGGTACATTCTCAATTGCATGTCTGAAGTTTGGTTTTATGATTTTATCGGCAATTAGTTGGGATACTACTCTATTTAAGGCTCTAGGATGCTCTGTATGGATTTTGTTTCTGAAAGGTGTGGTCTTGAGAAAACTGATCGAAGGAGATGCACTTTTGTATTTAAATAGAAATCAAATATTTAATTGAGATCTTGAAAGTGTTCAGCTGCAATATTTTGTACTTGTACCAAGTAATTTTTTGTTTCATTTTTTTTTCATCGAGGCTGATATTTGTAAACTTTTCAGGGTTAATCAGTCAATGTTCTCCGGAGATTCAAGGATTGATGCTTATGCTAGTGGGAAAGAAGTTGTGAATGTAAAATTGCCATCTTTAATTGCAGTTGAAGGTTCAAATGCTGAGAATGAGGATACTGACAAGTCCATTGTGAAACACTCAGTATCCAAAGAAGCTTCTACTTTTCTAGCTTTCAGTCAGCAAATTCCAGATCTTGTTACTCTCTCCCTGTTGCCTAAAAGCTAATGGCAGAGTTTGATCAACTTAGATATTATAAAGGTTTATTCCCCCTCTATCATAATGTTCCTCTAATGTTGTCATGTGTTATGGCATGCTGAAGTTTCTATTTATCTAATCTTCTCTGCACAACTTCTATTTGTTTTTCTTTTCTTTTAAGTTTGATTTTCCCTCTAAATCAATGATCCACAGGTACGCAATAAACCAATTGAGCCTCCAAAGAAGCCCGAGAAGATTCCTTTCTTCCTGCCTTCAATTCCATCTCTATCTGGAGAAATATTATTTAAGCCCAGTGAGCCAGTGGATGGGGATGATAGTAAACCTGATGAAACGGAGAGTGATAGGAGAAAACTTGACATTCCACCAACTCAATTTTTGGGACTTCTTCAGTCTTCAGAGATGAAAAATTGTGAGCATTCTAGTCCTCCACACAGTTGCACTATACTATCTCATGTGTTATCATTGATGAGCCAGCTGAAAGCTCTTTGATGATTTATGCATGCTGGATAGCCTGGTAACGTTTTAATTGTGTACAAATTTTGCAGTTTCAGCATTCACTGAATATATCAAAGGTCTATCTCCTTCAAATTTGGATATGGAACTTAGAATGTTTCAGATAATAGATGATTATCAGGAAGAACTTGAAACGAGACCTGAGTTTATTTCAATCGAGCTGCTGCTAGACTATTTTATTCATGAGATATCCAGCAGAAACAATTTTGAGTTTGTACAGGCCGTCATAAGATTATTTTTGAAGGTATGGATTCATCATTGTTCATTTGTTCATTTCTCTGCACATTTTCGGGCAATATTTTTACCCATTTTTTCTTTTCCATTGGTTAGAGATAATATTGAGTTGTCACTGAAGAGCACAAAATCTAGAACCATCAAGTTTGTTTTTCCACTCTTATACTAAACTGAAGGAAATAAGCATATAAGAAAAGGGAAAAAGAAAGGGTTATCTCCCAATATTTGCTGGCAATTCTCCGAGAAAGTTGAGAATATTGTTTAACATCTTGCATATTCTTCTGTTCAGATTCATGGCGAAACAATTAGGTGCAATCTAAAATTACAGGACAGGGCAAGGACAAGGCAAGGAAGCTTTTAGAGACTCAATGTTCAGTTTGGCAGGGAGTAGATAAATTGTTCCAAAGTGCTCGATGCATGGTCACGTTCCTTAGCAATTCACAGTTCTAACTGTACTACCACAGTATCAGCTTTTGTCATCTGTGATGTTAACAATTTTGTAGTCAAAAGTTATTTACAGTTTTTTTTTTTCCTTTAACTGTAAATCTGCTGTCCTGGCACACTCTAAATGCTGTCAGGGTCCATAACTTTCTTTCCCTTGATATGTTGTAATGTTGGATGGGAAAGCATAATTGTTTTGTATTCTTCTCAGGCAGCAGAATATTGCCGAGAAAGCACTCCCTCTATATCTAATATTTGTCCCATGATCCGGGACTTCCTTAACTTGACCATAAGTTCAACTTCCCATTGTCTTCAATATTCACTCAATAGAGCAAGTATTATAACATTCCATAAGTATTATGAATAATAGAACAACTAAATTAGTAACAACATAACTCAAGATACATGTTCATTTCCAAAATATAAAAGTATATCTAAAGAGGAGTACAACAAAATTATAAACATTCTAAAAAAAAAACAATTACTTCAAATATATCACCCATGATTAAGTTAGGTAAATATATTTTTGGATACAAAATTATGTTACAAAACAAAATATTTATTCTTTCAAACAAATCATTTGATTAGATAAAAAGATACAAATTCATGAATCTATTACTTGACTCGAAGTTGTGAGGTACCTAAAAATTTAATTTATATCGGTCATGATCAACTTTATACTCAATGATAATTTAATATATATATTTGCATTATCATTTATCAAATAATTTATTCCTTACTATACTCTTATCTTTGCAAATCAATACAATTAGTACCAATTTTGAGGATGTATTAAGATCATCTCTAGCCTAAACCAAATATTTGTTTTATTAATAAATCAACTTGGTTCCTTAATTGTACATTAACCAGGGCACTAATCTCATTACTTAGGGATTTAGCTTTTTATATCACTCGTTAATCATAACACTAATCCCATTAATTAGGAAATTAGTTTCTCCAGTTGCCCATTAATCAGAGCACTAATCCCATTAACTGGGACACTAATTTCGTTAACCAGAGAATTAGTCTCTCAAATCGCCCATTAATAATAAGGCTAATAATCTTATTAACCAGAAAATTAGTTTTCTCTGATTTTATTTTTTATATTTTTTTCAATTAAGAACAAGATACAATTAAAGAAAATTGCGACTAATACTTAGATAATCAATTCGTTATCCAAGCCTTATTTTGGGTTAACTCTCGAGTTGAATTTTAAAATTATGATAATAATTATTTTTATTTTTACATTGACGCAAATAAACCTGGATTAACCCTTTTGCAAAGAATTGAACAAACTTGTTTTATTTTTTTTAATGGGACAAAAATCTCTTAACTAGAATAGTCTTGGATAAGATAAAAATTGATTTTATATTGTTTAAGGGTAAATCAAACAATTACACAAAATTTTTTTCTTATCGAATCCTAATCCATCCTTGTCCAACATCTCAATCACTACCTTAGTATATGGTGCCTCTTGGTATTATATAGCAAGTGTGGTTGCGCCGTTTCAAGGATCTTTTTCCTTACATGTTTAGCAAAACTGCACTTGGCTACAATGAATTACTGATAATTACTTTGGTTCATGCATTTGGCTGGCTGTTTTGGCAGGATAATATTGAGTGATGCAATTTTTATAGAAAATTATATCTCAAAATAATCTTTCCAAGAGAAGAAAAAGAAAAATGTTTTGGCAGCATCATGTTTGTGAATTCTACAACTTATCAAGCTTTCTCTTTATTGAAACAAGATATTTTTGTATTAATCAATGCTTTATTATTCACTAATCTAATTTATTTTAGTTTTCTCATTCTATTCTTACTCTTAACTTGTAACAATTTGATTTATCTTAAACAATTTGAATTTTAATAACTGCAATCATGAAAAGTGACAAATCTCTTTATACTAATGTGTGGAGAAACTCATTAACACATTGCACAAATATTTTAATTTTTTACAGGCAAATCTCTCTCTGTCTTTCACACACTCGGGTGTTGAAACTTAAAACCCTCCATTTCTTTCGGTGGAAAGTATGTGAAAACCAACTCCATTCCCTTGCCTTGTTTGGGCACAGTACTTGTTTTGATTTACGCGTTGTTGATATATTGTAAGGAGAGATTATGGAAAATCTGGAAAGGAAGTGCATTAACAGCCAAATAAAAGGATTTCCATTTTGAGGGAATTAACTTCATCATGAAATTCTTACCGTGGCGAAAACCACACACATACCAAACATATTCGCATCCATCACTCATCAATCAACCCACAAAACTGCTAAAATGCAAAACAAGCAAAATAAATATATATACTGAGTCAAAAACATGGAGTCTTGGAGTGCATGGATTGCGCTTGTAATTTGTGGAGAACCACATGCTTAACTGCGTTTTTAGCTCTACTTTATGCTACGAGATTTCTAAAACACCTCGCCATTCCATTGATAGCATACGTATTCTTTTGACTCACCAATATTACAAGTCATACAAGGGCCTTCTGGAAGTATTCGCCTAGTACAGTCACCACAACGATGAGAATCCCTTTCAGCAATGAAAATATCAAACCAATGGAGTTTACCTGACCATGTCATGCCGCAGAAGTATTGTGTAGTTCCCCAAATATTGGAACAAAAATTCATTGTATAATAACCATCAAAAGGGACTACATGCACGCCAAGGTCGTCATCTCTCGATTTGCATTGGACGGTAAGGTCCAAGCCTGAACCCAACTGGTTTGTAATATTCAAATGTACGTCTGTTCGAAGAAAACAAAACGCATCACAAGTAGTAAAGATTAGTAACACATATGATATTAGCAGAATGAAATGCCTTGTGACAAAGGGATTCATGTCTGTGTGATTCTTTTGTATATTTTGATTTTTGATTTGTTTTTAAGAATGCACGCCTCTTATTTATAGGGCTAGGTTTGCTGTTTCTTGTATATATACTATTGAAAGAGGTTGCCTGTATATAAGCATGGTCAACATGTGAGACCATTTTTTCCATATATTTTCCAACTGTGATTTGGGATCTGATCCGGGTTAGCAACATCTAAGAACAACGTAGTGACACTTAATTAATTTTGATGTTTTTCTATTTATTACTTCTTAATTACCCATGCATGGATGCTTTGTTGATTGCATAGGGACGATTAATTTGGAGGCTATGTTTTTCAGGACTTTATACATGGAAATTAATGTAAGAATATCTTATTTCATATACAGGTTTTGGACAAGGGACCTTCCATAATCAAGAAATCATGATAAAATCTTGTGTTTGTGTGATTAAGATTTCATGCTAGATACAGGCCTTGCAGTTTTCCTTTTTGTTTTTTTTTTTGTCTATTATTATTAATTATAGACAATGGGCAGAATATAATCTTAGATCATATTTCAAATACATATCTTGACCATATAATTGTAATTATTTTCATATATATCTCACAAATGAGATTTTGTTTCCTTGAATTTTAAAATAAATGGATGGAATTACTCCTGTAAAAGCATAGTAACAACTAGTTATCTAATTAATTAATTTAATAGTAGGATATCTGACTAACGGAAAGTATATAGATCAAGGACCACCACGACAAAATTGATAGTTTGAGGACCTAATTGATAATTTATATATAATCAAGGGACTGATACAGTGGTTATCATAGTTAATCCATTTTCCACTTTACCTACCGCATCAATTCTTTCGTCCTTCTCGTCAGGATGGCCACTCTTGCTTCCTTAAACTTCTTCATAACATCAATCTGGAGTTTACTCGTGACATCATACTTTAGGACGTGTTAATAACATACCAATGGAATATAAGAATTAGAAGAAGTCAGACCTGGGCCTTGTGGAGTTATTCTCCAAGTGCAATTACCACAACGCAAAAAATTCCTCTCGAAGATATGAAAACAACAAACCAATGGAATTGAAGTCAAAATCTGTTTAATTTCACGCCAGCAGAGCACCTTCTGTGCAGCAGAAAAATGCAGAAGCATTAGCAGATCAAAATCTCCTTTACGGAAAAAAACTAACAGCTCGCAAGATCTCTGTGAAAGATTGTAGATCGGTTGCTAGCAATAACCCTCTTTTGAGGCTGCTTTTCCTTCGGAAACTGACCTTAGCAAATGAATGCCAAATTAAGATCTTAAACGAGTTAGTTTTAGTGAAAGGAATGCTAAAACAAGTTCATTATTTGTCATTATCTGTGACTCGCAATAAGCAATGGATCATTAAATGACCCCAACAACAGCATCACCCTTTTCAATACAAAGGTTTCCTGTCTCGCGCCTATGTAGGCATGGTATGTAACTGGAAGATTCGAGTTTACTGGGTTTGTTTTCGTGGCAACAGAGGTTTCTTTATGATCTTCATGGTTAGTGATATTTTTGGGCCAACATAATTATATTTTCAGTTTCTTCTACTGTACTATTATATATGATAACCAACACAATCTAGATTATCTGAATTATCGTCATTGCCATTGAAACTTTTTTGATGTGCGTGGACTTTGTTAAATAGAAAGATTAAAAAATTATTAGCATTAGAAAAACTGTTGCTATTATTTTGAAGAAACTAAATTAAATTACAAGAGGAAAAAAAAAGCTCTTAATCAATAAAGTTCATCATCCTCATCCCCACCAGAAGAAGTCACAGCTGGATTTAGACCATCAGCTGATGTCGCCGCCTCCGGAAATTTGAAATCAGAACGAAACCTCTGGATTGTTGCAAGGTTTGAGAAAGACCTGATACTTGAGAATATCAGCATCACTCACCTCCTCCTAGCTCACCTCATGGACACTTCAAAGTGAGAAACCTTAATCTCAGTTATCACTTCATCCATGCTGTCTTCCAGACCCTCGATCTTCCTCCGGATATCCTCTTCGATGTCCTCCCTGATAGCACTGTTAGGATACCACTGTTAGGATACTGGCATGCAAACCCGACAAGATAAAAAGTCTTTTTACTTCTTGATTTGGACCTCCCTTGCCTTTGACTCCCACTGGAGCCACGCTCTGTTGATCTCCCTCTTGACACCAATAATGCCTCTGCTTGGTTTGAACTATTTCTGTCTCCTTTATTTTTGCGCCTATTTTCTTCTTCCAAGATGGCGGCTGCAACATCATCAAAGACTAAATAGTCTGTGAGGATATTATTGGTCAAGTTGATAATGAGCTGATCATATGAATCTGGAAGACTTTGAAGTAGAAGCTCTGCACGTTCACTTTCCTCTATTTGTTGACCCAACGTGGTGAGTTGTGAAAATAGAGTTCTTATTGTGTTGATGTGGTCAGTCACCGCCGTGGTTTCTGCCATTCGAAGGGTATAAAGTCTCCGCTTTAAGAAAATCTTATTGTGCAAAGACTTGGACTCATATAGCTTTGTTAGAGTCTCCCATATCTCCTTAGCTGTTTTCTTCTCCGCTACACTTGATAATACTTCATCGGCTAATGCTAAATGTATGTTAGCAATAGCATTGCCATCCATCTCATTCCATTTTGCATTATCAGTGATCTCTGCGGGCCGATCCCCAATTGCTGCCAAGCAATTGTCTTTCCTTAAGATTGCCTTGATTCTCATTTTCCAGAGTGAGAAATTGCTCCCATTGAACCTTTCAATCTCGTACTTTGCTGCCATTTTATTCACCGTGATCTATTCAGCTATCACCGTTTCACAGATCTGTAACGTATATAGAAATAGTATCGTGTGAATAATACTTCACTAAGTAAGTTCCCAGGAAAGATTGGAGGGGTCACAAACGGTCCCGCTTAAAACCCAATCTCCTTAGACAGAACTTCCTAGACTGTATTTAATCACCGTACTGACTTTCTGTATACGCCAACAATAACGTATGTGAACAGTACCATATGGATGAATAGTGCCGTATAGGTGAATAGTGTCGTAGACGTGAATAGTAACCGTATACACGAATAACTTTTGTGTATTAACAACACCAACCAGAAAGCTCTGATACCACTGCAAGGACTATGGACACCACTTATCTCCACATTGGTATGATATTGTCCACTTTGGGCCTAAGCCCTCATGGATTTGCTCTTGGGCTGGACCCAAAAGGCCTCATACCAATGGAGATATTTGTCTATTCTTATATACCCATGATCCTCCCCACTTCTAGCCAATGTGGGACTTTGGTCGTATACCCAACATTTAGAGCTTCCCCTTCACAGAAGATCTCCGTATCAGGCGCAAGGACGAGAAGAATCCTTAAAGTAAGGCTTCAGGTAGGCATCAAACAGACTACCATTAAGGCCTTCAACTGTGTCATCCAAAGGCAGAATATGAACCCTCTTGCCATACTGCAAATTCGGACATACCTGCACCGAAACCATATCACCAAGCCTGACCCCTTAAGTTTGACCTCACAATCTTATTCATCATAATCTTGGACTGATCGCAGCTATCATCAGCTAGGGCAGTACAAACTGTACCCCTCCTCTTCTTTCCCTTGATCAACAAGTTATCTCTGCGGAAAATATCAAGTTGCTCCGTTAATGTAGCTGGATTGAGTGTGATGACAGAGTTGTCATCGTTAATGACTTCATCAACAAGAAGCCTGCTGGGTGCCTTCTTTCGATCCATGATTGAATAACTAAAACCTCTCTTCCTTTTGTTTGTGCCCGCCTGATCTCTCATAACCCAGAGAACGAGCAAATCTTTTTGAATGAACAATAATGTCGATACCACTGTGTTTATAAACAAGTCTCTAGTCCCTTTTACGTACGCGTTGTTTGTGGAATCAGACAAGTGCTCGGATTTTATAGAAATTATATCTGATTTAGGTTTCCGCTTCTATTCGGTTTCAAGCCCTATATGTTTCTTGTTAGAATTAGGATTTCAAACAAAATTTTAAAACCTGAGTTGGGCCAACATAGATATTTTCAGGGCTTAGCCGATTTTTTTTTTTCTTCTATTTTTTTTATAACCTGGTCTGGGTCAAGTTTTCAGCCAGTTATATCCCGGTCGATCTATCATGCCAATCTAGGTTTTAAAACAATTATCGTTTTTTTTTTCTTTTGCTTATTAAGATTTTTTTTTTAAGAAAAAATAAGCAGGCCATAATATAATTATTGACTGAGGAGTTTTTCTCTGTTCATAGTTAGAGTCGGCTATCCTCAATTAATATAATCCATGGGGCTGTAGGACAACAGTTCCATAATTTCTTACCATTGAAAGGAAAAAATAGAAACGTAATACCTCAATTAATAGTTGGGAAATTGACAAGGAGGGAAAGATATTCATATATTTTACATAGTATACAGGTTCGTCCCTCATCAAAATAATTTCTTAATCCAATATCTATTTTAAAATCATAAATTTTGTTATTCTTTTTTAACTCAAGTACTGAACTTACCAGTAATTTGATTTTGAAAGAAATCATATCAATGACAGGTGTTTAAGCATTCAAAATACTTTTATATTTCAAAACTTGACAATATAAAAGGTTACAGAATTTATTTTGAGGAAACGAAAGTCAACGTAGGAAATATATATATATATTTTTTTTAAAAAAATGAACATTTGAAGCTGAAACCATAATCAATTTCTAAATTTTTTAAATAAAAAAAACTAGAAAACAAGTTTTCTTGAATTTTTCCAACTTTTCAATTTCTGGTCACATATTTTACTTCTTATTTTAATTTATATTTTAATTTAATTTAGTAGAAAAAAAAAAGATAACAAAGAGAAGGAAAACAAACGAAAAAAAAAGAAGATTAAAAATAAAAGAAAAGGAGAAAGATAATGAAAATAAAAGAAGAAAATAAAAGATGCACATGACCTAATTACTAGAGTCTGAATTCATCTTTTATATTGTCAAGTTTTGAAATAGCATAGCATTTCAAGCATAACAAATAATAAAAATCAAGCAAAATAGAGGGATACACACGCGTGCGCACACCCTAGTATTAGAATAATATATACATGTATATATAATATTTTCATTTAATATATAAATATACCTCAAATATATACAAATCTTTTATTTTATATTGAATAATAAATATTTGAAATACTATAAATAAAATATAAATATATAAGTTTTTTATTTGATAAATAATAAACATAATATAGATATAATAGAAACTCAACCCCTAAATACTAATAGCTATAGCTCGATAGCAGACTCCAGTTATGTGGAATTAGAAAGTCCTGCCATTACATATATATGGCAGTCCATTATATTTTGATAACAAGGCATGATGAAAAAAAAAAAACTATTAGGGTGTGCTATCAATGAGCAATTGTCATCTTACGGAGTTGAAATTCTATATATTTTAAAAATAAGATTCCGTACCTCTTCGGAATGGAAGCAGGCTGCTGCCTGGATAAGAGGTTCAGAATACATTGCAACTCCAACATGACTCCGAGGCTTTCTATGAATGGAATCAATCTAGAGGTGTTGAACATCTCTGTTGATGAAGGCACAATTCACGTCAAATTTCCGATTTTCTATTCAAGTAATTGTCGAGGCAAAGAAAGCAATCCAGTTATTGTGAATTTGGAAGGAAGCCCTTTTGTCTACTCAGAAAAATGGAACAGATTTGTTGTGGTGGGTTGTAACAATATTGTCTTGATGACCCAAAATGACTCAATCTATGGTGGGTGCATGTCTATTTGCGATGAGAGCAGCAACTCTTCTAGAAATCATGCGAGTTGCAATGGCATCAACTGCTGCCAGATGAGAATCCCGTCACATCTAATGTCTTTCAATGCAGTATTCAAAGATCTTGATGATGGTCAAGGTAGAGGCAGGGATCAATGCAAGCATGTCTATTTAGTAGAACAAAGATGGTTCCATGATAGGCTCAATAGTTAGTCTTGAGACCCCTTACTCAGTGACAGATATGGACTCTGTGCCTGTGGTGCTGGACTGGATGATAGATTACTGGATATTTGAATCTCTAGAAAGGAATGGATCATTAGCAGATAAAAAAACATATCATTGTCAAGTTAACAATTACGATAACATTTCAAGCAATCAGAAATCCATGGTTAAATGTTCTTGCAGCGCTAGTTATCATGGGAATCCTTATCTTCCTGCTGGTTGTCCAGGTAAACTTTCTCTCTGTCACAAAAATGGAAGCCTTGTAAATAGAATTCAGGGGCTTCCATTTTTGTTCCATTTTCTTCTTACTGAAAACATATTATACTGGATTACTTAGAGCTAATATCTGTTTCTTTGTCTATATATATGGATATATTCAGATATCAATGAATTTGAGGACCCTCGTTTCAACGATTGTTGGAAGAATATGGTCTGCGTAAATTTTGATGCTGGATATGGCTGCTTCCCACCCGAAGTCAAGAAGTCTCCGGTTAAAATTATATAAACCATTCACCAGTAATTTTTTCAACCGCTTACGCACTACAATAATAATATCTCTCCATTTATTAATACCCTGATAAAGCATCACTCTACAAAGTAAACTACACCATTCACCGTGTGTTATTCACGGTCCATTTTCTTAGAAAGAACTTCAATCCCATCAAGGTAAGATGATAAAAGGATTGTTTGGAACTGCCTTATGTTTCTAAATTTTAAAATTATTTTTGTTTAAAATTAATATTTTTATATTTTTTATCGTTTTAATGAATCGATATCAAAAATAATTTTTTAAACACATAAAAAAATATATTATTTTAATGTATTTTAAAGTAAAAAATATTTTAAAAAAAATTATTATCAAACTTATAAATACTCATTACTTAGCTCACTCTCCTCTAAGCATAGAACTCACTTAAGGAAAGAAAACACACCGATCTTTTGCAAAAAAAAATTATTATTTTTATCTTCTCGAATTATTTTATTTACTTGTCATTGGAAAGATTTTAAAAACTAATTAAATATAAAAATATTTCTCAATGAAAGATTTATTTTACAGAATCAACACAACACGGACTCAAAACTTATTAATCAAGAAAAGTCCATTTCCATGTAAAGATTTTGGTTCAATATTTGTTTTATTTTTTTCCTTTTTGATTTTTCTTTTTGAAACTAAATATGAATTTGATATTTACACATTTAATGTTATTTTGTAATTGATTGAAACTTTGAAATGATTTTTATTTTAAAATAAATTGATGAAAAGACACTATCAAAATATTAATAAATATAGAAGATCTAAATTATGAAAAACAATTATGTTAAAAAACAAAAAATTATAAAATAATTTTCTATATTAAGAAAAAAAAGAAATATATCATGTTGTAGCATTTAATTTATGTTATGAAATAGAAAAGATAAATACAAATGGGATAAGAATATACTTTATAGCAAGGACGGAGATAAAAACCATAAATTATATGTCTGAGAGACAGATTTAAGCTAATTTTTATCCCTCCAAAAAGGAGGAATGGATGGAATATGGGCTGAGGACAACATTTATTATTATATATATAAAAAAAACTGTGCATTATTTGTTTTTTGTTAATTTGAATATATGAGATATCTTCTAAATAACTTGCACATCACTTAAAATTAAATCTTTCCGATGATAAAAAAAAAAATAAGTAATTTGGGATGAAGTTTTATGCATGTTTTGGATAATTAGTTAATATTTTGATATTGACAGTCTAATTTATTTATTTTAGTTAAGGTGATTAGAGAATGATGTCGAATACTTGCAAAAAGTTTTATTGGTTAATTTAGGGACTCTCTGATGATTAAGCAGTGATTTTTTGAGAGAAAATACAATAATATTATAGGGATATACTCTAAAAATAATTATGCAGTAGAGAATGAAGATTCCGAATCTTTTTTGGTAAAAGAATTCATGGTCTATTTATAGCACATGAGTCTCTTTTATGAAAAAGAGAGGCTAAAGCGTAATATTACCCTGATGATTTTAATGAGAAAAAATATCATTGATATATATATTAATGTTGATAGAAAATATCCCTGATATAAGTATTAACGAGAAAAAATATCTCTGATATATGTATTAATATTGATAGAATATAGTGGGTACTTAGAGAACTTTTACACAGTATTCCTTACTTAATAATAATATAAATAAAAATATAGTGGAATCTAGAAGAATTTGATATAACTAAGGGTGTAAAAAGAACATGAACCAAAATCTAGTTGTGTCCATGGAATTAGATCATTCCTTTTATTGAACCCATAAAAAGTGTTTTTTGAGGGTGTTTTTAAACCCATTAAATCTAGATTTATCATTTTTATTTAAAAAAATTTAAATACATACCTCTCACATCAGTTTATTACAATTAAAAAAAGTTTAATATGATCATGGCTTTTCTATTATCTTCACTCTTCGGGACCCGATATTTTTGTCCACTTCATTAAAGAATTGCCATTGCTCGAGCTTTAATAAGGAAGGCTGGGCTTATGCTACTCGATGAAGCAACAAGTGCACTAGATGCTGAGTCTGAGAGGTCTGTCCAGGAAGCCCTGGTTCGTGCCTGCTCAGGAAAGACCACAATTGTTGTTGCACACCGGCTATCAACTATAAGAAATGCTCATGTCATTGCTGTAATTGATGATGGTAAAGTAGCAGAGCAAGGATCCCACTCGCATCTATTAAAAAATTATCCTGATGGGAGCTATGCCCGCATGATACAGTTACAAAGGTTCACACTTCACACATAGCGAAGTCATTGGAATGACCTCAGGTTCAAGTTCACAGAGCAAGGATCCCTTGTGCATGTGGTTTGTCGCACCTGCTTTCACAAAAAGATGCCCAATGTCGGAAGATGATTGAGAGAAAGGTGTCAAGGCATTCCCTGTATTTTTCATGTACGATTAGGAAATGCGCTCCCATCACAAAAAGTGTCTGCTTTCAAATGCCAATCAAATCATGCAAGGAATCCTGATCATATTTGCCACAATGATCGAGGGCTTGTGCAATTAGGCTACAAGGGCTATATATCATGCATGCCAGGATTCCACTACTTTCCGACTTACTGATGGAAAAAGAATGGACCCAATGGCAATGGATGTAGACCTGAACACTAATGACGTGTTGGACAATTATGCATCACAATCCAAACTTTGAGGGGATCATATTCCTGGCGATTCGAAATCATCCAATATTGAGCTTAATAGGATGCGTATCTATTTATGATTTGGTTTGTGGGGAAGGAAATTATTGAGTCTCAAAGTTCAAATGGTGGTTGGTTGCACGTGTGTCATTTGAGTGTCCAAGGACAAGATAGCTCCATGCGAAACAAGGACAAGTACTACCCCAAAGAGGGGACCTCGTTGAGATCAATAGACCACGCTCCTTCGACCATTAGTAGAAGCTGGTGGTGATGGTGGTGGTGGACAAGCGGGAGAAAAAAGTTTAGGGTATGGCATTTGGAAAATGACAGCAAGGGAGATGATAAGAGAGTTAGATCATGGCCTCACGGGATGCTCTGTCCTTGTGTTCATTGCGCGGGCCATACCCAATCTCTTTCCATAAAAGAAATACAAGGATGTTAGCCTGCACAGATGGGCTTTAATGGCGCTCTTGTTTTCAAGTGCTCAAGAGCATTATGCTTTTGGAGAGACACTGGATGATGACTCTCTGTTAATAAGTAACGACTTCAACAGCTGTTTCAAATTACGGGCAACTAGAACACACAATTACAAAAAAAAGGAGGAAAGTGCTACAAGTCTAAAACCAATACCACAAGCCTATTTAAGTTTGACATACAAACACAAAATTAAGACATGCAGTAAATAATTTCAATATGTATGTAAGAGTGGTTTTTCATCTAGTGATGAAGGAGCACCAATATCGAAGCTGGAAATTGTTGAGGCAGAAGTAACATCCCAAGGTGCTCCCATCACTTCATTTCTGTCATATTCATTCTCTTGTTGGACGATCAAGTTTTCGGATTTTTTAAGCCTCTCCAACACCATTGTGACTTCTTTCATCGGAGGCCTTTCTTTCCCATTTAACCTCAAGCAGCTCCTAGCCAAGCTAGCAACCATCAACACATCCTCTCTTTCCCCTTGCTTCACAACCTGAGAATCAAGAATATCAAACAGGCAGTTGCTCTCCATGGCCATTATGAAATATGTGGCTAAACTTCTGCCTTGTTCTTCTGATCTTGTGAACGAGATTGGCTTCTGCCCAGTAAGTAGCTCAACAAGAACTACACCAAAGCTATAGACATCACTCTTGTCTGTGAATTGGCTTGATTGGAAGTACTCTGGATCCAAGTACCCAAAGGTGCCTTGTACTAGAGTTGTGACATGAGTCTGGTCGATGCTTACCGACCTTGAAGTCCCAAAATCTGCGACTTTGGCTCTATACTTCTCATCAAGCAGTATGTTTGTAGACTTGATGTCTCTATGGAAAATGGGGAGGGAGGCTGCTGAATGTAGATAGAAAAGTGCCCCTGCTACCTCTGCTGCAATCCTTAAGCGCATTTCCCAAGTTAAAGGGAATTCCTCATTAGGGTCATGGAGAAACTGGAAAAGGGTCCCATTGGGAATGAATTCATAGACTAACAATGGAACTTCAGTCTCTAAACAACAACCCAAAAGCTTAACCACATTTCTATGGTTAATTTGGGATAGAAGGACGACCTCGTTGATAAATTGTCTGAGATTCCCTTCATCAATTACCTTAGATTTCTTGACTGCAACGATTTTTCCATCCGCCAACATCCCTTTGTAAACTGTTCCTTGGCCTCCCTGGCCCAGCGTTCTATTCACATTGTAATGATCAGTGGCCTTGTCTAATTCTTTCGAAGGAAACATTTTGATTTTCTCAACATTGACTTCACCTGAAGATAGTTGTTCTTGCAGTAATAGACCACCATTCCTCTTAAAGTACTTTTTCTTTAGTTTTTCACTCCTCTTTCTCTTGAATACTCTGTACAACCACCATAAACCAATGAGTAGAAACAGTGCTCCAAATCCCACTCCAACACCTGCATAAGTCAACCAATTGCATTTAATTCATTTTTTAGAGCTTAACTAAGAAAAACAATTTCTGTCTGTTTGCTTGAGTAATGGTGCAGTATCTGCAATTATTTGATGCTGCTGGGATAGGATTGGTGATTTTGGGGTGGTACAGCTGCAGCAAGGGTCTAGATTTTATCTCTAACTTCCATTTTGCGGATTGTCTTTGTTACTTATCCAGGCAACAGAGTCTGTGTCCTATAACATCGATTGAATTTCCTTCTTGCTTCCTCTAGCTCATTGTTTTTTCCAGTACCGCTTAGATCAGTGGAGGATTTTGCATAAAATTTCCATCAATTGAACATAGTTAAGTACAGTGTTGTAGTTTGTCTCAATATTCTACTTTATTCATGTCAGTTTTGAAAAGAGAATTTGATTATTAAAAAACAGCAAGTTAAATTTTAATTTTTTAATATATAATTTTGATGGTCTGCTTTACTAAGTGTATAAATTTTATTTTTAATCTTATGTGGAAAAAAAAAACTTTATTGCAAGCATTTTCAAGAAAGTGTACTTTTTTACTTGAAACTAATTATTCATACATTTTTCAAGAAAGCATTATTTATACTAGGGAAAGAAGAAAATTATGAAACAACGATCTAATTACAAATAAAATTTAAAAAGGAGGGGACAAAAGTGAATACTTTAGAAAGATAAATCGGACTCAATCTCCATGAGTAATTGTTTAAAATGGCATCGACAAAAATTTCATGCCGTTGGTCCTTGAATAAATTGATTGATTTGATTTAGCCCATCGGTTTACTTAAAGTAATAATGACGAATTATAGAATGACATATATCATAATCGTACATATGGAATATTTAAAACAAGAGTGATCGGTTGCCTTTGGGAATGCGGTTGAAACCGCGTTTCCCTAAAATTTATTCTTTTTACTAAAAATTATTATTTTTAGATTATTTTAATGTACTGATCTCGAAAATAATTTTTAACAAATGAAAAAAATATCATTTTGATATTCTTAAAAATAATTTTTAAAAAATAAACCGCAACCGCTACCACTACTACAATCCTAAATATACGAGAAGTTCAGAAAATAACCTATGGTATGAGAAAGAATGGAGATAATCTTATTATTTTGATGGTTCATGAATTTTTTTTTCTTTGTATTTTTTTTTAAGTGGATAATACAAAATGACTAATAAAATGTCACTAATTATTTTTGATGCATCATAAAATTTCTTGTATATATACACATGTCGCACGATAATTATAGAAATCACAAAATGATGTGTTGTTTTTACTGTAAACATGTATTGTTTATTCTCTCATATTTTACTGTGAATTTACTTTTAAATTTGTTTATGTTTTTATTTTGATCCCCAAACTTCTTTTTGCACGATTGCATCCTTTTTTGACAAAATAAAAGGACAATTGAATCAAATTTATTGACTAAGGTCAAAATCAAAAGCCATGGGATCAAAGTAGAAAAAGTTATACCTATTCGGTCCTTAAATATTTTTTTTTGTGGTTTCAAAGTTATCACAAAAAATTCACTTTAATTAGTCCTCGAACTTCACATGTTATACCTATTCAGTCCTTAAATATTTTTTCAATTCAATTTTAGTACAAAATTTTATTTTTTGTTATTTTTTAGTTCATGGTTTGAGAGAGAAGAGAGAGAGAGATCACCGGATTCCAATTGTAAAGAAAGAAAAATATCGTTGGCATCGATTTCGACCATCAAAACGGTCGATTTTTATGTCAAATGATTTCATTTGATAAGAAAAATTAAAAATATATGTTTTCTTTTTACCTTGAAAGTGCCTAAAACACATATATGAGATTGAGAAAAATTTTTATTTCGGGTTGATTTCAAGTTTTTTGATGGTTTTAGAGGTCATGAATAGATTTCACAAGGCGCCTACGGTGTTTTCTAGGTATATTGGGTAAAAAAAGGGGGTTAAAATGGGTTTTTAGATCAAAAACCCTTCAGTCGCGTTTTACTGACCATTATAGTGGCCAGAATCTGGGTAAAGTCAGACGACGCGTCATATGACTTTTTTTTCAAAAAACATTGTGGTTGTCCGCCCCAATTACATTAAAAAAAAAAAAAGCAAGCGAGCAGGCCTATCCTTGGAGGCCTATGCATGGATCCTTCTATATGAGTCAGGCCCAGTAGCACCTTGCCTCTTCATGTTTTTTTTGGTAATTTTGGCTTTAAAAAAAATAATCATGTTTTTTTATATGTATTTTTTTAATAATTTTATATAATTGAACTTTATTTTTAAAATAATTTTTTTTGTTTCGATAGTAGTTTTTTTTATAATTTTATAATTTATATTTAAAATATTACCCATTTCTCTCTTATTTTTTTATTTTTTATTTAGCCTTTTTAAATAGTGGTTTTTTTTAATTATTTTGTATGTATTTAATTTTTAAAGAGACTTTTCTTATTCATCTTTTATTTTTTTATGTTTTATATAATTGAACTTTATTTTTAAAATATTTTTTTTGTTTGGATAGTATTTTTAATAAGTGCAACATTGTGAGATATGTTTTTTTTTTAATTTTATTCAATCAATTTATATGTGTCTATTTCTATCATCATTTAATTAAATAAAAAAATAATTTTAATAAACATAGTCATTGGACACAGTAGGGTAAATGGACTGTGTTGCGAGATGAAATACCTTGATCAACATCTGTCTCTCAACTTTTCCAGATACGTATTTAGTGATCGTTAATGATTTTTTTTTCATTTCTTGATACAAATGGTTCTTGATTTTTTTAATTAGATGTGTGCATAAGCTTTTTGATTTACACTTGATATTTTTTATGTAGAAAAACATGTAAAAAATGCTTACACATTTAATTTTTTTATTGGCAAAAAAAAAAAACTGCAGCTCGCGATGGAGAACAAATCAAATAGCTAGTTATTACTTAGTTATAGGATCATAAATATAAAAAAAATAAATGGTAAGGAGATCGTTGTCCTCTCTGGTCTCTCTTATAGGATCCGTTATTGAATCTAATTTTTCTTTGAGCTTACTAGCTAAGTGGTCTCTGCTGCTTCGCGGACCGGATAAATTTTTTCCTAACGTAAAAAAAAGATATTCAAGTAATGATAACTTGAATCAACTCGAGTTAATATAACTAATTTAATTCCTTCAGCACATGGAACTTGTGAGGATCTCTCTCTCTCTCTCTCTCTCTCTCTCTCTCTCTCTCTCTCTCTCTCTCTCTCTCTCTCTCTCTCTCTCTCTCTCTCTCTCTCTCTCTCTCTCTATCTCTCTCTCTCTCTCTCTCTCTCTCTCGTACACAACATGGAATATGAGATTGTGCTTAGGTAGTGTCTAACATTATAGTAACGGTTTTGTTTTAAAGTGTTTTTCTTTTGGAAATGTACCAAAATAATATTTGATTTTTAAAAATTTATTTTTGACATCAGCACATCAAAACGATAAAAAAACATAAAAAAATTAATTTGAAGGGAAAAAATCTTTTTTAAAAAAAAGTGCAGCCCGGTTGCAATAACAAACAGTACCTTAATGTCAAATGATGAATATGAAAAAAAATCAATTCTAAAAAAAAAAACCTGAGAAACAACTCAAGTCAATCTGGGTTCACTCGTCTAACATGCAGTCCATGTCATGAGATCGGGATAAAAAATAAAATATTTCAAAAAGAACCTAGAAAGAACTGAAGTTACATTAATTTAAAAATAAAGGTTGAACAAAAAACTTGAGTAAACTCGGGTTAGCCTGAAAAAACTGCAACCCGTGATAACCACACATAAAAAAATTAAAAAAAAATCACAAAGCTCAATGTCTAATAACAAAGAATAAAATTGAAAAAAATAATATAAAAAAAGCTGATGAAAAAAAATTGAGTCAACCCAAGTTAACTTAACTAACCCTTGACTCACGACATGAGATTGAGATAAAAAAATATTTTTTTAAAAAAACAGACTTAGGAAAAAAGATTGAAGTTCAATTAATTAAAAAAATCGTAAAAAACTAGAGTCAATAAGGGTTAACTTCATTAACTAGCGACTCGGTATAACCCCACATAAAGAAAGATGAAAAAAATAACAAAATTCAAGGCCTAATAATCTAATGTAAAAGGATAAAATTAAAAAAAAATCAATTTCAAAATAGAAAAACACTAAAAAAAAAACTCGAGTAAATCCAAGTTAACTCCATTATCTCGCAACAAGGGATATGAAATTGGGATAATACCAAAGAAAGGAAAGTTCAACTAATAATGAAGCTCAAGGCCCAATATTTAATGATAAAATTGCAAAAAAAAAATGACCTAAAAAAATAACCGTATTAAATCGAGATAATCTTCGAAATCATTGACCCGAGTCATGAGACCAATCATGGTATAAAAACTACATCAAAGAAAATAATCATGGATTAAATTAGAAAAATAAATAAATTAAAAATAGAAATAAAAAAAATGAGGATAAAAATTGAATATAAAAAATTAAATGAAATAAAATGTTCAGGGATGGAATTAAAACAAAGAACAATTCAAGAAAAGGATAAAAAAAGAATCAGTAAAAAAAAATGATCAAATTGAAAAAAAAATTAAATGCAATAAAATGTATAGGGACGAAATCGAAAAAAAAAACTTTAGAAATCATTAAAAACAAAGCAAATATATATCAAAAGAATAAAGACCAAAATTAAAGCAAATAACAACTGAATGACATATCTGATGTTTAGAAGGATCAGCACGAAAAACAAGGTGTAGACAGAAAAAAAAAGGAGGAAAAAAAAACACTCACTAGAGATCAACCTCACATCCACCATTGA
>Ga0325401_1000410_pt1 | contig 30153 bp, 28 predicted proteins | sample PopdelMetagenome_FD_205666 | JGI IMG/M metagenome (GOLD analysis project Ga0325401, IMG submission 205666) | Populus deltoides microbial communities from Bellville, Georgia, United States - Xylem-PdKOR-R2 | ecosystem: Host-associated > Plants > Phyllosphere > Stem > Wood/Secondary xylem | place...
AATAAACTTCCTGATGCTAAGATAAATGCTGGTACCTTCTCCCTACTTGCAACCCTGCCACGACGATTCTCGTGCGCGCATATTTTTCAGAGCCACCGGAGAAGCCAGGCCCACACCTGAATCACGATTGAACAGGAGGCATGCCTATCGCATGCAATTTGCTCCTCCCAGACCAAACATTTTCACCAGTTACAAAAAAACCTCAAGAAATAGAGTCACGGGTAAAACCGTAGTGTAATATTGATTAGTCAAATAATTTTAAATTTATAGTTGTAATAAAATACAGTCTGCACTATGAAAACATGCTTAGCTTAATAGTAATTTTAAAAATCCAAATTTTAAATGCTGCGTGTTCTTTTTAAAGCACTGTTTGGAAACGCTGTGTGATCTGCGTTTCAAAAAAATTCAAAATTTTTTTTGGTGACAATTAAATATAATAACATGGAAATAAATCTGTTTTTAATATGAAAAGAAAATACTTTTTAAATTTTTTATTAAACAATGAGAGAAATACAGTAATAATAATAATTAATTCTAAATCCCTATAAAGAAAACCAGGGAATATTTACACCAAATATTCAAGGGCATTCTTGTATTCCTGTAATCTCTTCTATCATACATGTAGTAATAATAATAATAATAATAATAATAATAATAAACTCATTATTTTGATTTGAAAGGTAGGGGGGGGGGGTTGTTGACATGCTAGATCTTATTTTAATAATTGGCTTTGAAATTAATTATTTGACTTGGCGTAGAAAAAACATATATGTCTTTACCTTTTACCTGAACAAACAAACATGTCCGATATCCACGCACCTCCAATATTTTTAAATTCAATTTCTAGCATATGGTGTTGGTATTTTGATTCCTCCTCTAGTGCCGTCCTAGCAAAGGCGAATTTTAATATTTTACATTATTATTATTTCAAGTCATTTATTTTATATATATTTTAATTGAAAATAATATATTTTTAACATCAACACATTAAAATCATATATATTTTAATTAAAAATTTACCCTTAGTTTTTTTTTTAATATAGAATTCTTTTTTCAGCCGTTAAATAAGTGGAAATTGTGAAAATAAAAGGAGGGGCAGATTAGTCTTTAAAAAGAAATAGCCGTTAAATAAAAAATTTGAAAACCATAATACTCCATTACTCCAACAAGAAAATAAAATTATCAAGTACTAATGTCCCACGTCAGCATCACATCATCACAAGCGTTCCCTCCCTCCCTCCCTCCCTCCCTCTCTAGTCTAATGCTAATAACATTTCTTCTTCTCCTCTCAAATAACAGCAAAATAAATTCACATTAGAGCAAAAAAAACTAAAAATTAGGGTTTTGCTTTCAGTTTCAGATCTGAATCACAAATTTCTATTTCACATGGTAGATCTCTCTCGTCTCGATTAAGAACTTCGTCTTCTAAGTTCGCAAACAAATTGAATTTCATCGGAATAATTGGGAATCAAATTACGTTTCATGTTCTGTTTTGGATTCGGATTCTGTCCTCCTTGTAAGTTCTGCTTCTCTAAAAAATTAATTATTTAGTAATTTTTGTTTTAATTTGTTTCTGCATTGCTAATTTTGTTTTGTTTTTTGTTTTTAATTTGTGTGTGAAGCGGTGGTGATAAATAGATCTTGAAAATTGGCTCCACAGAGGCGATCACAGCGCCACATGGGCGGCAAGATGCAGCAAACGAATGCTTCTGCTGCTTCCACCGCACTCTATGATCATGCCGCCGCCGGTGGTTCCTTGGGCCCCTCTGCCGATGCTGGTGATGCGGTCACGGCTAGATGGCTTCAGTCTGCCGGCTTGCAGCATCTGGCCTCTCCCTTGGCTTCTACTGGTATCGATCATCGCCTCCTTCCTAATATTTTAATGCAGGTATAAAAAGGAAACTTGATTCACTTTTAATTCGCGTTCCTTGTAAGTTGATGGCGGTTATTTGTATTGCCATTTGTACTGATTATGATATCTGAGGGAAAGGAATATACATAATTAGTTGTGTTTTGGTGCCAAGAAGTCACATTTGGAGTGCGGACTTGTAGTATTTTCCAGCTCATTTTTTTTCTTCATATACTGGATTAAGTTCTTGATACACAGTTGTTGTTCAATCTTCTTTATGTCGAGTTTTCTACCAGTGAAATTCATGCTTGTTGTCCTTGGTTTTCGAGTATTAGACTAAGTAATCAAATCTGGTTTGTTTCATGTGCTTGGATGGATTTGTGGTTCTGCTTGGATCTTAGTTGAATGATTTATTTTATGTATTTGTTAAAGGGTTATGGAGCACAATCTGCTGAAGAGAAACAGAGGCTTTTCAAGCTTATGAGAAACCTCAATTTTAATGGAGAGGCTGTTTCTGAGCCTTACATCCCATCTGCCCAAACTTCAACTGGTGTGTCTGCCTCAGATGGCTTTTATTCTCCTGACTTTAGGGGGGATTTTGGAGCTGGCCTTTTGGATCTTCATGCTATGGATGATACAGAACTTCTATCTGAGGTACCGCATCTAACTTGGTGGGAAGAATTCACGTATACAGCTTTCATGGGTCCCAACCTTAAAATGAGCAACCAGTAAAAGTAATGTATTCATCCTCGAGGGTGTGTTTGGTATTGAACTGCATGGTGCTTTTCAAAAGTGCATTTTGCTTGAAAATGCATCAAAATAATTTTATTTCAGATTTTTTTTTTATATTTGACATCAAAACCACTAGAAAACACTAAAAAAAAGCATCAATTTCACGCTTTTTCATGCCAAACGCACTTTTGAAACACACCTAAACATAAGTAGAAAAGCAATGCCAAACAGATTTCCTTGCACCAAATTGTTTACTTACACTAGATGAGAGGTGGTATTGTTATTTGCTTCTCCCTCTTCCACGTGTCAGTGATGTGAAACTCTGTTCACATTCAAGTATGAAGAACATGAGGAAAAATAGCTGTCTATTTGATGATGCTCTTTAAGATAGTGATATTGCCTTTCGATTTTGAACCATTCCACTCCCACAGTCCCTCTTCTGTCCAATAGTGGGCCTATCTCTTTTTTTCCCCTTTTCTCTCAAGGGGAAGCTGGTAGTAACTGAATCAATTTAACTGGAAGTAGGTAGTAGTTGCTGACTCTGGAATTGGATTCAGGAGTTTAGAATCAGTCATTGAGGCTATGGAATTCTGACAAGGCCTTGTTTCTCCTTGATGGATTTTTCCTTAGCCATTTTTGCTGCGCTGTTTATCACTTCATACATGCTAATATATTCGTTGGAATGTTTAGTATTGTCTTTTTTCTCTCTCTCGTTGTTTTCTTGATATTGGGAGGATACTGCCCCTTATTCCTTTTCATTACTGTTTTTGTAACGTTTTCAGCATGTCATCTCAGAACCATTTGATCCATCACCATTGATGCCTGGTGTTTCAAAAGGATTTGAAAATGACTTCAATTTGACTAGTAGCAGACAGCAAAGAGAGCAAACTGATGCAGATTTGTCAGTTCCATTCCCCACTAATGAAAAGGAGAACAGCACAAAGGAAAATAATGTGGCAAAGATTAAAGTTGTGGTAAGTTGATTTGTAGGATTGTAAGTCTGCGTGTTGTTGTATGTGTTCATTTGAATGCCTGCATGCAGAAATGTGGTTGAGTTGTGAGCACGTGATTTTGATGCGAAAACTTATCATTTTTGTTGGGTGAAGAATTGCATCATCGCTGATGATATAGACATAATTTGCTAGTTTTGGTGAATTTACTGCTACATCTTCCAAGCTCAACTCTCAGATTCTTCTAGTATGTTGTTCTAACTTAGAAAACGTGTCTTGCTATTTGTAGTATTTAGGAGAAGCTATCTTAGATGCCTTGTTTGTTACTCAACTCAACTAAGTGAATCCCAAACCTGTGGGTTTTTAAATAGAAATGTTGGTGCCATGTGCAATAGTGCTTTTATTTTCTCTTCTTAGATAGTATTTGCAGAATCACATTATACTACCTTACTTGACAGACCAGGCAAACATTCTTTAATTTTTTTTTGGTTTCTCACATTCTGAATCCTTTCTCTTCAGCCTTGGTGAATACCGGCATATGGATGATATCCTGTTTGTCTTTGTTTTGTTTGCCATTTGCTTTATTCACAAGCACACAAGGAAAAGTTTCCTGGGAAGCTTTTAATAATATTTGTGCCATAGGTACGTAAAAGACCACTAAACAAGAAAGAGCTTGCTAGGAAGGAGGACGACATTGTAACGGTGTATGACAATGCTTTAGCTGTCCACGAACCCAGGCTAAAGGTTTGTTTCCTTGATGTTGAAAAAGTCTTAAAGTATTTCGTAAGATTTTTCATATGCAGGTTGGAATTTTTTACTGAAGTTGTCCTGGTATTCTGTTCTCTTCCTCATCATTTTTCATTTTCAGAGGTCTGATATTTCTTTCTGATATGTTAGGTGGACTTGACTGCATATGTTGAGAAGCACGAATTCTGTTTTGATGCTGTTCTGGATGAGCGTGTCACCAATGATGAGGTAATGTTTTGCATGTCAGGGATAAAAGTTGAAATGTAACAACCACTATGAAATCATGCTTGGTTTTAGTCACAAGAAAGTGTAAATCCTTTAATAATTTTTGCTATTATTTTAGTTACGAGAATGTGTGAATCATGGGAGTTTTTAAATGAGCTATTTATTTTATACCTGTATTCAGCTCTTATGACATTTTTTGCTCTAATCCAAATCATCTTTCTGCATGTTATTATTGAAGTAGTGTCCCTGTGTAGTTGCTAATTGGTTAGCTCACAGAAATGATTGCTTCCCTTGCTGAAACAGGTATATCGGGTTACTGTGGAACCAATTATTCCCACCATTTTTCAGCGAACAAAAGCCACATGTTTTGCATATGGTCAGACAGGTAGAAATTCTGTCTTATTGTTCTTGCAACAGATGCTTGCTATATATTTTTTTCTCATCATGTCCATTTTATTTGTCATGGCTAAATTTTCACATATAAAATGTCCCAGTTTAATTTTTTGGATCTATGTTTCCATGTTTCCTGGAAGGAAAAAAAAATAGATTTTCCCTGCTGCACTTGCTCTTGTTTTCATCTCCTGCATATTTATTTTGGTTTCCTTTGAGGTGGAATGTATATGGTGGGACGATCCATTTCTTATTTTTACTTTGAAGTTTTCTTTTCACAGATGCTGCCTCTTCTGAAGCTAAGTTTAGCTCAAACTGTTGTGGATAACTGAAATCCTGATACTGCTTTTATTTCAGGTAGTGGTAAGACATTCACAATGCAGCCGCTGCCTCTTAGAGCTGCTGAAGATCTTGTTAGATTGTTGCATCAGCCAGTTTATCGTAATCAGAGATTCAAATTGTGGCTTAGCTTCTTTGAAATATATGGTGGAAAACTCTTTGATCTTCTCAGTGAAAGAAAGTTAGTATTTTCCCTGTTTCTTGCTGGTTTCTTTCATTTGTCTTCTCACAAGTCGTGTCTTCAGAACTTCAAATCAATTAGATTCAATTTGTAATGGGGTAAAGATGACTATGAAATCTCTGCTGATATTATTCCTCACATGCACCATGTGTTCCTTGGGTGCTTGCTATTGCGACTTGAAGTCACCCTTTTATGAGTTCATCTGATGTGGTTGTGGCATAAGAAGTAATAAAAAGGACATTTTTTTTTTACAATCATTCTATAAGATTCATTTTCTGTGTAGTTTCACTTTTCACTTTTTAATCTTGGCTAGCTCAGCAACTTAATTTAATTGAAGTAACCATAGAAGATGCATTGTCCCTTGTCAAACATGCATTATCTTTGCTGTATGTTTTCTTCAGAATCATTTTTATGTGTTTATTCATGTATCTAAAAGTCTTAAGCTGTGAATGGTTAATGAGTTCAACCACACATGCTGAATGGCATTATTCTTCTCAATTAGGAAACTTTGTATGAGAGAAGATGGTCGGCAACAAGTTTGCATTGTTGGATTGCAAGAATTCGAAGTTTCTGATGTACAAATTGTTAAGGAATTTATTGAGAAGGGGAATGCTGCCAGAAGTACAGGATCTACTGGTGCCAATGAGGAATCTTCAAGGTCACATGCTATTTTACAACTTGCTGTTAAGAAGCACAGTGAAGTAAAAGACTCCAGGAGGAACAATGATGTGAATGACTATAGAAGTGGAAAAGTGGTTGGGAAAATTTCATTTATTGATCTTGCTGGTAGTGAACGAGGTGCAGACACCACTGACAATGACCGGCAAACGAGGTATCCTTATCTGCACCACACTCTTCTATTTCTTCTTTCGTTCTAACTGCAAGTTTGTCACTATAGTTTTTGACAATTACTTCCTTGAGTTTTTAAGAATCTGTTTATTGGATTCCATGCTGATCAAATATGATCCGGTGATTATTTTATAAACAACACCAAGGCCTCTTTTTGCTGCACCACTAGTGTGCCAATAGGGTGAGTTTCCTCTGAATTCTTCTCTGTCCAGCTTGGTCTGTCTAAAGATTTTGGGAACAGAAAAATACGAGTTTCTGTGGAAGAGATGCTAAACACATTTATTATGACTTGTTTGGTAAATTTAATGTGGGGAAGAACCTTCAGGATTTAAAAGTAAATTCATAAGAAATCAATAAAAATTTCTAAATTTTCTAGAATGAATATTAATAAAGACCTTCCCATTCTTTCTGCACCTCTGTCAGTGTTTAACTATTAAATGGATTTGGCTTTTGTGATGAAAACTGGTAGCTCTAGCTATTGCAATCAAGTTGCCTCTTTGGCATTGCCTGGTAAATTGGGCTCATCAATCAGCTGAGTATCGTTTACAAATGCTTAGAACTCATTGAGCTTGAGGTGGAGAAGCAACTTTTCTTCTAATTAAGGTGCTGGATTTTAGATTGTATTATCTAGTTGTTTTAGGAGAGCCAGGTCTTGTTATTTTTTTGGCATCTTGATCCATTTTAATGTTGATGTGAGCATTCTGTTTGCTGTGGGGTTATTTAAAGATTTCATAAGAGATCCACCTTAGGACTTCCAAATCTTTTGCATATTTTTTTTCAGTTCCTGGTACCAAAACTAGCAATACAAGTTCTGTACCTATTGATTCACCAAAACTATCTTGATCTATTTTAATGTTGATGGGTGAGCATTCTGTTTGCTGTGGGGTTATTTAAAGATTTCACAAGAGATCCACCTTAAGACTTCCAAATCTTGTGCATGCTTTTTTTTTTCCCCCATTCCTGGCACCAAAACTAGCAATGTCAGTTCTGTACCTATGGATTCATTCTCCAGATACTACCTTAAACTTCATAAACTAGATTGGCATTGTCATCTTGCCTGATGTCCATCCTTGTGGTGACTGATGATGGATATCTTTTACTCATTGCAAAAAGTTATCTTGCCTGATTTGGCAGTTAAACAATCACTAGGTCTTTGAATTAGTTGTTGCAAGGCAAGCTTGGTTTTGCACTTCTTGATGCACCTTTTGGTTCTTTGCAGGATTGAAGGTGCAGAAATCAACAAGAGCCTTTTGGCTCTTAAGGAGTGCATTCGTGCTTTGGACAATGACCAGATCCATATACCATTCCGTGGGAGCAAACTCACAGAAGTACTCCGTGATTCCTTTGTGGGCAACTCTAGGACAGTTATGGTCTCTTGCATTTCCCCAAATGCTGGCTCATGTGAACATACACTCAATACATTGAGATATGCGGATAGGTAAGTGTGATCCTATTGCCTCAACTGAATATAGTTGCAGTGGTCTCTTGTCTTCACCTTTGATGATAAAGCATGCTTATTTAAATGAACAGGGTTAAAAGTCTTTCTAAAAGCGGAAATGCAAGAAAGGATCAGGCTGTAAGTTCATTACCGCCAACTAACAAGGATGCTTCCTCTACATCATCACTGCCGGTCTCTGTTGATGTTGATGATGTTTATGAGCAACAAGAGGTCAGGGTGGCAGATATGGGTAGAAGGGTTGTAGAGAAAGAAACTCCATCTTACAATCCTACTGTTGATTATGATAAACAGCCCTCAAGTTTTCCATCAGGTTTTTCCTTAAATGAACGAGAAGAAAATGGGTTGAGTTCTGGCATAGCAGACAGGGAGAGGTTTGAAAGTAATAGTTCCTATGGTGGTTTGGCAAGTCAAAAAGTCAATTCATCATACACCCAGCACTCAGCTGATACAGAAGAGAAAGTGCCGAAGGTGTCTCCACCTCGCAGAAAAATATCCAGGGAGGAGAAGTCAGAAAAATTTGGAAACTGGTTGAAAAAAGATGGCAGTGGATCCGATCTCCCCACCGCAATCCCAAAGCCGCAGAATACAGGAAACTATAGTGCAAGTAACACTGGATCACGACAGTACAAACCGGACCCTCCTGTTGGGAATATAAATGCAATATTTGAGGTTGGTAGCATATTTGGTATTTATACTAATTTTGTGGTTTCTATTTGAAAGTTTGTTATGCCCTTAGGTGACCATTTTATTGGTATTTTTTAGGAAGAAGAGGCCCTAATCGCTGCTCATAGAAAAGAAATTGAGGATACAATGGAGATTGTTCGTGAAGTAAGTGAATGCCCATCCTCTTCCCTTGCTTAAATTCTGAAACATGTTTTAAGCTGCTTTGTAATAACTCGGGGTGTTTCTTTCTTCTCTTTTCTCTTCTTTTCTGTTTTTGAGCTGGGGGTGGTGGTTCAATTTAGCATTTAAGATGTATGCTATGCAGTGTTCCCAAACACTGTACAAACTGAATTTTTTTTTAATGTTTTTAAATCATTTTGACATGTTAATATTAAAAATAATTTTTTAAAAATAAAAAAATATTATTTTAATATATTTATAAACTAAAAACACTTTAAACCGCAACCGCTACCTAACATACCACTGTAATCCTGAAGTTTTAATTGCATGGTTACCATCCGTGTGCTAATGTTGTGTGGCTTTGGGTACCAGGAAATGAAACTGTTGGCAGAAGTTGACCAACCAGGCAGTCTCATTGACAACTATGTAACCCAGTTGAACTTCGTGCTCTCACGCAAGGCAGCTGGCCTGGTTAGCCTCCAAGCACGCCTTGCTCGGTTCCAGCATCGACTAAGAGAACAAGAGATACTTAATCGGAAGAGAGTCCCTCGTTAATGCAGCACTTTCTTTACCTGCCAAACTTAAGGCTGTTGTAATTCCAAATCTCATGTATTTCACTACTACAATATGATTTTGTCCTTGTTGATTCGATATAATCAGCTCCCAGCAATGGAAATTTAATTTCAATTACCCTTGTATAAACTCAAATTTAATTCTTGCAGTCAGCTAGCCGGGAAAGGTGTTTGGTTTCTGTCATGATCTGATGCGACTTGACGGCCATCGACAGCCAGGCTTCCAACTGTTGTGGTGGGGCGGGATTCACGTTAAAGGTAACTGGAACATGATTATGAAAGGATTTAAAAGACCAAAAAAAAAAAAAAAAACTGAAATAGAAATTTTTTTTTTGTTCTCCTGCAATTGCTCTTCCTCCTATTCCACTATATGCTTTTAAGCGTTTACAAGAACAGAAAACTCGGAGCAATATGTGAAACTTCAGTAGTCTCAGATCATGCGTGAACGGAGGGAATTTACACGCGCCCATACACCCAGAATAGCAAAAGAATACCTTGTAACTACAGGCAATCACTGCCTATTATGTATGGAAAGAAACCAAACAGAGCAAGGTAGCAACACCAGGAACGTTACCAGTTTTCCCAAAAGAACACAGAAGCCAAAAAACCTGACCATGCATCTCTTTCCCCCCAAAGCAGGACTTCTATCATTACAATTATGAACCCACCAAGGGATGGCTACAATAACTACTAGGCTGAATGAATCAAACGGGTACAGTAAATAACCAGCCGCAGGTCCTGCCTTGTTCAGTGTCAGCATTGGTTTGCATCGTTGCACAAGGAATAATCCGTAACCCATCATGCCAACAGGGCAACCTTGAACTGCTTGCCTTGCCTTGCTACCACATTGACACTTGGACGGAGGCTGAAGGACACCCTCTATTCACAAGTAAGGCAGATCTGCTGCCTGCAGAATCACTAATACAAAATAATGGATATTTAGTAGCACGTTTACACTTTCAATCAGTCAGCTTTCAGTCTCAGAATTTCCTTGGCTGTCCTCAACCTAAAATAGGGCATGTGCTCCTGCAAAACAGAGATATACAGATTTGAGTTCAGAGTTGACAACGATTACTGGTTTCCTACATAGTATAACAAGATCTGTTTCCCGGCTGGTTCATTTTTTAGAATTACAAAGAAAAAGGTTTTATTGTACCCGTGGGGGGGAGAAAAAAAAGAATGAGGTTTATCTTGTTTTTGCAATCCGAACCATTCCCTAGAAAAAGGATCCCCTGTTGGCAGTCAACCAGTTGGTTCATTGGCTTGAAACCTTGAAGAAAACATGAAATGATATTCACCACAATGGGGGCCATTGGAGAAATAGAGGCCATTGCTTATCTATGACAGGTGGGTAGGCTTTCAAAATTCCATATTTTTAATTTTCAACAAATGCAAGTCAATGACTATAAATTAGAGACCTAAGCAAATCTTTCGATACAGAAGAAATATATCAGCACTGTTAAAAGCATAATCACCTCACCTGGCCAAAACACAGTCCTACACCTCTGCTATAAAAATCAGCATATTTGATCATAAACACACCACAGTCATACCTGCTTATATGGAAACAATGTTAATACTAGAAATAGTTTAAAATAGTTGATAGTAAAAGCTTATTGTGGATTAAGGTATTCAGCAGAATTGAATTGGGAAAAGCCAGGTGTGCAGGTTGAAGCCACACATGCAGTGTACATGAAGAAAATACACTAGTTCGTTGAGGAAACTCTTAAAAACAGTTTCATCGTAGAAAAGAATAGATGGAGATACTAAGGGACTTAGGCACCTCCGCAGTGAAGCATCAAAAGTAGCCCCAGTGTAAATTTGTTGCGTGGTTTCTTCAAAACAGCTATGGCATAGACAGGAACAAAACTATTGAAACTCAGACTAAGTGAAGCAGTAAATTGAGATTCTTTTATCAACTGATCCATCATGTTCTAAATACCGAGGAAGCATTCACTATACACATGCCTATTTGTTTCCTCGATTCTATAGTAACAATGAATATGATTCAGGACTAAGAAACCACATCCTAGAACTTAACAGTACATCACATCCTACAATTTTAAAGCCAAATCATATTACATTAGATAAGGGAAAGTGTAGCATTTAAGACAGGTGGAGAAAGAAAGAGAACAATATGTTGCATCCATCTTCAGGCATGTTAAGTTTATTCTGACTCCTACAGACCAATTTTTCAGGAAGATAACTCACTGACATAGAATCAAGACTGTAGAGCTGATTTTAAATGTAAAGCCAGGGAGGAGACCATGGTCAAGGAACATTTTCCAGAGATTTCTTTCATTTATTCATACAATATCACAACAGCTCACAACAAATTTTAGTCCACGGGATCATGATAGAACTGAATAGTGAAGGCCAGTCCATTCAGCTGACCCCGACTATTTTGCCTCTGAGCCTTGGTTCAGTTAAGTTGCATTTCTTTTATGATTCATTCTTTGTTGTATAAGTTATGCTTCTATAACAAGGTACTTCTTTTTGATCCTCTAACAAGCTTCAGAAGACGTGATAATTTAAAAGAGAAACCATTTTTTCTTTATAACTGATAACAGAGAAAATATCTTGCACTTGATTCCAAAAGAAGAACACTAAGAAAAAAGAATACACACCCGTTCTGCTGTTCAGGAAGGTCTTCAACAAATTCACGCTCCCAATTACTTACGTCAATGTCTTTCTTACTCTTGTCTTTCACTTCTTCAGCATAGTATTTAGCCTGGTACACATCAATTAAAAACATCAGCCAAGAACTGAAGAAGTTGTGAGTAAATATCATAGTTGAGCATTTTCCCATATATTTTTCATTTCCCCCTACTTTTCACTTTAGCAACTGCCAGCAATAAGCATAAAGATTTGGAGCCACTGAAGTGCTAGATCACAGATTCACAACGCAAATTTCCTGAATACAAGAAAACCATCTTAACACTACAAAACCACAGCTGTTGCAGGGATAGAAGTTAAGATTTGCAACCTTAACTTCATGACATACATGAGCAAACCCACAATCCTTGATACATTTACCTTTTTTATAAATCTTTAATTTACAAACTTTAGAAAGCAAAAAATCAAAGAAAAACTTTTTTGTTATCAACTGGACTTGAGAGTGTCCTTTTTGTCATTAACTAGACTCAAGAGAGTAAATTTTGCAAATAATTATACCAATTCCAAAACCTAACCAACTTTCAGAAGATCACTGGAACCCTTTGTGAGATGATTTTATAGCATCAAAACATAGAAAGAATCATATGCATTGGTTAGTACTTCAAAAATAAAACCCCTCATCCCAACATTAGAAGCTGTCTATATAGTTGGATCAAGCAAGCATCTACTGCGCACTTTGTGAAAATTGGAAAGGTACAAAGGGCACAATCCATATCTTTCATTATGTAATCCAACTTTTTAAGCTTCAGGCTTCCAATACTATGAGTTTGGTCATGGGGACAGGCTTTTGTCAAAAACAGAAATGGCTGGATTCAATGGTCCATTAGCTTCTAAAGTAGTCATTAGGACAATCAAACAAAGGAACACTCAATGGAACCTTGTCACTTGAAAATTAGAGAGATTAATGCTTTAGCTATGATGTCCTTGGAACTAGTTAGGAATACATAGAAATCAAAACAAAACATACCAAACTTTCAAGAACTCTGATGTCCCTTCCTTTGAGTGAATCGAGATATTGGAACTTGTGATCCTTTTTATTAATGATTGCCAAACACCAATGTATCTCTTGGTGAACAGGGACAAATATCTGAGCACAAGCAAAAAATGAGAATATGTGCAACTTACAGTGAACAAGAATAAGTACTTGGAAAATGGAAAGGATTTGCATCGTTTTACTTTGTCACAGTCAATCAAGAAATATCCCAACTTTTTTTCCGTGGTCCATCTTTTGACAGCTCTATAATCAAAGCCACCCTTACCTCCACCTGTTAACTGGACAAAAACATTTAGGATAACATTCAGAGCTTCAACAGGAAAAACAAAAAAAAAGAAGAAGAAGAAGAAGAGGAAGGCAAAAGCACAAGCAGCACAGTTAGCCGCAAATAATTATAAGCAAAGTTCTGAACTCTAATAACATACACAATCAGCGTGAGATGAAAGCAGTAACAATTTAAAAATGAACAGCTCTATTCAAAGATTTCCTTTTTTTTTGGGAGAGGGGTGGGGGGATGAGCTTTGAGAATTAACACCTTTTCTACGTGTTGCCAACCATGAAACACGGGCTCAGAATCACTTCTTTGCATTCAGAATGAGTAATCATATTAAAAAGATGAACAATGTAAAGGGGAAAACATGAAAGCAGAGGAACAGGCTCGAAATTGACGTCTCAAACTTCACTAATTCTCAAGAAAATTGAACCATGGCTGCCAAAAGAGTACTATTTTTAATATTTCAATGCATTACGTTGAGACTAACGTAATATTTCAATGCATTACGTTGAGACTAACGTTTAACAAGATTGAAGGACAGAAAGTAAAGTCATACCTTTTTGTAAAAGAAAGTATTGAAGAAATGACATTTCAAGAACTTCTTCGGTTCTCTCCTTTCCCTTTCTTTAAGCAACTCCATGTACAAATTTATGACCTGCAAAAAGAGGAAAACACAAACCTATCAACAAGACCATATTAGCAGCTAACCAGTACCATTGCATTTAAGGAACCATTCAACTTCAAACTACAAAAAGTGGGAACACATTGCTAACTAGAACTATAGAAAAAACTATACTCCAAAAACATCACCTCGTCATTCAACCATGTTCCTGGTGCAAGGCAGCGCAAAGTTTGTCCAGTGATATCAATATTGGAATTATCGTGACTGACCAAGACCCTCCTCCTGAAGGAATGAACAAGATAATGTCATAACAGCAATATCAACAACTCAAACATCAAAAGGAAATATTGATCAAATATACCTATTGTTGGGCAAAAATGCACGCTTAACCTCGGCTTCTTCCTCAGGTGTGAGAGGGATAAAAGGCTCACGAGGTATCTCCTGAAAGTACAACACACTTTTAATAGGATAAAACAAGAACAAACACCCTTCCAAATCATTTTTTCCCAGTAGAACAACACTCCATTGGCCAAAAAAAATAAAAACTTTTAGGCATAATAAGAAGGGTACTTCTTCCGTTGCCAAAAAAGGCAGATTCTACTCAACCTCGCAAACAAGAAAATGTATGAAGACCTGAAACTCAAGTTCAATAAAACAAAGAGAACAGCTCACCTCTACAGGTTCCTTCTTCACAGGCCGCAACGCCTTAAGCGAATCCCACCTTTTCTCATTGTACTCAATCTCAAATTCCAAAGATGTCAACTTCCTGTTCCTCCTCTCTGTATTCTCCAACAACTTCTTGTAAGCCTCAACACCCAAAACTTCAACTTCATTATTCAATGCCAATGAACCCAGCATCTTCCCTGCATCCTCCACCCCTAAATCCCCATCAATAGTAACCACTGATTTCTCCTCCAAAATCTTAACATCCCCACTTCCCAACCTCTGGTCCAAAACCGTGGACCCTCCCTCTATTCCATCCTCTTCAATGACCTCGACTTCTTCAATACTAGAATCCTCAGACACAATTTCTTGCTCAATCTTCTCACTCTCATTATCAACATCAACCACTTCTTTCTCTTTAACCAAATACCTAATCGCGCCAAATGCGCTTTGTTTCGCATAACCCAACTTTTTACTCAAAAACTTCCACATTAAATCGCCACCACCACTACCAAAAGTTCTCTTCTTTTCACTAAAATCACCACTTCTAATCTTTGACAAGCCAAATTTCTGAGGTCTACAAGGGGCGTGAACCTCTCGGCGAAACCTTGTAGCTGATTCTGGGTACCTAGAGATTCTAGAGGCAATACTGTTAGAGGAACCTAGGGCTTGGTTGTTGTATTCAGGAGTTTGATACAAAGTAGAGAATCTGGGCTTTTTAGATATGTGAAAATCTGGAGAATTTGAAAATAGGTTGTCGTTGTTACATCGGTGGTCTCTTTTGTGGTTACTACTACTTGTTAGAGCACCCATTTTTTGAGAAATCTTAAACCCATCTACAGAATAAGAATTCCTGACAAAATTAGGGTTTTGCAGTGAAGATTTGAATTGGGGGGTTTTAGAAAATTGGAAAGAAAAATAAAGTTCGGATCTTTTTGAAATTTGAGAGGGCTGATAGGAAATGTTTGATGGCCATTGTGATTGTGATTGTGATTGTGATTGTGATTTCAGATGGGGGTGGTTGTTACATTTTATTTTTGTTTCGCCGCACAGAAGAGGACCTTGACTTTCTGGCAGGGTTTTCATGTTGTTTAAACTGTTGAGCTTATGATTATTTTCAATTTTTGATTAGGTTTGATTTTACATTTATTAAAACCGAATAGCTCCGATTTGAATTAACGAGATTTTAGTTTTTTTTTCTTCAAAACAGTGTGCTTAACCGTTACTTTTTAAAATATATTAAAATAATATATTTTTTATTTTTTAAAAATTATTTTTAACAACAACATATTAAAATAATTAAAAAATATAAAAAAATTAATTAAAAAAAATTCAATTTTTAAAAAACATAATTTTGAAAACATCCTCTAAACATACATTCAATAAATTGATTGGTTTGTTTTCATTTAATTTTAAAAATAATATTGTATTAATACTAATTATTGATATCATTATATAATTATGATTCAATAAGTGCATTGGTTACTTTCAAAAATAAGTTTCATTACAAAAAAAAAAAAATGATTACGAATTATTAAATTAATTCACCGAATGAATTGTAAAAAATTATCTTTACCTTTTCTTAATTTAACTAATATTTTTAATTATAAATAATTAAGTATGATTTCAATAAAAAAAGTTATTACCCTAAAAAAGAAAATAAGATATTGTTCTTTTTTTTTTCCCTGCTAGAAAGGAAATAAAGAAACAGAGCTAAGGAACTCTTGAAAAACTTGGACTCATGGAGTCCGCAAGCAACAATGGCTCCTTTCCTGGCGGAGGAGAATCCCAAATCCTGCAGTCACAATACTCTTTCGCAACCAGCTTCGCCATGAAATCTGCACACGCATTACCTTCTTTGTAGAAATGACAAATGTTGACCTCCTAATTCTTAGCCAGGAGGCTTTTTTTTTTTTCATGGAAACAAAGAAAAAAAAAAACTAAACAGTTATAGGGAAGCTAATTCCCATGATATCTGCTAGAAGAAGCTGTTGCAAGCCTTGAGGAGGCTCATCCCAGATCATCAAACTATAATCGCAGGAAGCTTTGCCATAAAATCAACACAGAAATTAGCTTGTCTAAATGTATGTTCAATTCTACTTTTCCAGTCTCTACTCAGTAATTCTATCTAATAGCATCCTTCAAATCTGAGTGACAGATTATCTTACGATATCCTCGATCCCAAACTAGCTTCAGTTCTTTAGCAATAGCTAATAACTCTAGAAGAAGGTTACAAGCAACACTGTAAAGGCAGTAAATCCAACAAGAAAATTCCCCGTACTGAACCTAATTAAACCACCAGCTCCAATCCTACCAGGGTTACTGAGAGAGCTACCATCCACATTAATCTTTACGAAATCCCAAGGAGGTCGCTGCCATAAGATCTGAATTGTTTCTTTGGTTACATACATATCTTTCCCCCAAACTATACGAGAATCAGCAACCATTCTCCAAATATTCCTCCTCGGCCAAACATCACCTTCATAATGGTTTTTGAAAGCAAAACAATTTCTCTGCCTCCAAATCCACCATAAAGCCGAAAGAAACAGATGACCCTGGTCTGAATCCACTAGCTGAATAATCCAATCAACAATTTTCCCACTAAGAAAATTAGTTGCTCTGATGAAACCAAGTTCCTGTCAAACCTCCTAAGCTTTTCTGTAGTAACTAAAACAATGCCAGGTATCCTCAACAACAAGTGGGCAGCGGGTACATACCTGATTGTCCGTTAACCTCTTCCTAAATGGAAGTGTATTTGTTGGTAAACAGCCATTGAAGACGAGCCAAATTAAATGCTTGACCTTTTCTATAGCCTTAAGCTTCACTAACCAACACCATTTCCCTGTATCCTCCTCCATATGTCTAGATCTATTTAGAAGCCAAGTATACCCAAGATGAGGAGTATAAGCAATTGAATTTTTCCAAACCACACAGTCCTTTAGATCTTGCTCTCTAGGAAAAGTTAACACGCACGTGTTCCTAATTGCTTTGCAGAGAACGAATAACAACTTGGATTTATTGTTCATTAGTCGTCTCATGCCCAACACCCCTTAATTCACTGATCATGTTAGACATGACTGTAAGATATTGCCTCATTGTCTGATTTTAGCGCTTCTTGTAACCATCAAATTTGAGGGTTAACTAACGAAGTTTAGTAGTGGAGGTTCCCTCATATTGAATCTTTATTGCATCCCAAATCAATTAGGCTGAACGACGCGTTTCAAAACGCAATATTATATCATTTCTCATGCCACTCAACATCAAAATACGAGTTATATGATCCTTGCGCTTATAAGTTTGATATGCTTCCATATCAAGCATGTGCTAAGTAGTGTTTCCTTGCTCAGGTTCAGCCATCGATTGTGTGATTGTTTTTAACATTTCTTGCCCTTCCAGGAGATAATCAATCTTACAATGCCAAACATCGTAATTATTTTCACTTAGTTTGTCTCCATGGTTCAAATCAGTAATAATACTCTTAGATGCAACCATATTAAGCGTTATTGACACCAATTACAAATATTAGTATCTAGTACAATTTAAATGATATTTATTGCCACTCCATTCTAAATCAAACAAATAAAAATCTAACACATACAATAGAAATGAAACGATTGTTAAACACTTAATCAATTTTCATTTGTATCGTCTAATTATGATTGAAAATTTAAATGAGTAAAAAATTATAGTTATTAGTTTCAACTAACAACTCTCACTGATCAAATTGCAAATATTTTCATATACATGCATATAATGTAATTAAAACTTAAATTACATAAAATATGCAATTAAAAAATAAACAACCAATTATCTTAACAAAAAAATACCGAAATAAAAAAATACAAAATTAAGAATAATAAATTTTAGAATTATTTTATATTGTAGGTACATAAGTAGTTTCTCCAATTACATCATCTACTTCTTTAAAGTCATCTCCTCCAAGTTCATTCTACTCAAACCATGGAATGAATTAAGCTGTAGCATCCAAGTGACTTGTGATTCTTCCAATATGTCGTATATGTTTTTTGGTATACTGATGTTTCCTCTCAAGCAACATTTCATCAGTGAGATTGTTGAAATCTAAGGATTCCAACCTATATTTCAACTATAGTCGAACCGACATGCAATCCTCAAATGGAGAATTGAGAACGATTAACATTTGATATTCCATGTAGAATTTATAAACACCATTCATAGCCAGTCTACTCATCAAATGATACATATAATCAACATGCTCTTAATTTTGTGAACATGATTAATGGTATAACCCAATAAATAATCAATTTATTATTGCCTATCCACTATAACAAAATATTCCAAAAGCATATAAATATAATAATCAATATTTAATTAACACATGTAACATTTTGTTTCCTTCTTAAGTGCCAAATAGTAGTTACACATCTACCAAATCCAGATGTGTTATCATGTTTTTTTCCTTTAACTGCCAAATGACAATTACATATCTGCCAAATCCAGATGTGTTCTGGCATTTTTTTTTATGTTGGAAAATTTGCTTTATGCAAATTTAATTGTTAATAGAAAGGAGAGATGGTTGGCATCTCCCTTGAAAAGGATTGGATCAGCCTTTTGGCTTTCCTGTTACCACACATCTGGTTAAAACTCTCCATTTTATAGGTGGATCTATAACCCAATTTTAATTATTTATGTTCCAATGCATATTTTTTTCAACATAGAATGTAAAACAAACGTTTATGCTGTAACATATGTTTTGCTCGAAAAAAATATATATTAAAACCATGGCTCTGATACCAATGTAGATTTGAAAGGAAACTTACTTGTGACGTGAGAATTCGATTTCTTATCACTGGATCAATTACTTAAGTGCCACTTTAATTACTAGAACCAAAGTGATATTCCATAGTACGAACGTCTTTGTAAATCTTGTCAAGTTAATGCAAAGAGCCCAAGATGGGAGAAGAGAAAGAAAGGACTATTTTATTTCAACAATGAAAACTTGTCTTTTCATATGGGTTATATCCCTATATATATAAGTAGAGGAAACAATTACTTCATTTAGTAACTCATCTAAATGCTTGGACTAGGCCCATCCCTTAATAGGCAGACCAGGCTTAACCTAATAACCAACAATAAATATAATACAATGATATATGGCTAAATGAGAACAACCAAGCTTTATCTCATATTCATATGTCCATGTTTTATAGTTTTTACATGGTATCGGCCTAAAAACCTAAAAGCTCACGCTTTCTTAACTGATCCCCAAACTTTCACATACTTTTCAATAGTCAACACCACCAATGCCACTTCTACTACTACAACACTTGCCATCCCCACATCCACCACTATTTCTATCAAACTTGATGGCTCCAACAATTATCTAGCGTGGAAGATGTAGTTTCTTAATCTACTCTGCAACCATGATATGGTAGGCTTCATTAACGGTACTGAAGTTTGCCCTCTCAAGAATCTTTCTATTGGTTCATTGAACCCTGCCTATGACGTTTGGCAAGAAGGATGTTTGTCTCTTTGGATAGATATTTGCCTTTATTTTTGAAAGGCGGTCTCCACTTTCTACCATTTATAGATTGACCACATCCAAGCAAGTCTGAACTACTCTCCAAAATCATTTTTCATCCTAATCATTATCCTACATCTTCCACCTCAAATGTCAACTACAAATGTTGACTAAAGGAGGAAAAACCTACTCTACGCATCTTAATACTACCAGAAGTCTTATTGATCAATTGGTAGTAGCTGGCAAACATGTGGATGATCAAAACCTCATCAATTTTCTTCTAATTAACCTACAAAGTTCCTATACACCATTTGTTACCTCTTTTAACTTTGCATCCCAAGACACTGAGTTCACATTTGAAGATTTTCAAACTAAGCTTCTAGGCTTTGAAAACGTTTTAAAAATCAATCAGCTCCTACTTCAAATAATGACCACTTTATTTTTACTACACGTAAATCAAAACTACCAGCCTTTATAAAGAAGCCAAAACCATCTAACTCTCGTGTTCCACAATATACCACATCTACTACTTCACAAGTTCAGAAAACTCGTCCCATCTATTATGTCTGTGATAAAACTGGACACATTGCTATTGATTGTTTTCATCATTTTGACTATTCCTATCAAAGCATGTATCATCCTCAGGATCTAGCAACTATGGCCACTAACATTAATGTCAAATATGATAATCAAGTGTGGTACATGGACAATGGGGCCAATGTCTATATCACCTTTATTGCATCTAAACTCACTACTCAGCAGCCTTTTCGTGAGTTCGATTTTGTTACTGTCAGCAATGGTTTAGGTTTGCAAATCCAAAAACATTTACTCTTCATCCTTTTGATTAGGTCACTCTAGTTTCCATCTCAATAAAATTCTTTATTGTCCACAAGCAACTACCAATCTTATTTATGTTAATCAGTTTTGTTTAGATAATAATTGTTAGTTTATACTAATTGCTAGTGATTTTATCATCAAAGAGAACTTGATAGAAAAACTTATACTGCAAAGTGTGTTGAAGATGACCTATATCTACTAGTTGGGTGCAAGTCGTCTTAGAAAAGCCTCGCATATCTATCTACAAACATAGGGGTTCATGCTACCACTATAACTTGGCACTTCAGACTCTACCATCCCTCTAATGTTGTCTTAGATATCTTGTGTTGTTTAAATAAACTCTATATCACAAGCCATTCTAATAATTTAGATTTTTGTCCAGTTTGTCGACTTGGCGAAGCTAAACAACTCCCTTTCTCAAAACCTAGTCATCAATCCTTAGTTTCTTTAGCTTTAATCCATTATGATATATGGGTTTCCCTGTTAAATCAATTGGTGGATGCAAGTACTATATTTTATTTGTTGATGATTATTTCTGTTATTCATGGTTATATCATTTGCAACAAAAATCTGACATGTTTGCAACCTTTGTTAAATTTAAAACAATTGCAGAAAAAACTCTTTTCCACCTCTATTAAATAATTACAAACAGACAATGATGATGAGTTTACCTCTATTAATTTAAAAGTGTGTTTGGTATTGCGGTAGCTGTTGTGGTTGTGGTTTGAAAAAAGTTGTTTTTATAAAAAGTACTTTTAGTTGAGGTTGGTTTTGAAAAAATAGGTGTTTGGTTAAAACTGTGGTTGAAATTGAGATTGAACAAAAAGTAGTTTCATGTGTTTGGTTAAGAATGCTTTTGAAATTGAAGTTATAAAATAATTTTAAAAAATATATATTAATATTTATGGTTTTTAATTTAAATATTGTAGATTTAACTATTGTTATTACATCGTGAAATAAATCATACTTTATATATATAAAAAAATTTTGTTCCATTAAACTATCTACAATTCTATTATATATAAAATTCATCTGACAAAAACTACAGTTTCCATGATTTTTTGAGCGTGCAATAAAATTAGATAAAATATTATCAGGAATAAAATTGAGATTACAGTACGAATAAATTTAATTCACCTTAAACTAATTCTTTTTTTAAAAAAATTTATTATTTTTTGAAAAAGAAAAATGTTAACTGATTTTTTGAAAAAAAAGATTTAAAAAAAAAAACTGTTCAAAAAATCAACATCCCTCCACACTGTTCACTAAAGTGAACAGTGTGGAGAGATGCTGATTTTTCAAAAAAAAAAAGATTTAAAAAACAAACACTGTTCACTTTAGTGAAGAGTGCACGCGCGCTGTTCACTAAAGTGAACAATGTGGAGGGATGCTGCATGGTGCAGCAACAAGAAGCATGTACAACCTGCTTTTATTTTTTAGCGTTTCAAACGTGAAATTGGGTGGGACCTATGAATAGTATTTTATGTTTTTTTTTGTTACCAAACGTTGTTGCATCTGTGTTTTAAGCAAAACATAGACGCAACAACGTAGACAAACACTCTCTAAAACTTTTTTGTTAGCCCAAGGAATTTATTATCGTTTAACGTGTCCTTAAACATCTCAACAAAATAGAATCGCAGAACAAAAACAAACACATTTAGGAAATGGGACTCACGTTACCTGCCAAATCTGATTTACCACCCTAATATTGGGTTGATTCCTTTCTTATTGTTGTGTTCTTGATAAATAGACTATCTATAAAGGTCTTAAAGAATCAAACACCTTATTTTTTACTTTATAAAACTGAACCATAATATACGGATTATGTTTTTTTGGTTGTGCATGTTACCCTTTTCTAAGAACCTATAATGACCACAAATTAGCATTCAAAAGTAAGAAGTGTCTTTTTCTTGGATATTCTAACTATTAAAAAGGGTACGTGTCTTGACTTAGCCACCAACCATGTATACATCTCACGACATGTGGTGTTTGATGAACATAATTTCCCAACTAAGAAATTGACAGTGTTTAACTCACCCTCAAATCAGAATTCTACAGCAATTAAGTCTCTGATAATCCGTGCTCTATTTTGGATTCATAATGACATGCTTTAATGGGCAGAGAATTTGATGCATTGGTGGAGAATGACACTTGGTTTTTATATCAATGTCCACCTAGTAAACATAATGTGCACAATGAGTAGGTATATAAGGTGAAAAGGAAACTTGATGGTAGTGTTGAGTGTTTCAAAGCTAGACTTATAGCCAAAAGGTATGATCAAAGTAGTGGAATTGATTTTCATAAAACTTTCTTTCTTGTGATTAAACTGATAACCATCATATTGGTTTTGACCATAACAATTCACTTTCATTGGCTTATTTGACAGTTGGATGTGTCCAATGCCTTCTTATATGGATTTCTTGATGATGAAATATTTATGGAATAGCCACAAGGCTTTATTGATGATACAAAACCTGATTTTATCTACAGACTACACAAGTCTTTGTATGGCCTCAAACAAGCTCCAAGAGCATGGTTTTAACATTTATCTCAGCAATTGGTTGAATTTAGGTTCGAAGAATGAATAAATGACTACTCTTTGTTCACACTACATACTGACAACATAAAACCTTTTGTCTTAATCCATGTAGATGACATTTTGGTCACAAGTTCAGACTTCCTCAAAATTGATGGTCTAATTCGAAGCATGAAGAGCATTTTTCGTATAAAAAATGTTGGTTTATTATCCAATTTCTTAGGTGTGCAAGCTGATAGGAGTTCATAGAGTCTTTATTTATGTCAGACCAAGAATATCTGTGATATATTAGATCGTACCAAAATGACTGGAGCCAAACCCCTTGCCTCTCTTATTATATCAGGTACCAAGTTGTCTAGCTTTAATGGTGATTTGCTTTCTGATCTCATAAATTATACACATATTATTAGGGCCCTACAGTACTACACAATCATAAGATCAGATATAACATATGCTGTAAACCAATTGTGTTAGTATATGTATCAACCGAGGTCATCACATTGGCAGGCTATAAAGAGGGTTCTACGTTATTTGAAAGGCACGATCAAAGATGGTTTGTACTACACTCCTTCTCTCCTTGAGATTCATATTTATTGTGACTCACATTAGGTAGACAATCCTGATGATAGAAGGTCTACTAGCGGTTATGGAGTGTTCTTGGGTAATAACTTAGTGTCTTGGAGTTCTAAGAAACAACATGTAGTGTCCCACTCCAGTATAGAGGCAGAATACCATTTAATGGCTCTAGCTACCGCTGAATTATACTGGATACGCATGCTATTCAAAGAGTTAGGTATTTGTATTGCGTCTACACTGACTTTTTGGTGTGATAATATTGGTGTAATTACTTTAGTATCAAATTCAGTGCTCCTTGCTCGAAAAAAAACATGTGGAGATTGATTACTATTTTATTAGAGAGAAAGTCTGCAGCTGTGATGTCAAAATCCAACATATCTCGAAACTTAATTAAGTAGCTGATATTTTTACCAAAGGACAGTCTGCTTAATGATTTCAAGTTCTAAAGCACAAATTAATGGTTCGTTCACACCCCTATCAATTTGAAGGGGGTGTTAGATCATCAGATAATTTAGGAGAAAATCATGGAGGATATGCAGCAGTAACAAATTTCAATATTTATTTTGTTAACAATTTGATTGTCTCCTAATATTGTGCCCTCTTTTTAGAATAAGTTTGTTCCATACTTTACTAACTTACAGTTACAATGTATATCTATAAATATAATACAATGATCTATGGCTAAGTGAGGACAACCAAGCTTCATCTCATTTCCATCTTTCTGTGTCTTCTTACAATCTTCTCCCATTTCACTAAATGAATACCTCACCCTGTGTCCTAACTCCTCTAGATAAAATTTCCAACCACCTTATCAATGCCATTGCAAGTCAATTGAGGTAGCCAATAATTTTACACCTGATAAATAAGGATCGCATTAATCACTGACTTAGCAAAAGTACTTCTTCTTGCTTTATGTAAAAGTTTCCCCTTCCAATTTGCTAATCTCTCATTGATCTTTTCAAGGATAAAGTTAAAATCACCTTTTCTCACTCTACCCTGAAAAAAGGAAACCACATATACTTGCCAAGATCATTAAAACCTCTAAGAGATGATAAATAAGCAAACTTTACCCACTTCATTTGACTTACCATCTTGGACATCATGAACCGTGATTTCTCAATATTAACATTTAAACCAGAGGCGTCATAAAAATCAGATAGGACATTATTGACTAGTCGCATATGAGAAGACTTAGCTTTCTTGTAAAGGAGAATATAATCAACAAAAAATAAGTGTGAGATGCCTAGACCTCCTCTCGACAATACATGAACTGGTTTTCATATCTTATCCTTAACTTTCTGAGCAATCAAACATGATAGTTTTTCGATACACAACACAACACAAGTTAGGCGATATGGGATCGCCTTGTTGTAGCCCCTCATAGGTGTAAATCTAGGAAGCTTCGACCCATTCCAAAGAAAAGAAAGGGTAGTAAAGCCGATGCAGAATATGATAAGGTTGATTATACTCTGAGGAAAGATAAAGTCTCCCAAATTTGAGTGCAACAAGCTCTATTTAACTCTATCACATGCTTTCTTTAGATCAATCTTCACTGTAATGACCCTCTGTTTGCTTTTGAAGTAGTGTATAAAGTGCAAAACTTCCTGAGCAATCAAAGCATTATCTGTAGTTTCTCTGCTAGGAACAAAGCTGTTTTAGAAAGGGCCAATGAGACTGCTCAGAAAAGGTCTTAGACAGTTGACTAGCACTTTGGTAATTAATTTTGTATAACATTGTACATGGACTAATGGGTCAAAACTATTTCATGTTTGTTGGACATTCCTCTTTCAAAATTAACACAATCAAGGTCTCTGCTAGTTTAGTGTCGAAACTACCAGTTTGGAAAACATCTTTAACCAAATTCTAGACATCATCTCCAAGAATTCCCCAACATGTCTTAAAAAAGAGGTTGGAATCCATCCATACCAGGAGATTTATATGAATCCATACTTATGAGGGCTGTATAAACTTCCTCATTGGTAACTTTCTTTGTGAGAGCTGTCACTCCTTCACTAGATAGGACAATAATGTTATTAAGAATTAGATCTGAATGCATGTTCGCTACATTTGAAGAGAAGAGATTTTTATAAAAGGACAAAGCTTCCTCCTGCAAATTACTATCTTTCATGCACCAATCCCCGTTTGCAAGAAACAAACAATTTATCTGATTTTGCTTCCTATACGTATGAAAAAACTTCGTGTTCTTATCACTCACCTGTTAAAAAATATTTAGGATGGAAACAAATATGAAGTTGGCTTAGAGATATAAAAACACTATTTTTAAGGTATTTATTTGTCCCACATAGAGACAACACCTCTAGGATACAACTAAACCCTATAAACCTCTAAAAGAATGAGAAGATAAGACCAAAAAAAGAATATATATTTTTATTTTGTGTAATTTTCTGTGTAGTAACAGGTTTTTATAGACTTGAAACATAATGATGAAACAAATAATTGTTGATCAATCAATATGACTGTTGATGAAACAATATGATTGTTTGATGAGTATGTTTGTTAATCAAACAGTATAACTGTTGATCAAACAATATACTTTAAATTAAACTAATTGTTGTTATTCAATTTTATCTCAACAGTCATAAATGTTAAAATTAATTACAAAAATTAATTTAAGGATGAATTAATCTTACTGATATATTAAGTTTCAAGTGTCATCTTTTGATATTTTAAATATCCATATAATAGCATTAGAAAGTCTACTAGAAAAGTCCTTTCACCATGACTTAATTTACTACATAATAAAAACCCATACTTATAAACATTAATCTTTTTCCATATACATCTTTTTATTTATTTATTCATTTACAAACTACACCAATACCAGCTTCACCTATTTTTCCATAGACTTCTGGTACTAAAGCATCTTTTAGTAACTGTCTCCCACACAAAGTTTCAACGAAGACTTCTGGAAATTGCATACGCCAATCACAATTTACTATGGCTCTATCCAGTCGTTCAGCAATATGAATTACAACATAAATATAGATATGCCAGGTATATTTCTGACCCTTAGAACCTAGGTCCATTAGGCTGCAGGTTTCCATTACTTCTTTGGATTTCATAGCTCTTGCCATTAGAAAGTGTCCTTCCAATGTCTCCAAGAGGTGGATACCTTCATTGAAATCTCTAATAACTACCCAAGATATACCTATACGTGATTTAATCCTGTTCAGAAGATCCCAAAGACGCTCACGTAAACTCGAAATCAGAGAAACATACACTGCTGATAAGTTCTAAATTTGTTGATCCTTAACAATGGCCAGAGTAATACATTGAGGCATTATGTCTATAACATTGATGTTAACGCTACCACCTAAAGATAAAATCCATTCCTCCTGCATGACCACTAGCTTCCACAATGGCAGCCGGGCTATGAGCAACCTTTCTTCAGAAGCTAGCTACTATGATAAACTGAGTACGAGTCTCAAGGAGAACAAACAGATTAGGATGATATCCGCTAATTAATTCCCTGCAATGACACTTACTTCTCAAGCTAGAAGCACCCCACACATTCCACGATAAGATTGAAAAATCACTGAAGATGTTCATCATTAGAATAAAATATATAAAGAGACTAACCCTGATCAGCTCGGATAGCCTCCATATACATCTCAGTTTTGTCCCCCCCACAAGATTCACACTTTCAGTCATTGTTGTCTTCTCACTTGAGCCCCCTAACTGCTCAACATGTTGTCCATTAAGAATGAAAATATGAAGTTGTACTGGCTTGTTGCCACGGTACTCTATCGAGTTATCAGGTCGCAATACATGTGTTTCTACCACTGATGAAAGTACCCTTCTAAGTTGTTCCTTGAACACGCTTTGAGCACCTTTAATGGTCCTTGGTGAGAATGTAGCTTCGTCATTAGAACCTGCAGAAAACTCTATCCCAATATATAGTCGCACTGGAATTTCCTTTGGGTTGCAAAGGCTTCTCCAAGTGTCCCTTCTCTTTACCTCCAGTAACTCCCTTGTAAATTCTTCTTCCCTTGATATCTTTATTAGCCATATACTGTATAGAACTTGTATCATCCCGACATGACCTCTTATTCTGCTTAGGAATATCTTTACGATTTTGATCAAAAGGGTCTTCATTAAATTTGGTTCTACTAGGTTGTCCTTAAAAAAAAAAACTCTTCTTTCCCTTATATATATGGACTCTTAGACTCACCCAAAATATTAGGCCCAACTTGATTCTCTATCCCTGTAGCTTTGGCAGCAAGTTCACTAAGAGCTGTGAATTTATTTTGATTTGGCGCTGACTCTTTACCTTTATACATGCTCTCCTTATCGCTCCGTGAGTTCTGCGAATTTATTTTGATTTTGAATTCCATTGTAATACTCTCTGTCATTTCCTGAGATGCTGATTTCTCAGGATGTGGGATAATTGCAAGATCATTGGGATTCTCTCTACTCGCCGCCATGTTCATGATAGGGTTTTTGTCCGAGGAGCCTCTAAGGGAACCCAAAGTACAGGATCTCCCATGATGTCTATAACATCCACAATTCCCATAAATGTGTAACCCTTCATATTCAACCTTGTACCAGTGACCCCATATCCAGACCTTCCCCAATACCATAGGTTGATTCAAGTAATTTTTGCATACAAATTCTCACAAATCAACCCCTCTCAATTAAAAACCTCTTGTTAACCTCCATATTCCTTTTAACCTCGTATTCATATGGGTGTAGCCTATGCTCTTCCCCAATAGCTTAACAATCAATGTCTTCCTCTATGGCTGACAAAGATCATTGAATATCTTGTCATCAAGGAATATCTTCGACACCAAGCTTTGCCTTAGCTTATCCACCTTCTTCTTTACTGGTGGTATGAATCAAGGTTGTCAAAAACACTTTTTTGACACGACACAGAATATATAATATAAACTCAGATCGTAAATTCGAATTGTAAAATCATAAGTAAAATATTTTAACTAATTATATATTAACAATTTTAGTTAAATAGTAAATAATAACCTAGTGTGGGGTTTAGTGGTTGTTTAATAGTATGATAAATCTTGTTTTTTAAAGTGTTTTTAATTTTGAAATGTATTAAAATAATATATATTTTATTTTTTAAAATTTATTTTTAATATTAGAAATTTAGAACATTAAAACAATTAAAAAATAAATTAAAACTTAAAAAGTAATTAAAAACCCACCCCCCTCCCCCGGGTCACCACCAGTCAGTATAGATAAAAAATTGAACACTGGTGGTGACTTTGATCTTTGTAGTTGGTGGCAGAACTTAGATTTAAAAGAGAAGAAATGACAATTTGGTAAATAGCACGCAACATCAAAGTCAATCATGAATAGTTGCCCAAGTCTTCAACTCGGTAAGCCTTGGCTGTTGAGAAACCTTATGTGCTCATTTACACACACAACACAGTACCACTACCATCCTTGTAGAGAGAGAGAAGAAGCCCAGAGAAACCATTAATTCAAGAAAACCTAGCGAGAAAGAGAGTTTGTTTGTGTATATTCCTTTTCAAGAAATGGCAAAGTGGAGTTCTTGTTTCTTGATTTCAGCTATAATCTTGATCTTGATGGCGATAGGCTTAGCATCCACCGTTCAAAGAAGTGGGGATCACCATCTGGGGTGGATTCCTACCACTACTACCACTAGATCATCAATCTGCAACAAGGGATCTATTTAGCAGAGTGCATGGCTGAGGATGGTGAAGAGTTTGAAATGAACACAAAGATCAACGGGCGTATTTTAGCAACTAACAAATACACAGAAATTTGAAGAGTTTGTCAAACTCGTAGACTCAGTCCGAGTTGACCGAGTTTAACCGAGTTTGTAGGTTTTCGAGTTTCTAACCTGATTTTACACGATATAGATGATTTTACGAGTTAACTCGTGAGTTTAACAACCTTGGTATGAACTGTTAAAAAAATCTTAATCAATTAGTTTAAATTGTTAGGTAAGATTTCAAGATATGATTTATATTATTTTCTGACATATATTTTTAAATAAAAACCCTTTAGATTTGAAACTTACACAGACTCATATTACTTTGTGCTTATTTTTTATCAAATAAATAGAGATGATGAGATTTGAACTAACTATTTAGTTATTAAAGTTCTAGTACCATGTCAACGAATTATCTCAACTTAATAACTTAAATTATTAAATAAAATTATAAAATATAATTTATATTATTCTCTAACATTAATTTAATCCCAAGACTCTATCACAGAAAAACATCCTTGTTGCTATTGGTGATTTAGCCATCTTCTTATCCCCAAGAGGATCACTGATATCTGGTGACTTCTTTGGGATGGTATCTTGCATGTGTTAATTTATTCCCTTCA